>Ga0196905_1000770_pt1 | contig 12789 bp, 28 predicted proteins | sample CB_VirMetaG_3_FD_169098 | JGI IMG/M metagenome (GOLD analysis project Ga0196905, IMG submission 169098) | Freshwater to marine saline gradient viral communities from Chesapeake Bay - CB_1508_1S Viral MetaG (v3) (version 3) | ecosystem: Environmental > Aquatic > Marine > Coastal | place: USA... | reverse complement strand
AAAGTTAACGTCTATTTTAACTAGTCCAGCTTGCTGAACAGTTACAGCACCTGTGGTAGTAAGGCTAGTTTCAAAATGATTATCAGCATCGTTTACCTCGTGTGAAGAACCGTTGCTACTGTTACTTACACCTGCTTGTGCTGGAGTCGCAGCTGAAGCTGTTAAAGTGTAAGAAGCGATTGGTCTAAGCACCCACATAGGATTTGCAAACACAACAGTAGTTTGAGTAAATGCACTAGCGTCTAACTCACGCTTCACCACATTGTTACTTCCGTCTACCAATAAGGCTGTAAGCTCTGATCCGTCAGTAGTAGGCGCTGTAGTAAATGCTAGTGCCGCCACTTCTACCTTATCAGTAGCGAGCTTGAGCGCTGAATCTACCCCTGCACCGTCCTCAACAGTTTTTAAGGTGGTTGTTACCCCGTTAGATTCTAATTTTAATAGGGACTCATAGGTGTCCTTTACCTTATTTCCTGAAAGAGTTGCCATTTTCTTAATTTTGTATACAATGCAAATTTAATAAAAATGACGAAGCGCTCAAGAAAGTCTATGTTCCGAGACTTTAAACATAGAGATCAAGACAAACTTTCTCGCAACTATCTAAAGTACACACGCCTAGTAGTGCGTGACGTATGCCACCACTATGGCGTTAAGGAGTCAGAGCTAAACTTTATGCTGTTTGCCTATGACTATGAATTCTTCACTTTGGACCATATGAGCGAATCCTACTTCTACAATAAGATGAAACTTGCGGAGAGGATAGTTTACCCCCTGTCTAAAAAAGAGTATATATATAAGTACTTTGATAAACTATCCCCAAAGAAATATGAGGATGCTATCTTCGCAGAGAATCAGTATACCTATAGAGTGAGATATGCCCTTACACAAAAAGGGCGAATGCTAGTACAAAAGTACTACCGTAAACTTGAGGGAGATGAACAGATTAACGTACCTGTTTAACCGTGCTTTGCCTTAACCTTAAAAGGCATCTTTAGTGATGCTCCTTTGTGGGGGACGAACTTCCCCTCGTGAGGCATAAGATAATAGCGACCCCCTTCGGACATCCAGTGATATCCGTCAGGGGCTTCCACCATTACTTTTTTGCGTGAGGCTTTCATTACTTCTTGCGTAGCATCATAAAGTCAGCGCCCGTGATCTTACCGTCCTTGTTAGCGTCAAGCTTCACTTGACCGCCTTTAAGGTACTTAATCATACCGCCTTTCTTGAACTTGTCTAAATACTTCTCAGCAATCTTAGTAGCCTGCGCTTCAGTAGCTCCTTCTTTTATCGCCTGACGGTATGCACGATCCGCTTCCTTGCGTTTAGCCAGGTATGCACGCTCTCCACGTCTTTCTTCTATTTCTTGCTTACTAGGATATTTATATCCTGGCGGCTTTGGAGGTCCATATACAGGTTTCTCTTGCGGGGTTTTTCCACCCTTCTCGTACTTCTTTGCCTTCATCTTAAAGAATTCTATCTGTTTTAATCGTTTACTAGCCTCTGCTCTACTGTCGTATTCCCCCATCTTCTTACCAGACTTGGACACCACAGCATATTTATCTCCACGCTTGACAATCATTTCTTAGCTCTATTTCGTTTTGCGCTTATAAACTTCTTCTCACCGTGGTCGTAATCCATACCGTCACCATTGCCATATCTACCAGCCTTCCTACGCATCCTATTTAAAAAGGCACGGTACTTCTTACGCTCCTCCGTAGAGTGGTAAGCTGTATCGTACTCCTTCTTCTTGGCTCTCGCCTTAGCGTTCTTAGCGTAATACCTTGCCGTCTTTTCTTTTGACACAATCTGGTGCTTTATCACAGAAACATATTTCGTCAGATCCACACGCAAACTCGTGAGGAACATAACTACTTGAGTATCTGCCGATTACAGAGACAAAGATAACAATTAATAAGAGAATAATTAGAGCAGTCATAACAGAATATATAGAGATACAATGCACCGCCCTTACAGCGTAATTAATAATATCGTCCAGAGTGCTTGGCGGTGTACCTAAAAGAACCGCCTAAAGGACTCAGCAAAGTTACAGCTTTTTTTTAATAAAATCAATAGGTATAAAGTACTAGTGTAGCGCATTTAAGTAACAGATTTTATCAGAAATGTTTAGGGTGGGGATTATATATATATATGCACGCTCACGCCTAGATTCCGAAACGGAATCTCAGACCCCACCCCCTCTAGTACTTTAGTACTAGTACATAAGTTTTAGGTATTTATACTCAGCAGGTTTCTCGTAAGCATATACACCTAGGCATAAGCGCCTAACACGAGGCTCAAGTCTTTAGGTATAAATACTCAGACTAGGTATAAATGCTTAGTGGATTCTTTATCTCCCTAAGGAGATACGAGTCAATAACCCCCCTTAAACTTCGTTTCCTCTCGGCTTCACACACTCGGGGGCATACCCCTTGCACCCAGATCAAGCGCATACGTGCGATCTAATGGCCTTTCTTACCCTAAAGGGTAAACTTTTTATTAGGGAAAATAATTGTTTTTGTAACCTCCCCTAAAGGGGAGAATAATCTACCCCCTTTGGGGGTAAAAACTTGACAAGGGGGTTATAATATAAGGGTCGGCAGAACAAACGAACCGACAAAACTAAATCCTTATGTGTTATGGCTAAAGCCACGAAGAAGAATCCTACGGGGTTAGAAAGCAAGTCTACTGCTGTAAGCAGAGTTTACAAAGACCAAACCATTGACGCTGTCAAAGCCTATGCTTTTGTAGCAAAGAGAGACTTTGGCAACTGTTCCCTTTCAGGGAAGAAAATCTCCAAAGGAGATAAGTGTGAGATGCTAATCCTTGAGGACGGCACTAGAGTAACTACGTTACTTAGCACGACTGTTGCCAAGGGCAACAAGGCAAAGAAAGTGCAAAGCACTTCTAAGAAGAATCCTTTACAAGGATTTAAGAATGTTGATGAATATGTTCGTGCTTCTTTTACCGAGGCCTATGCAAAGAACAAGACATATAGTCAAGATATTATGAAGGCTGTCGTCAAGGTGATGAAGGCTAAAACTCAAGCAGATAAGTACAAAGTACTTATGACGTTGCCAATTGGCATTGTTGGCGAAGTTATTGAACTCACTAAATAATCAAGACTATGACAATCAAAGACCAGGCGCTGACCCAACTATCGTTGGGCAGCCTTTCCCAAAGTGAACTCCAAGCGTTTATACTCTTTGCCCAAGGCAAGAAAGAGAGAAAGCATAGAGGCTACTACTGCGATGCATTTTCTTCTTGGGAGTCTGAAGGACTCATTGAGAGAAAAGACCGCAAGATACATCTGACAAAGTTAGGTACTCTGTACCTTCAAGACCCGATGCTGTTCAAGGCTGTTCGTAGGTATTTCAAGAAGCAAATCGTTGATTTGAGAAAAGAAAAAGCCGACTTGTACAGAACTATACACTATGCAAAGAGAGAGATCTATGACTTGTCTTGGGATTGGGATAGACTCAGTTCTTGTGGACAAGAAACACTAACCAAAATTACCAAAATTCTAGACTGATATGGGTGCTGAATTGAACTACAAAATCGTACAAGCCAACTCATCAAGAGAGGCTTTTGAAATAGCAAGGGAAGAGGCTGTGTATTGGAACGGCAACAATCCTTACAATGGGGACTTCAACACTTGTGTTGAGTGCTACGATATGAGAGACCTCAAGGGACTTGATACATTCAAGTCTTGGGTAGAGGAAGAAGGCGAAAAGAGGATAGCCTACACTTATCCTCTGGATAAGGGTAAATATGTAATAATGGCTTGGTGTGCCTGTTAAAAACAAATACTATGAAAAGAAAAGTTTTTTTAGGAGAGGCTAAACTTTCCTACCACAAAGCAAAGTCTCCGAAGGAGCAACAAATCCGTTCATCTAGAGATGCTTACAAAATCTTTAGAGACTTGATAGGCGACCTAGTCCACCATCAAGAATGCTATGTAGTGGCTTACTTGAACCGAGCCAACAAAGTCTTGTGGGCTGAAATTATCCACCTTGGTGGGGCAACGTCTTGCATTCAAGATAACAAAGCCATAGTCCGTAGGGCTTTAGTCGGTGGAGTTCAAGCAATGATTGTGGGGCACAACCACCCTAGTGGCAACCTCAATCCTAGCGAAGCAGACAAGCGATCTACAAAGTCTTTGAGAGACGCACTGCGTTTGTTTGACATACCTCTACACGACCACATCATAGTGGGGGACGATGGGTTTTTCAGTTTCTCAGACCATGGCTTGGGCTGTATATCATAATAGGGAAACTTACTACTACGTAGTAAAAAAGTCATTACAAAAAAATACTTGACAAACGGCATCCCGATAATGTATATTGGGGCCGAAACCAAAATCCAAATCCGATGAAGAATCGTATCGTATGGCTTGACAACAGCAACATATTCGTTGTAAAGTTAGGCAAGACAAGTAACAAGAAAATATCTGACGGCTCGGCCTTGGTTCAGACCTATACCTTCAGCCACCAACAATGGCTGTTGGCATCTACAAGCAAGGGCTTTGGTATGAAAAAGTTCTTTGCCTTGGACGAGTCTAATTGTTTAGACTGTCCATTTAGTGGCAATAGTGGTAATGGTGGTTGCTATACCCACAAGTTCAACCAATATGTAGGCTTCTTGTCTATGCTTCGTAGCATCCAGGCGTGTGATCTAACTCCGTTAGACCGAAACAAGGAAGCCGATATAGTCGATATGTGCTTCGGTAAATATGTTCGGTTCGGTACTTATGGCGAGCCATCTCTGATGCCTCAGTATCTTGTCGAGACTATGGCTAATGTATCCAAGTCTTGGACAGGGTACACCCATCAATGGCAGAAGCCTTGGGCCTCGGAGTATGGCAAGTGGTTTATGGCTTCGGCACACAATCAGACAGAGGCTAATCAAGCCTCTGATCTTGCCTATCGTTCCTTCATTGCTTCACAAAGTGGCGATGAGGTAGCGGTGGTATGCCCTGCTTCTAATGAAGCGGGCTTCAAATCAAACTGCGCTAGTTGTGGTTTGTGTAGTGGATTGCTCGGCAAGGGCAAGAAAGATATCAAGATTTTACAACACTAATTTAAATTTCAAAGACTATGAAACAACAAGGTACTGTGCACGTAGAGTGTACGCTTTCCTTCAAGGGAAAGGTAGATGTAACGCTGTGGGATGATATGACTATGGCGGAAGTTATCCACGACATTATTCATTGTGGAGACTACGACTACGAAGTAGTAAATGGCAATATGCAAGTCGAGGACGTTGAGGACTATGACGATTGGGAAGACTATGTTTAATTTATTTAATAATTCTATGACATTAGAACAGATCAAAGAAACGCTACAAGGTAGCGGACAAATCTTCGGTGCTGAGTATGTAAAAGCATCGGGCGAAGCAACACGAATCAATGGAAGGTTCGGAGTAAAGAAGTACCTAAAAGGTACAGGTAAGGCATCAGAGAAAGTTTGGTGTGTATGGGACAACAATCGTAAGCGCTATACAAGTCTTAAACCAGAGCGCATACAAAGTATAACGCTGAGTGGTATCACTCACAAAATCAGAAAGTAATATGAAAAAACTTTATTTATGTGTTGAACACGGTGAAGAATTCACCGTAGAGGCTGAGAGCCTAGAGCAGGCTCGTGAGTACGCTGCTGAATGGGGTGGTGAAGCCATCGGAGAATACAAAGAAAGAAGTCATATCTATTACAAAGACTTTGATAAGGCTATATCGTTTGGGTTTAATTACCCTCACAACTTTTGGTTTGAGGTGTGGAAAGACCAACCCTTGTTGGCTGACCACTTACATAGTAAGTTCCAAGGAATCTATAAGGAAAAAGGTAACGGAACTGTTGCGTTCTTCTACTTTTGGAATGAACTAGACGATCAGAACCGAAAGGTTCTGGTTGATTGGATTAACGAAAACTTTGAGTGGAAACGATGAGAGTATTGATAGCCTGCGAAGAAAGCCAAGCAATCACCAAAGCGTTTAGAAAGCGTGGTGTCGAGGCTTTCAGTTGTGACATACTACCCCCTTCGGGGGGACATCCCGAATGGCATATTCAAGGAGATGCTGTTGCTACTGCCTATAGTGGTGATTGGGATTTGATGATTGCCCACCCTCCTTGTACTTACTTAGCAGTAAGTGGGGCAAGATGGTTGTATAACAAGGACGGCTCACGTAATGAGGAGCGATGGAAAAACCAAGCAGAAGCGTTGGACTTTGTCAAGACATTGATGGATGCTCCAATAGAACACATAGCCATCGAGAATCCTATCAGCGTGATAAGTTCTAACATACGCAAACCAGATCAGATTGTGCATCCCTGGATGTTTGGAGACAAGGCAAGTAAAGCCACTTGTTTGTGGCTGAAAAACCTTGACCCTATACAACCAACGGATGTTGTGGAGAGAGGCGAGTTCTTTGAGTGGATAGACGGCAACACAGGTAAGACCAAACGACAGCCGATGTGGTACTACAAGGCTTTGAGTGAAGCAAAGACCCCCGAGCAAAGACGAACCTTGAGAAGTAAAACTTTTGATGGTATGGCAAATGCCATAGCCGACCAATTTATTAATCAATTAAAATCTAAAGAAAATGCCTAATCATGTGTATAGCAAACTGCAATTTAATGCAGAACATTTTACGACCCTTGAAGCCATCATTAACGAACACAAGTGTTTGTGTGAATGGCTCAACCCTACTCCTACAGAGTTGTTGGAGAGACAACCCTTTAACAAAGAAGGAGACGATAATACTCTTGATCTTGTAGAGAAGTACGGATACGATAATTGGTACGATTGGCGAGTCCACAACTATGGAACCAAGTGGGGGATGTATGATGTATGGTTCAACAACGATGGTACTACTTGTGACATGCACTACACCACAGCGTGGGGGCCTTTGTCTGATACTATCTTGTACAAACTACACGAATTGTTCGGTATCATCCAATACGAGTGGGAAGAGGAGCAAGGCTATGGCCAGTATTTTGAAACCAATGAAGACAATGAGATTGTCTTGACTTGTGAGTGGGACATCCCCAAGTTCAGCGATGAAGTTTGGCGAGACGAAGATGGTGAGTATGTGTGCCGTCTTGAGGAAGACCACGTCACCCCCTACATAGAGTGTAAGGCAGGTGAGTATTTCTATGACTATAACCTCAACGAGCCATACTATGGTGAAATCAGTGAACTTAAACAAGAATAAAATGAAACAGAAATTTGAAGCGTACCTAGCGGTACAAGAGATGGGTGCTTACAATATGTTTGACCCTAGAGCAAGAACTCTCGCAGAAGAATTCTGTGATGAACCAATCACTAGAGAAGATTGGATGCACATTATCAAAAACTATAATCAACTTAAAACTCAATTCTCGTGAAAGTATTAGAACTCTTTGCAGGTAGCCGTAGCATCGGCAATGTGGCAGAATCATTGGGGCACACAGTGTTCTCATCAGACATAAACCCTTTTGAAGGCATAGACTATGCTGTAGATATCTTTGACTTTGATGTGTCAAAAGTACCTTTTATTCCAGATATGATTTGGGCCTCACCGCCTTGCACCTACTTTAGTGTTGCAAGTATCGGCAAGCATTGGAATAAGAACAACACTCCGAAGAGTGACAATGCGATCCTAGGCGTGAACATAGTAAAGAAAACACTAGAGATTATATCCCACTTTAGTGAGATTAATCCCGACCTGGTTTGGTACATTGAGAACCCCCGAGGCAAACTGCGTAAGTTGGACATCATTGATAATAAGTTTATCAATACTGTTACCTATTGTCAGTATGGCGATAGCCGTATGAAACCCACTGATATATGGACTAACAATGATATATGGAAGCCTCGTCCTATGTGTAAGAATGGTAGCCCTTGTCATACTGCAGCACCTCGTGGATCACGAACAGGTACACAAGGATTAAAGGGTAACTATGAGCGTAGTAAGATCCCCGTGGGACTTTGTCTTGAAGTAATAGCCGATGCTGAGAACTATGTTAGTACCCCGGTTTTTATTTAGATGGTTGGTTAGGTTGCCTTGGTTATCTGTGGTCTATGTAGACCGCAGAACCAGGGTTCTAGCCTACAAGAATGTTAAACTTTTAATCCGAAAGCGATGGAATACAATCCTGCTCTTATGGCTTTTGCACGACACCTCAAGTCTACTATGGGCCTGGACGCTAAGTCCGCCTATAATCTTGCTTTGAGATACAGTCAGAACTATGCCTCTAGTATTAAATACTCATATGATGGGGAGAATCCCCCTTATTGATAATCCTATATAAATCTTTATCCCCCTAAAGGGATAATGATTTATAATAGATAGATACTTATATAAAAAACAAATGTTTATGAATATAAAAAACTCTGTGACTAATTTTTTTACACAAATGTTACGCAGGCTGTTTCCTAATTCTTTCCGACCATCAAACCGAACCTTTAGGTTCTACAAGCAACATGATGGTAAGTGGTTTATTGATATGCCCGAGTGGAAGCAAGATAGACAGCATCTCCAGATGGTTGAAGGTGCGGACGACTTTTTAGAGTCGATCCGCCCTAGTAATTCAAATCAAGTGTACTTGCAAGTTTCACTATCATCATTTCACAATGCTTTATGCATATCTAAAATCGAGGACGACCCATTTGGTGATGGTGCTGACTATTGGTATCCTACACCTACAGGCCCCAAGATGATGTGGCTCTGCAATGTTACAGATTGGTACTATGGCCATATGCCCGAAGAAATTTTCGTTAAACAAGTTGTGTAATACTTGTTGATTATTTATATTGCATTCACTTTAATTCAATTTCAATGGAAAAACTAACCAAGGCACTTATCAAAGTGCAATCAGAGTTAAAAGCTCCCAAGGGGCAGTACAACAGCTTTGGCAAATACTCCTATCGTAGTGCTGAAGATATCCTAGAGGCTGTTAAACCATTACTTGCAAAGTATAATCTATCTATGACAATATCCGACCAGGTTCTTGAGGCTGGCGGTCTTGTCTACGTAAACGCTACGGTTACCGTGACGGATGGATCAGATTCTGTTTCAGCTTCAGCTCAAGCGGGAGTAGACCCTTCTCGTAAGGGAATGGATATAGCTCAGTCGTTTGGTAGTTCTAGCTCATATGCTAGAAAATATGCTATGAATGGTATGTTCTTGATTGACGACACCAAAGACGCAGATGCTACTAATACTCACGGTAAAACTAACTCAGCTCCTGCGGCATCGACATCAAGTCAAGAACCTAATGCTTTTCAAAAGTCTATAGACTATCTAAAGGCTTCAAGTAACAAGGCGCAAGCTTATGAGCAAATCATTAGCAAGTATGGAGCTTCGTTCTCAGACAAGCAAAAAGAAGCACTAAAGAAATTTGTAAAGTAAATGGACTTCGCTATCAAACTACAAGAGATTACAGGTAAGGGTTATCTGTCTTACTCGTCTATCAAATTTGCAGCCGATGGCTCTAAAAGTCAAGATATGAAGCTGTTTGAGCTTTATATGAAGGGGTTGCTAAAACGAGAATCTGATGCCTTTACCTTCGGTAGTTTGTACGATACACTACTGCTAGAGCCAGAAATGTTACTTGAAAGGTTTTACATCATTGATGATCTACAAATCATAGAGGAACTATCAGTAAAGTATGCGAATCCAAGAAGTTCAAAGATTTACAAAGAGTGGCGTGCCGAAGAGGTAGCGCTCGCAAAAGAAAAAAACTTGACCCTCGTAACCGAAGATGATATGGGCAAGGCTGAAGCAATGATAAACAGACTTGATGCATCGGAGGTTTACGACACAGAGCTTGGTACTTACAAGCCTGTACGATATTATTTAGATGGCGAACACCAATTTGAAATTAACGATTGGATCCAGGAGATTCCAGTCCGTGGTTTTCTTGATAACTTGAATAAAGATGTGCCTTTCATATCCGACAGCAAGTCTACCAAGTCTATTCACGGATTTAGATACGATGTCAATAACTATTGTTATGACATCCAAGCGTATATCTACACGGAAGTCTTGGGCATCTCTGATTTCTATTGGGTGGTTCAAGAGAAGTCTAGTCCATATCTATGTGCTGTCTTTAAGGCATCTGAATTTACTATCTCTCAAGGGAGAGATAAGTTTTGGTCAGCTATTGATAACATCAATAAATGGCTTGATAATCCCGAGAATGAAACCGATTCATTCGCATTGTTTAATTTAATCTAAAACTAATGGCTCAAGAAAATCAAAATCAAAGCCCACTAGTAGGTTACTGTGAGACTCCACGTGTAGAGTCTCGCTTTTCTCTATCGCAGTCTGAACTGCAAGAACTATCTCGTTACCTTACTGAAGGTAAAAATGGGAAGGAAGGCCGTGTTTACTTAACTCTCGTATCTGGTATGAGCAAAGCAGGCAAGGCTTACAATATGGTGAAGGTCTACGATCCTAACGCCAATACGAGTGGTAACACGCACAAACCTTCAGCAACAGCTAATGCAACAGCCGATCTCCCGTTCTAACGAGTTTCAGATGAAAATGTCTGAAAATTGGAGTAATGCTATTGCGGCTTATATGGCATTGGATTGGGGACTCCGTTTGGAGTCTCTCAATCCGCCATATGCTGGCTTCCATTCAATCAAGACCAATGGTAAGGTATCCTTTGAGATTTACTTTACTCATATGTATCAGCAACAAGATCAGTATTTAGTATCAACTCAGTTCATCAATGTTCCCGAAGTAGGGCAGTCGGACTTCCTGGTGCTGTGTATTTGGAATAAACAAAACGACAATGCTGTCGTGCTGAAAACGCAAGACGCTGTAGAGTTGATGAGTATAAACAAAGACTCATTTCCTCTTGCGGAATTAGTGCCAAGAATCAAACGCAAATTTGAAGTAGGTGTCAGTAAAATGGACAAAGCCGATTTACCTAATGAGGCTGATGGTAGCTTACAAGAAGGGTAAAAGGTCGTACAAGACAGAGCTAGAGATTGTTTCCAAAGGAGAAACAGTAGCTGAAATAAATAAACGGCCAACCTCTATCAACAGAATCAAAGAAAGTATTTACGGAAAATCAAAACATCAAGATGTACTCGTCTTGAAAATCTTAGACAAAAAGTTTATCAGTTATGGTATCAATGATTAAAAAGTTTTTTAGAAAACAAAGACATAAGAGGTATGTAGAAAGATACCTCAGCGACCTGCGATGGGACTGTATTAACACAGTTGTTTCAGCCTCAGCGACAGGATTTCACAACGGAACAGATCGCCATTTAGATGCGATTGGATGCTTGATACGCAAGTACGAAAGAAGAATTAGACTATTAAAGTTTTAAACCTAGGTCGGATAACCACTCTCGGATGTCTTCGGGATTGAAGGGCTGCCTGCCAAATTGAATTTAATATATGGTTAAATCTGTGACCTAGGACCAGGTCAATTGGTTTCATATGCAGTCAAGGCAGTCAAAGACATTGGGGGAGTTCCCTTAATTGCTCCCCCTCTTATTTTTTTAAAAACATTTTATTATGGCATATCACGATAACAAAGAACACAAGAAAATCATTGATTGTGTGTTGGAGCAAAACGCAAAGCTGTTCCAGAACTTAGGTACAGACTGTTCAAAGTCTGAATACGAAAAAGCAAAAGTGCAAGAGCGACAAAAGTTGCGTAGGATTCTCCACCTCGATGAGGAGAAGATTGGTAGACTGATTAAAGATTCTCTCGATGACTAGTGCATTCAACAGAGCTAAAGAACTTAGAAGTCAGATGGGAGAGCGTGAGGCTATGATACACGCTACCCAATGTCTTGTAATGGCTCCTGTTGGACCGAAGAGAGACTATTGGTGGAATGTAGTAGAATTTATTAAGTACGATGGACAAAGATTTAATTCGCTTTAGGAAAGCCGTGAAGATGGTTATACTGCTTCAAGCAACGCTTGAGCAGATGGACGAACTCAAGACAACTGCGGTATACAAGCATGACATTAAGCAATTAATGAATAGGCTTGAAACAAAGATAGAGAGATTCATTTATCCTCATATTAAACAAATTGGAGAAACGGATGAGTTTATGATGATGCAAATACAGAGAGGAGTAGACAAGATCGTATCATCAACACTAGAGGATATTCACAACTACAATACAGATTCAAAAGATGGAGCTGAATAATATTGCTAAAGCAGTTATATCATACGGTACGCTGCAAGATTTTTGGGACAATTATGCGGAGGTCAACGGTGTGAAAAACAATCGTGAAAGACACAATGTAATACATCGTCACGCCTTTATGGTCATAGCAAGAAACAATGTAAACCTGCCTCTACAGAAGATAGGAAAGATTTTTAACCGTGATCATGCCACGGTTATCCACGCCTGTAAAAATCACGAATCTAATTACAAGTACGATCCAGATTACAGAATTGTCTATGATAACTTAGCAATTGATGTGGAAGACTTACTGCTAGAAAACGGAATAGTACCTAAAACAATATCAAACCAGGAGTCTGTCAGTGATGTGCATTACAAGTTTTTAAATGTATCACGTAGGCTTAGAAAGAAAATAAAGGAATTTGAATTGTATAAAGTAAAAATAAAGAAAGACATAGAGAGAGCTGAGTCTTTGCAGAAACATTTTAATGAGCTTAATCTCAGAAACCAATTGTTAAACCAAGAATTAAAAAGAGTAAAAAACCTGCTATGAAAAAGTTATTTAAAGTTATTTGTAAGGGGGTTACATACGGCACTTACAACACCATTGAACAAGCACGTAAACTGCGTACCATACTACAACGCAGAGGTAAGGCT
>Ga0196905_1000767_pt1 | contig 12798 bp, 26 predicted proteins | sample CB_VirMetaG_3_FD_169098 | JGI IMG/M metagenome (GOLD analysis project Ga0196905, IMG submission 169098) | Freshwater to marine saline gradient viral communities from Chesapeake Bay - CB_1508_1S Viral MetaG (v3) (version 3) | ecosystem: Environmental > Aquatic > Marine > Coastal | place: USA... | reverse complement strand
TCTTTCTCTACGTTGTGGTACACCCATTTTTGAGGCATCTAATAGAAAATGTTGACAATAATAACCTGCTTTATCAAATTCTTCATATATCTTTTTAACATACTCTTTGGCATTACCTAAAAGTAAACCTTTTACATTCTCAGCAACTACTACTTTAGGTTTTAATTCTTTTGCTAAATCTATAAAATCAAAGAATAATGTATCTAATACTTGTAATTCTTGTCCCTCCCTAAACTTCTTTTCTTTTCCCCAGTCTTTTTCTCTATTACCAGCCATAGAGAAACTACTACAAGGTGGAGAACCATCTAAAATATCTAACTCATATAATTCTTTTGGCAAGTCTTTACGTTTTGCAAATGTTGTAATACTTTCTAAATAACTATATTTAGGTTTATGATTTTCTTTATATACTTCAACCATTTTAGGGTCTATATCGTTATGACCTATAACATCAAACCCAGCCAATTTATAACCCATTGTTGAACCACCACCACAAGCAAAACAACTAAACACTTTTCCTTTATCTTTAGTAAAGTTTGCTTCACTTAATTTCCATTCATATTCTCTCATAATTTATCATATATTGGTTTATATTCATTATTCGGATAATTCAAATGTATTCCAACACTATCTCCCAAATCAAAAGCATCTGTTATTAACTCATTTAATTCGTCTATTGTCATTTCAGTAGTACTTTTGTCTAATTCTGAAATATGTTTTATTAAATTATCTAGTTCACATATTGACATTATTGTACCTGACTTTACTATATGGTCGTGTAACTGAACAAGGATATAACCTTTGTAGTATTTTATTAGTTTCTTTGTATCTTTTATCATATAATTTAAACTTTGTTTATTTAATTGTTGCTGTTAATTATCAAACTTTATCCAATTACCTATACTAAATGAATTATAAGTTGTGTAACTTACTTCAAATCTTTCTGTAATAGTATCATTTTCAATTATGTTACTAACTATAAAAACATAATCTTCATCATCATATACATTTCTCATAACAACTGTTTTTAACGATGGATTATATTCGCTAAAAGTGTAATATTTTGATGGCTCATAAAACTTATTTATTATTCTGCCCTCTTTCAATTTGTTACCACACGAAAAAAGCATTAATACTAATAATGTGCTTATTGTTTTCATAACGTAAATAAATAACCTATTCCTAAAATAAACATAACTGTAAACAACCAAAATACAATCACTGTAACTGCAAATATTTTGTTTAACTTCCTTAACTTTTCATCTTCAAACTCTCTCATAATTCATTCATTAATAATTCAACTTTCTTTTTTAACTCTTCATTTTCTTTTTCTAACTGTTCTAAATAATCAACATTAGCTTTATTTACTTCTAATTCTTTAGCCATTTCATTATTTATTTTTAATGCTTCATAATATTTTAAACTCCATTCATGATTCATCTTTTCTAACTGCTTATTTATTATTTTCATTTTAAAGCTTATAGAAAGACTTTCTTTAACCGTTTCAATACTTTCTACCATCTTACCTATCAAATCCTTTCTATGGGGATAATTTTCGCTTATTTTCGCGTTGTAGTATTCTAGATTGTAAAGTAAAACTTTTAAATCTGATTGAGATGCTAATATTTCTAATTCTTCCATAATCTAAAAAGGGCAATCATCTGGACGTTCATAAGCAATTTTTGTGAAGTCTGCTTTTTCAACTTCTTCTATCTCGTGTTGATGTGTATGTGTGCTTCTATCAGCATATAATCTTTCGCCTTTATAGTCCAACATATAATACTGGTATCTTTGCAAATCTAAGAATAATTTATAAGTCCCTTTCTTTGCAGTTCCTTTTGGCTTTGCCTTTGCTATGTTTATATGGACTTCATTATCTTCATACATAGTTCCATCTTCACTAACTAATCCATAAGGTGGTCTCCAAATCATAAGAATATTTAAACCTTTTCTAAACCATACCTGACCTCCTGCCATATCTCTAGCTGTCGGCATAGGAAAGAATCTTTTGCCATCTTTGTTCTGTATTACTTGTTGGTCTCTAACGTGAGTTATTATACAATTATGTCTACCTGACTTCCTTGCGTTCTTTCTTACTTTACCTAATATTCTACTCAAATACTTATCTTCTCTTCCTAAGTCGCTAGGTACATACTCCTCTGTCAATTCGTTAAAGGGGTCTATTGTTGTAGTGTGATATGTTTTTTTTGTTTCAATTTCTATTTGGTCGCATAACTCATAAAACTTATCAATAGTTAAATCTTCATCTACTGGGTCTACAACTATAAAATGTTTATCAATAAAGTGTGTAGCTTTCAACTTTTCTCTATCAGTCATTTCATAACCATTAGTCTTTATGAATGGTTTACCTATGAACTTATAACATAATTCAGAGTAAATTTCTTCAGCACTTCCAGTTTCAGGTGAATAAATAATATGATTCCAACCATAATTGCAAGAAAGGTTTATAAGAAACTCAAACCATATTTCAGTTTTACCCGAAGCGGGTGCAGCACCTATGTAAGTAGTCTTACCTAATAAAACAGTGAACGGTAGCATATCCCATTTAAAACCTACTTCATTACCTTTTTGTACTCCATTTTCTCTAAGTACATTAAGGTCTTTTTCTATATCGTTTAATCTTTTATACATATTAATTTAAATCTTGTTGTGGTATGTAAACATTATCACTACCTACTTGATTAGGTTTTTTAAAGTTATTATTATTCCATCTGTTTAATCTCCTTTTAACATCCCAAGTTTTCTCCATTTCAAATTTCAATTTTGTATTTGATGGATTAGGTTCAGTCCAATAGTTGTAAAAGTTAGTACAAATATCTTTACCATAAACATCAACAAAAGGTTTTATTGTGTCAGCAAATTTTAATTTGCGTTCATCTATATTATTATTCTTTTCTTTCTTTACATTCTTGTTAGTGGTCGTTTGTTGGTCGTTTGTTGGTCGCTTGCTGGTCGTTTCGTTGGTCGTTAATTGATATTCCTCATATTTAACTATTTGAATTTCAGTACCTTTTGAGTCTGTTTTGATGGCTATTTCGTTGGTCGATTTTAGACGTTCTAAACACGTTCTAATTTGCCTAACACTTAGCCCTGTTTCAACCGATAATAAATCCCTACCAGTAACCAAACAACCTCTTTTAATTAGCTTACCTTTATAGTTTTTATCTTTATGATTTGCTTTTAAAATTAGGTGTATAAATAACCTAAATGTATTTGTATCTTCGTACCATTCCCAGTCTAAAATAGAACGGTGTATTTTTATCCAACCACTCATAATCATTAATAAAAAAACCCTCATAAATCCACGCACTCCTACCTGCGTTTCATTATAAGGGTAATGTAATTTCTTTAAAGTTCTATTGTGTAGGAGTGAACTTGTATGCAAATATAACTATTATTTTAGAATAAAGTATTTTGTTCTACTTCTTCTTTAAATCTTTTATCTGCTAGAGATAAGTTTATTTTAGCTTGTTTAAAGTAACTATCCTTTAACTCTATACCTATTGCTTTACGACCTAAAGATACTGGACTGTAAACCTCACTACCTACACCCATAAAAGGAGTTAAAACAACCTCGTTAGGATTAGAATATAATTCAACTATTCTATCAATAATATCTAATTGTAAAGGGTGTACATGCTTTTCATCATCTTCTTCTTTACTATCCCTAAAAGGTAATACATTATCTATTCTAATATCATCCCATACAGCAGAAGCGTATCTTTGCCAAATATAATGGCTTAACTTATTGCTTTTAGGGTCTTCACAATCTTTGTATTTTTTATTTAATAAATCCCATAATTGAGATGCATTTAAATCAGAGTTATTTGCGTTATTCCATGCTTGTAAAATATTAGGTAAAACAGGAGTTTCTCCAAAGTATCTTAATAATCCTTTATCATGAGTAACAGGTGTTTTATTTTCTCCTTTTTTTGTAAATATTAAAACATAATCAGGCATAGCAGTAAAACATTTTGTGGAATCTTCTACTATGAATTTGTGCATTAAAGATTGAACCATAGTTCTCATTCTAACTTTTAATGGCTCTTTCCATACTGTTATACGATTACGATATTCAAAACCGTATTTCTCATGTATTCTAATTATCTCATTAGGGAAATCCCATAATCTACAAGTATTATCAAATACATCAGTACAATGAACTGCACTTATTCTACCATCTTTAGTAACTCTTGATATTTCTTTAACTAAATATTCATATTGTTGTAAAAATTGTTCTTTACTTTCACAATTACTAAAATCATTTTCACTACTTGAATAATTGTATAAACCTGCAAAAGGAGGGCTATATATAGATAAGTCTATACTTTTACTTTCTAATGTCGGTAATACTAACATGCAATCACTATTGTAGATTGCGTAATTTTCTGTAACTAACTGGTCTTTAACTTTGTTTTCCATAACTATTTGTTTTTATAAAAATTTTGGTTTTATTATATCCTTATTAAATTGTTTTTTTTGTTCTGTAAACACTTGATTCACATTTTTAACTAAATTTTCGTATAGATGTATAGCTTTTTCTGTTTTTTGTTGTAATGATTCTAACACCCTTGTTTGTCCATCAGAAATAACCATGTCAATAGTTACGTCTTTTGTTTGTCCAAACCTCCAGAATCTTCTTATCGCTTGATAATATTGTTCGTAAGACCAAGTAGGAAAAAATACTGAATGATTACAATGCTGCCAATTTAAACCCATTCCAGTCATCTTAGCCTTTGTTATTAATCTTTTTATTTCTCCATTTGCAAATGCTAAAAGTATTTCTTCTTTCTTTTCTAAAGATTGACTACCTATAATTTCAACAGATTCTTTATCTAACGATTTAATTAAACTACTTTCATCATTCCTATTAACCCAATATACAGATGTTTTATCTTTTGCAAGTTCAACCGCTTTTTCACATCTTTCATTAATAGTACTCTTTTCTTCATGTTTTATTTCTTGAAAGTTTTTAGCAACTATATTAAACATTTGTATTTGTCCTGAAACATCAATAGTACTATTGTTTTCTACTATATGTCTATTAACAATTAATTCAGGTAATTTATATCTATCATTTGAAAAACCTAAATCACTAGGCATCTTAACCATAATAGACCATTGATTAACCCATGCGAAAAAATCTCGTTCTGCATGAGGTTTCAAATAGAATTTCTCTCCTATATTACGATTAGTTGAATCAATAGCGTTATTGTTTTGTTTAAAAAACTTACTCAACATATCCATATAACCCATATAACCTAAAGCTTCACTAGAAGTACCAAGCTCTATAAAATCATTTGGACTAGGTGTAGCAGTAGATAAAAACCTATAAGGCATTTTCTTAATAAATGATGTAATTTGATTTTTAATTTTACCATCAAAATTCTTAAGTATAGAACTTTCATCTAATATACACCCTATAAAATCATTTGAATCTAGATAATGTAACCTCTCATAATTACATATAATTATTTTACCTTTTATCTCTCCTTTAATAGTTTGATAAACATCTTCAATACCTAACTTTTCAGCTTCTTTAATAAATTGAAAACCTACTGCTAAAGGTGTTAAAATTAATACTTTTTTATTGGTTTTATTAACTATATTTTTTGCTATAGATAATTGAATTAAAGTTTTACCTAATCCAGTATCAGCAAATACCGCTATACGACCTTTTCTTATTGCTCTTTCAATTATTTCTTTTTGGAAATCAAAAGCAATATCTGGAACGTAATTACTTTTGAATCCAAAATCACCTAATAAATGTTTTTTTGATTCTAAAAAATCTTTGTACTCCATAACTTTTTTTTTGTTTTTAATTATTATAATTACAAATATAATTATTTTATTTTATTATTTATTAATTCTCTAAATAAATTTGCTATTTCGTTATGTTCTTCAATAACATTAGAATCTGCTCCAGTTTCATAAACCTTGTTTAAAGCCATATTAACCTCGTTTTTTAATCTGTTAGTAATAAGTTCTGGAAACACCTCATTACATTCTTCTATGTAGTCAATTAAAGCCAATAAACCTCCATAAGTTACTACTACTGCTTTATCATATTTAGCACTATTCATTTTGTATTGTGCCAACCTTTCTAACTTTCTTTGTTTTGCATTCATAATTAATCTAAATTTAAATTGTAATCGTTAATAATTTCTCTTAACTTCGTTCTTAATTGTTCAACTTGATGCCATTTCTCATCTGATATGGTGTCATCGTACTTTAATAATCTTCTCATTTCCTGGTCTAAATCCCAAGATACTAACTTCCATTTATAACCATCTAATGCAGTTCTTAAATCATCTTCTTCTTCAAATGTTATTGTTGCTTTCATAATTAATTGTTGTTAAAAAAATAAGGAAATATACTTTTGTTAGGTGTGTATTTGTCTATGTGCATAATTGTAAATCCTGAACGACCTTTAGTGAAGTTTAGTTGTACCCATTCTGAAGATGGACTAAAAGCTGCAAAGTTGAAGTAATGAAAATCATCAGATGTACACATATCAAATAAACATTGGTGACTATCTCCTTTGCTTATCTCGATGTACTTTGCTTCTCTGTAAATACCCTCATTCTTTAAAAATTGGTCAATCTTATAAACTTGCTTTGCATCTAAAATTGGTTTGAATCCATACTTCATGTGCCTGTCATCTTTTCCATGTGTAATAACAAATGCATGGTCACCTACTACATAATGGCTCATGAACTTCAGATGATTAACAACCTCTACATTATTATACTTTACATCACAGATTTGCTTAAATGCTGAATTAACCGTATAACCAAATGCAGCAGAATGATTATCATTACAAACATTATTAAACGTGATGTATTCATATTCTTTACTTAACAAATCAACTAGCATTAATTTAGCTTTTAATCCAGTATCAAATGCTTCTTCATTTGTCATGTTTTGCGGTAACTTGTGACCACCTCTAGTAGTAAGTCCATTAAAGCCATCCATATAATCCCCTAAGTCATCAATATACAATACACTTGAACGTTTACATGATAACATTTTATTTGCCATTTCTTCTATACGTTGGAATAACATCTCCCCTCCCCACTCTTCTGCATACATTGCTAATCCCTTTCGAGATGCGTCCATTCCTACGTGTGTATCTGTAAACACTAATCTATCAAATGTTTCTACTTCAGGAACTTCAACCTTTTCTAGTTTTTGATACTTCTGTTCTAAGATTTCGTTTATTATCTTTTCGTAATCTACTGCTTCGTTAGGTGTAGCATTTATAGAGAATTTTTCTGATTTATACCAATAGTAATTAACACTATTAAAGTCTATTCCTTTTTCTTCACATTCTTCTCTTAGTGCTTTATTTCTATCTTTAATCTTATTAACGTGATATCTTATGTTTTGTTTAGATTTACCTGTTTCGTTTGATACGATTCTAACTACATCAGCTATACTTTTACCTGAAAGTAGCAATTCATCAATTCTCTTCTGCATTTTTATAGTAATTTAGAGATTTTAAAATTTGAGAGTGTTCACGTTGTAATAGTCTAAAATAACGTTGTTTAATTACGCCTCCTTTAATCATTCGTTTTCTTGTTGTTCTTAACTGTTTAATTAACATATATTTACTTATTTTGTTTTATAAATCTCTTTTTCTGATTCAGATAACTCTTCATAACTTGGTACTACATAACCTTGTATCATTTCTTCTTCACTAAGATAAGATTCATTTTTGTAACCTAAATCAACTGGATTAATATTTTCAATTTCCTTAGTTCTATTTTTTCTATGGTTATATATTTCAGCATCTACACTTGCTAAAATTTTATTATTGCAGTAGTTTCTGTGATTAATGAAATCTTTTCTAAGCTGTAAAATTATAGAGGGTGTAACATCTACACCCTTTTTTACTAATTCTAAAACTTCTTTTTTTACGTATTCGTTTACTTGGCTCATAATTAATTGTGTGTATAACATTCACCTACTACTGGAGTAATACCAGTTTTATCTATACTCATTTTTGTTTGATAACTGCAATCATTTACTGTTGATACTATTTTATAATCTACATAATCCATATCTTCAACTTCTACTACTCTATGACATTCACAGTCTTTTACTTCTTTCTTACAGCTTACTGTTAATGCTACTAATCCTAATACTAATGCTAACTTTTTCATTTTACTTTTATTTATTTATTAATTTACTATGCTTTATCGTCTAATTCGTAATCATCTCCATATCTAATATCATCTATGTAATCAGCAATCTTATCCTTGATTCTATCTTTCATGTCTGTAGATAATAACCTTGTACTAAAATCAATATCAAAATAATCCCAATCATCTCTATGTTCAGTAGGTATTTCTATTGTATCGTAAGATTCCGTAATTGTCATCTTATCATGCTCTACTTGTATTTCGATATCATCATCTAAAGTATCGTTAAAATACACTGGATATAAACTTAATTCATCTGCTCCATGTAATATTGCTAAATCTCTGCTGTGGTATGCTACACCATCATAAACCCATAACTTATCCATAATCTTATTTTTTATCTATTTGTGGTTCGTATGTCAATAATACTAATTGTTTATTTACTATCTCTAATGATTCCATAAGATGTTGACTAACTACATAATCGTTCTCTTCATTGTTAATCATTTCTTTTGCTCTTAACAAGTCTTTTTGTAAACCTTGTTGTACTGTCTTAATTAAATCTTTCATTTTTTGATGTTTTTAGCTCGTTTAATGTACTCAATCTTATCTGTTGGGTCAATACCTTTAGCAGTTAATAATCTTGCGTATAAATCAAAATTAAAGCTACCTTTTCCGTTTCTTGTGAAGTAGTCGTAACTACTTGCCAACATTTTGTCTTTAATCACTAACATATCTATTTGTTTTTGTTTGTTTGTATAGGACAAATATATGTATAATAATTATAATAATAACAATAATAATTAAAAATATTTTAAAATAATTTATAACTGCTTGATTTTGAGCAATAAAAAAACCCTCACTATTTTTACTAGTAAGGGTCAAAAACAAATTATGTGTATGAAATGTGTATTAAATCACGATAAAGATAGTTATTTATTGAATAACTCCCACTCTTTTAAACGTCTATTTTTTAAACCTTGTAAAACTTTTCCATTAGCTGTAATGTACTTCGTTAAAAACCAATCCTTAATCTTGTCTTTATTAGCTTCCATATTAACCAACTTAAATAAAGTTGTACTTCCACCTGTGTTATAAGTGTGAGATACTAAGGCATCAAATTCATTTTGCTTAACATCAACTTTTAACTTACTGTTAACTATCCTTTCATATCTCACTATAAGGTCATCAAATAAATCTCTAGCTTCCTCTAGTGTTATAGTATCACCCATTTTAACTTTATCTCCATTTGGGTAATATGTATTTCCAAATCCAATAGTAGGTACTCCTGCACTACATTTATAAGCTTTTAACCTTACACCTTCAAATAACTTAATTAAGTCTTTACCTTCTTCTGATATTTTCATTTTAATACAAATAAAGTTGCTATTCCTATACTACCAATAATGTGTGCTATTTTACTGCGTTTTTTTCGCTTCTCAAAGTCTTTATTTAAATCTACTATACTATCTTTCAATTTATCGTTTACTTTGTTCTGAACGTCTATAATAGTATCTAATTGACATATCAAAGTATCTTGCCATTTAATGGTATAGTCTTGTTGTTCTATTACTGAATCTTGAAAAGCTATTATTTTAACTGTGTCGTTGTTTTCTTTAGCTATTATTATACTATCTCTATAAATTATAATAGTGTCCTTAAAACGTCTTATTTTAGTCTTAAACACAATCGTATCTCTATAAAGTGTGTCTAGTCTTTTTTCTAACTTAGTTATGTACCTTATTTCAGTTGGTAAAGTTGGCTGTTTATGTAATACCAACCATGCTACAACTAACAACAATACACCTATTAATATTTTTTCTAACTTCATTTTTTTAACTTTTCACTTATAGAATCAGTTACTTTAGTCCCTAATGCTACACCTACCATAGTAACAAATACATCATATCTGAATCCCTCTTTGTAAAGGTCGTAAATAATCATATATACTACTAACAACCATGCACTAAACATTGTTAAAGAGGTACGAGAATAACGTAATTTATCATTCTCTAACTTCATTAAAGTATCTTGAACTAACTTTTTAAAGATACGTTTCACTTCTTAATGTCTTTGAATAGTTGAACAAATGCTTCAGCGTTAGCTTTCATAGTTCTTTCTGCGTGTCTTATTGCCCTAGATAGTTCTTCAAACTGTTTGTTAAACTGCTCGAATTTTAAATCCATTATTCGCTCTAAATTCTCTATCTCTGATGGCATTTTTTCATTTAGGTTTTCTACCTTACCCTCTAGCTTCATAGTTCTATCAGATAGCTTCCAATGCTCTTTCTCTAAGGACTTGTATCTAGTATAAACATCTCTAAGGAAATACCCGACTACCCCTAATAATGATGTTACTATGTATTGGTAAGTTTCCATTAATCGATTAGTATTTCTTCAGGAGTACCTAATACAGTTGTATAGTCATCTTCTAAGATATAATAAAAATCATCTCCTTGATATGTGCCTTGAATTGCACTTACTAAAGTTTGTGTTACGTTACCTTGAATAGGTGCAAAATTATTTAATGTGTTTACCTGTTGTATAGCAGTGTTTACTTCTGCTAATGTGTTATATTTATATCCTGTCATAATTAATAAATTGAAAAATAATCGTTAATATTTGAACTAATATCAGAAGCATCTGCTGTCTTGTCTGACTTATACCATATTAATTCAGAGTATGTAATTGTTGCTGACCTAGCTGCATTCGCAGGTACATAAAGAATCGCACCACCATTTGTACTAGCACCTCTTGAACCTATCAATATATTATTTTGATAGATTTTAGTACTAGCAGAGTAGTCTGAAATTGTATTATTAAGGTATAAAGTGTTAGCTAGATATTGAGATGAAACTGTAACCGAATTAGAACTGTTTACATATTGGGTAGCCCCGTAATCCAACCACATATAAGAACTAACAGATTTAAGTAAAACACCATTACTGTTAGAGTTTGACTTTTCATAAGTCATCCATAAAGAATAGTCCTCACCAACTGACATTACATAATCACTTGCAAAATACAACCAATTAGTTGATGTAGCTTGTATATATGGCTTTCCATTTCTAAGTGTAAAACCATTATTATAAATTACAGGTTGATTAGCTGCAGTAGTATTAAACAAATCAAAACCTCCTCCATTTTGGTTGTACCATTTTGCTACGTAGCCAATACCTGCACCACAAAAAGAACTTATTGCTGCTGTATCTAAATCTCCACCTACAAAACCTATATCTAATTCAGAATTATCGCTTGACCTCCTTACACGCAAACAAGACCCTGAATAAGTAGATGAGAGTTTACGAGTTGAAAAAGCTAAATCTGCTCCAGAATAAGTATCTAATAAGTAAGAACCACCACTCGATTGTAATATATAAGGATTAATTAAAAACATATTATGCTCTATTTCCTATTAATGTAACTTTTAAACCTGCTTCTGTTGCACCTCCTGAAATTGCATCAATATCAATAGTAATCTCTGCATCATCTGCTAATGCTGAATCACTTATTACTGCTGGAGTAGCTGCTGTTGTAGAAGTCTTTTCTGTTGCGTCAATCGTTAACAAAGTAGATAAGATAGAAACACCTCCCTCGTTAATATCTATTGTTGTAGTTCCTGAAGTTGAACCTGCTGTGCTTAACGATGCTCTCACTTCTGTAACTGTCATAGCGAAAGGCATTCTAAAAGTTAACTTTGCCGTTCCTGTTGTTAATGCTGTTGTTTCATCACTTACTGCTACTTGAATAACCTCCTGCATTACTTCAGCACCTGTTACATACTTTGAATCATATGTACTACCATTATAATCAGATACTATTAGTAAATCGTTAGCTTCTAAATTAGCTGCTTTTGCTGTTAATTGACTTATTTTCTTTGTTGCCATTTTTTATCTTTCGTATTTTGTTTGTCCAAACCATGAATTATCATAAGCTAAACCGAAACCTCCCCAGTTTACACTTAAATCTTCTGTTATTGCAGTACCATCTGCTTCATCTAATAGTAGGAATCCACTATTTTCATCTACTATATTATCTCCATCATCAGATTGCTTACCGAATCCAATTAGATTATATACTGCTTCTCCCCACATAATTAATTAACCTTTTTATTGTCTTTTTGTTGCATTAACTTAATTGCGTATTCCTGCAATTTTTTAACGTCTTTAGCTTTCATTTTATACCTATCTCTCATAAATACCAACCTCCTATATTTGTGTTGCTAATCGGATAAACGTCCGCACCTGAATTAGTGTGATATTCAGGAAAAGAACTTGAGTTAAAACTCATATAATCTACGAATCTTTGCGAGTAATTCTCTGCTGTTATCCTTTGCTTTTCAATTAAAAAATCTACTTCATTCTTTTGTACCGTTTCAGAACTTTCTGCTGTATGCTTAAATACTCCTTTGTTAGCTACTGTATAAGCACTAAAAGGCAAATATTCAACCATTGCCCAATGAATAAGCATTTGCTTAACATAGTTGTTTAATAAGTCTAAATAAACACCTGACAATGTACCTGCTTCAATATCTGATTTTAACCTATTAAGTAAATCAGTACCTAAGTAGTTTTGAATGTGTATATCTTGAGCAATCTTAATAAACTGAATAAATTTATCAGTATCAGTATTTC
>Ga0196905_1000766_pt1 | contig 12806 bp, 30 predicted proteins | sample CB_VirMetaG_3_FD_169098 | JGI IMG/M metagenome (GOLD analysis project Ga0196905, IMG submission 169098) | Freshwater to marine saline gradient viral communities from Chesapeake Bay - CB_1508_1S Viral MetaG (v3) (version 3) | ecosystem: Environmental > Aquatic > Marine > Coastal | place: USA... | reverse complement strand
ATGTGGAGGAAGCGAAATGACCAAGTATACAACTACTCATTTACCTGAGGAAGAGATCGACCGCTTGCGTCTCAAAGCATTTGCAAGTAATGATCCTGAAGATATACTAACATATTACAAAGCAACTTCGCTCTACTTTCAGGAACGCCATGAACGTGCTATGAACAGGGAAGCTAAAAATGACTAAACGTGCTTATTATTATGATCGTAGTTTTGAGGTTTCGGATAAGAACCGCTGGGTAGAAGTTTATGTGTTTGGAGATGGTGATGTGAAGATTGAGGTGGCAGAAGACGCTGGATGGGATAGCCAACGAGCAAACTTCACTATGACTGCCGAAGAAGCAACCCTGCTGAAAGAATTCCTGATCTCGAAAGGATACTGAGATGGATGAAGAATACTATAACTGGATCCACAGTCCAGAATTTACTGAATCAGATGCTCGTGATGAAGGGTATCGTGCCTATCAGGAAGGACTAAGCCGAGACGACAACCCGTTCAATAACAACGATGAATGGGAACTTCACTTGGCTTGGGAAGAAGGCTATAGCAATGCAGCATGGGATGATTGATGGAATATACTACTGTAACTGAAAGTAGCAAATACAAACTCCGTGAAAAAGTAACAGAGATGATTAAAATGGGTTGGCGACCACAAGGTGGAGTATCCTTTGTGTTTCACGGTGCCTTCAATGAAACGTGGGCTCAAGCAATGGTGAAAGAATGATGGAAGATACACTTACAGTTCGTTACTATGCCCGACCAAATGGTCGTATGCGTGAAATCGAAATGAGTAATATCTATCAGGAAGATATTGACTTCTTTACTGAAAATGATATTATGGTTTCACTAGAAGAGTTGACTACAGGTGATGTTGTAGCATATGCTTGCCCTCGCAGTGATCTATCTGAGGAGAGTGAGGTAATGGTCTTTGCCGGTAAAAGAAATTGTCAAGATACTATGAAAGCACTTCGCAAAGAATGTGAAAAGGAATTTCTGTGAATGAGTTTAGAGTACTAGTCTGTGGAGGTAGAGACTATGACAACCGAGAAAGACTCTTCAAAGTCCTCGACAAAGCACTTAAAGCTGCAACCTTGGCAGAAAGAAGTTTTACGCTGGTTCATGGAGGAGCCCGAGGCGCAGACTCGCTTGCTGGTCTATGGGCGTCAATCCGGCAAGAGTATGTTACGGTTAGAGTATATGAAGCAGATTGGCAAACTCACGGAAGAGCAGCAGGACCAATAAGAAATAAAAAGATGTTTACTTCTGAACAACCAGATGTTATAATAGCATTCAAAGGCGGTAATGGAACTGCCCATATGATGAAGATTGGAAGAGAAGCTGGTGTTCCGGTTTATGAGGTGAAAGAATGACTGATGAACTATATCAATTTGTAGTAAGTGACTACTACGCAACTGGAGAAGGTAGAACCATCTGCCTTCTTATTACTCGTGCATATCCTTGCACTGATGACTATGAAGGCACATATCCGAATATAACATATAAGAACTCTGCTAAGTTTCGTGCAGCCCGAGAGTTTATTGAACAGTTTGGTGGTTGGTATGCACAAGGAGCAGAGAACGTACCTCGTGAAGAGTTTCTAGAACGATTTGGTCACCACCTTCCAGAGTATGCTAAAAACATATTGGATAAAGAAGGTGATGATCGACCAGGAAACTTTAACTTCAAACAAGAAGTACACTTTAACTATGCATAGGAGTATGGAGATGAGCGACGATCTGGTGAAGCAGTCTATCGCAGAACTGCAAGACCTTGTGCGGTGCCGATGCCACGAGGCATACAAAGGTCGCGGTCTGCACGATCCTGATTGCCACTGCGATACCGCCGAGGCTGTGAAAGCCGTTGCCGCCCGCATCAAAGATCTGGAAGCGCAACGCAAGAAAACCTATGAAGCACTGCTGAAAGTAACACGGTTGCATGATGAGGCAGAAGCCAAGCTGGCGAAGGCGGTGGAAGTGGCTGAAAAATCAATCAAGTGGTTGCGACTATACGGAGCAGATGTCCATCGTGAAGCCGCCACCCTTGCAGAGCTGAAACGTACATTGGAGGATTTTGGGTGACTAGGAGAAGTCTAATAGATATTCTTACCGAACTTGGCGAGCTTCAGGAAGATATTGAAAAGCAAACTGAGCGTGAAATGGATGAGTGGTGGAATGCCATGTCCAAAGATGATCAGATGAAGGCGTTCTATTCGGTTATGAAACGATTGGTTGATGGTGAACTGGAACAAAAAGGATCATATCGCTATGTGCTATATGATGTATTTGGTTTTGGGCCAGAAAGTTATATGCTTGGAATGATGTGTGGTTATATGGCATTACATAATTCCATTGAAAGAGATGTGGAGAAGTTTACATGATAACTGCTATGGTCCTTACGGCTTGTATAGAGACTAGTAAAGTTAAAGATTTACTGTTAGATAATTATGGTGAATCTTTAACATATATTGGTTTACTTTCGAATGGTAATGTGTTAGAATTATATGAAAATAAGGAATCAAACACATCCACTACAATTATATCAATACCTAATATAGGCCTTAGTTGTTTAGCTGGATAATTACTGGAGACCATCATGAAGATACACATTCCAAACTATGACGAACGTGAAGAGATTGGCACCGAGATTGTAATCCATCCTTGGGACACCTATAGTATGGATCACACTCTTGCTATGATTATTCTTCCTATGCTCAAGCAATTGCAAGAAACCAAGCACGGATCACCATCTGTCGATGATATTGATGTGCCTGAGGAAATGCGTTGTAATGATCCAGAGAGTGAATCTTTTTGGGATGAAAACGAGCCCGGTAATGTTCATGAACGTTGGGATTGGGTTCTGAATGAGATGATCTGGACCTTTGAACAAAAGAATCGTGATTGGTGGGAAGAAGATTATATGATTCAAGAAGGTGAGATGGGAGAGAGCATTCCCGTCGAACATGAAGGTGAAACGCTCTATGAGATGACTTGGAAGAAACCATACATCTGGGATGACGAAGGTCGTAAAGCACACCAAGAGCGTATGAACAATGGTTTTCGTTTGTTCGGTAAGTACTATGAAGCACTTTGGGATTGAGAATATGAATTTGGGTAATGTAAACCGAATCGAAGTGATTGACAATAACGGCAGATCCTATGTAAAATATGATATTGAATCCATTGTAATGCAATTGCAAGACGATGGTAAGACTCTTAAGCTGTTCGTAAAATATATTGAAGAAGAGGAAATCTCTGATGACTGAAGGTAAGTTAATTTTACTTTCAGATGTTCTAGAACAAAAGATTCGTAAGGAAAAAGAACTTGAGTTCTATCAACAGGAATTGGAAAAGCTTCAACAAAAAATGTTTTTCCTGCGAAAAGAGATTGACATTACAAACCTTTGTATCAATATCATACAAAATGAAAGTGTATATGATGTAAAGGAGCAAATGGAAAAGAAGATGCTAGAGGATAAAAAGAATGACTGATAAACAATATGTACTTGTTACTACAATTTCTACTCACCGTATGCGCTATTGCGTTCCTCTCGATGATCTAAGGGATCATGATGGAACAGTAGATCCTAAGTGGGCAATGGACTCTGTCACTATGCAAGAGGTAAAAGAGTTCTCACAGGATTGGCTTGGTGAGCAGATTGTTGATTACCAAGTGGTTGATGTTAATGGTATGCTCGATCAGTTTGATAAGGACAATGACTATCTGAAAGGATGGACGCTTGAGAAAAAACTTGCGTGGGTAGCTGAATGGAAAGATGAACGCAAGTGATCTACATATTTGATGTTGATGGTACACTTACTCCTAGTAGGGAAAAAATGGACCATCAATTTAGATCTTTCTTTAATACGTTTTGTCTTGTTAACAACGTCTATCTTGTTACTGGAAGTGACAGAGGCAAAACGGTTGAGCAAATTACAGAACATACATACAACTTGTGCAGTCGTGTATACAACTGCTCAGGTAACGATGTGTGGGAAGGAAACACTAACATTAGATCTAAAACCTGGAAATTACCTTCCATGGCTGAGGACTGGCTAAAAGCTCAATTAGACAATAGTGCTTTTGAACACAAGACAGGTAATCATGTTGAACATCGAGTCGGTACCTGCAACTTTAGTATTGTAGGCCGTAATGCTGACCAGCATGACCGTAAGAGATATATTGAATGGGATACACAATATGATGAGAGAGAGCTTATAGCATACAACTTTAATCGAGTGTTCCCCGATCTAGAAGCTCGATTGGGCGGTGAAACTGGTATTGATATTACACCTAAAGGTTGGAACAAGGCTCAGATTTTAAGCGATTTCGATCTCAACGAGACAATATGGTTTTTCGGCGATAAAACTAATATTGGCGAAAACGATTATGATATTGCTGTAGCTGTAGCTGTCAGCCCGCAAAATCGAGTATTCACAGTACAAGATTACAAACACACATGGGATATTTTATATGAAAACATATAACATACAAAGAACCGATAGATCTATTGCAGTCGTTAATGCTAGATACCTCAAGGTACAAGAAGGAATTCTTGTTGCATGTGTAGACGAACCGGTAAATGCTAATTCCTCTAATAGACACACTGTTCACATCTTCAACAAAGATGAATGGAAAGAAGCGTGGCTTGTTGACTAGGTCTAGTCTATACGCTATTATAAATCCTATTGCAACAAAAGAGAGAATATAAATGTCAATTATGGATAAACTCAAAAAGAATAGTAAGATTAAGACGACTGAGGTCTTGTCTGAATCTAAGTTCTTTAATGAAAAAGATATGACCCCCACCGATGTTCCTATGATCAACGTTGCTTTGTCTGGCAGCGTTGATGGTGGTTTATCTGCCGGTCTAACAGTGCTCGCAGGTCCATCTAAACACTTCAAGACATCATTTGCCTTGCTGATGGCTAGCGCTTATCTAAAGGCGCATCCAGATGCAGTTATGCTGTTCTATGACTCGGAATTTGGTAGTCCGCAGAGTTATTTTGAGCAGTTTGGCATCGATCCTAATCGTGTTCTGCACACACCAATCACCAACGTAGAAGAGCTAAAGTTTGATATGATTGGTCAGCTTGAAGAGCTCAGCCGTGAGGATGATGTTATTATTGTTATCGACTCGATTGGTAACATGGCATCTAAGAAAGAGCTGGAAGATGCACAGAATGAAAAGTCTGTTGCTGATATGTCTCGAGCAAAGGCTCTCAAGGGGCTGTTCCGTATGACTACTCCATATCTTACTATGAAGAACATTCCTTTGATTGCTATCAACCACACATACAAAGAGATCGGCCTATTCCCGAAAGATGTTGTTGGCGGTGGTACAGGTATCTACTATTCAGCTGACAACATCTGGATTCTTGGGCGTCAGCAAGACAAAAAAGGTACGGAGATCCAGGGATATCATTTTGTAATCAATGTGGAGAAGTCTCGCTATGTCAAAGAAAAATCTAAGATTCCTATCACCGTATCCTGGGACGGTGGAGTTCGCAAGTATAGTGGCCTCCTTGATGTGGCTCTTGCAGGGGGATTTGTTACCAAGCCTTCTAATGGTTGGTATGCTGCTGTGGATCAAGAGACTGGAGAAATCGGCAATAAAGTTAGGTATGAAACCACACTAGAAAAAGACTTCTGGGATCCTATCTTTGCTGATACTAACTTTAAGGAATTCTTGAAGAAGCAGTATAGCATTGGTCATCAGTCCCTGGTTTCTATGGATGATATTGTGGAGGACAGCGAATGATTGATATTGATCTGCCGAGCGAAGGTATTGACTACCAGGTTGTCAGCGATGATGCAGATGGCCAATCATGGCTAGTTGAATTCATTAGGGGCCCCTATGAAGGAGTCAGGCTAAAATTTAGTAATATTAAGATCAACGGTATCACTAAGCAAATACAGTATACCACATCTTTCGAAGGTACTGTGGATTATGATGAGACGTTGGAATACTATATCAGTAATGTTATTCAACAAATTATAGCGAAGGCTATTGTAGATAAAGCTGTTGTGTTTAAAGAGATTGGAGATGGTAATGAGTGATACATGGGTTGAGAACGAACAATACCAGCTTGTTCCAGGTAACAATGACCATTGGAACATCAGGATCCTAGAAGGCGAGTTTGTTGAAACTGTTATTAGCTTTTCTAAGCTAGTGGTTTCTGATGATGGCGAACATCTAACATTCAATTGCGAAGTTGTTGAAACTCCAATGGATGATCTTGATCCCGATACAAACGTTGACTTTCAGCAGACAGCTGGTAAAATACTAAGTGCTATTTTAGAAACTGCGGTTGTTGATACGGAGTCCAAGTGATTAATACAAATATTGAACAGCTGATCTTGCGCAATGTTCTGACTAACGACCAGTTCATGCGCAAGGTCTTACCTTTTGTAAAGCCTGATTATTTTCAGGGCGTGTATCGTCAGATGTTTGTCACTATTGGCAAGCATGTGGCTAAGTATAACAAACTACCATCGGTAGAGTCTCTAAAGATCGAGATTGATAACAGCACTTCCTACAGTGATGAGCAGTATGCTCATGCACTTGAAATTCTTCCATCTCTATTCGAATCTGATAAGACAGATGATAAATGGCTGGAAGATACAACGGAGAAGTGGTGTCAAGACCGAGCGATCCATAATGCTATTATGGAAGGGATCTCTATCATCGATGGCAAACATTCGAGTTTAACGAAAAATGCTCTCCCAGATCTACTCCAAAAAGCGCTCGCTGTCTCGTTCGATACAAACATTGGGCACGACTACATCGAAAACGTCGAACAACGATATGATTTCTATCATGAGCAAGAGGAAAGAATCCCCTTCGACCTTGACTACTTCAACCGAATCACAAAAGGCGGACTTCCTAATAAAACACTTAACGTTGCTCTTGCGGGCACTGGTGTTGGTAAATCTCTGTTTATGTGTCACGTTGCTGCTAATGCTCTAGTGCAGGGACGAAACGTCCTGTATATTACAATGGAGATGGCAGAGGAACGTATTGCAGAGCGCATTGACGCCAACCTGCTAGACATTCCTATTGATCAGCTTGATCATCTTCCCAAGCACATGCTTGTTAGTAAGGTTCAAAGTATTGCTAGCAAGACAAATGGTAAGTTGATTGTTAAGGAATATCCTACTGGATCTGCTCATGCTGGTCACTTTAGGGCATTGCTTAACGAGCTGAAACTAAAGAAAAACTTTGTCCCAGAAATGATCTGCATTGACTATCTTAATATTTGTGCCTCATCTCGAATGAAATCGATGGGTGGGTCTATTAACTCTTATACATATATTAAAGCAATTGCAGAAGAGTTAAGAGGTCTTGCAGTTGAATTCAACGTTCCGATCATATCAGCAACGCAGACGACGCGTACAGGTTATTCTAGCTCAGATCCTGGGCTTGAAGATACGTCAGAGTCTTTTGGACTACCCGCAACAGCGGACTTGATGTTTGCTCTGATCTCTAACGACGAGTTAAACTCTTTGGGTCAGATAATGGTTAAGCAGTTGAAAAACCGTTATAATGACCCTACAATGCATAAGCGTTTTGTGGTTAATGTAGATCGCTCTAAGATGAAACTATCAGATGCTGATGATCCTACTGGCGATCTTGTTGATGATACTCCTGCTTTTGATAAGTCAGAAGTTAACGAAAGATTCAAAGATTTCAAAATGGATTGATTAGATGAACACAGGATTTATACCAGTATTCGAACAGAAGTTTAAAAAACTTCTCAAGCATATTGAAAGGGAGTATCAGAAGCCTAAACACGAACGCGATAAAGACTATCTCAAAAGACTGTCTAAAGAAGCTAAACAGCTGAGAAAAATCTTTAGAGATTGCAAGAAAGAAATGGGCACTCAGTGTTGCCCTAACTGTGGTCATGAAATTGAAGTAACGGAGATGAATAATGGCTAAAGGTAAAAAAGCAAGTGGAAAGCATTACACCTCGAAGGGTGAACGCCGCAATTCTTATGGCGTAAAGGAGCGCAATCCTGCTCAGCGTATGCTTAATAAAATGGCTGCATTGAATAAAGGTAAAGACGTTGTCTTTACAATTGAGAATCCTAATAAGAATGAGACTAACAAGCCATTCATTAAGGTTCGTGTCAGTGGTAGAGATCACTTGAAGCGTCTTGCTATGGGAGCAAAAGGATGAAGGTAAAACTTATCTCCCACAGCCAACCTGTAAGGCACATTCATACTGGCGAGCCTGGCATTATGGGTCTTGAGAATGTACAAGATCTGATTGCATACTGTGCTCGTGTGTCTAATCCATCCAATCAAGCAAACACTAAGACTACTCCTAAGCTGCTTAGATATCTTATCGAGCACAAGCATTGGTCTCCATTTGAAATGGCGGATGCTTGTATGGAGATACAGACTACACGTGACATCGCACGTCAGATGCTTCGCCACCGCTCGTTCTTCTTTCAAGAGTTTAGCCAGCGATATGCTAATCCTAACGAGCTTAACGAGACCTTTGTAATTCGCGAAGCACGACTACAGGATACAAAGAATCGTCAGAATTCTATTGAAACTGGCGATGTGGAATTAGCTGCTCAATGGGTAATTCAACAGCAAAAAGTTATTGATGCAGCAAAAGAAGTATACAATTGGGCTATTGAGCATGGCATTGCAAAGGAGCAAGCTCGTGCTGTTTTGCCAGAAGGGAATACAGTTTCGCGACTGTATATGAAGGGGTCTATTCGTTCATGGATTCATTATGTTGAATTGAGGTCAGCCAATGGGACACAAAAAGAACACATGGAAATCGCTAGGGAGATTGGCAAAGCAATTGCAAAGATCTTCCCACTTACAGAGGAGTTCATTCAACATGGGTAAAAAGATTTCAACATACTATTGCGAACAAGGCAAAGGACATTGTGAAATTCATGTAGACTACAAAGAAGAAATGTTCTATATTAAGTACTTCGATAGTAATGGTAAATTGTTTTTTACCGAAGACTTCCCTAATAAGGCAATGCGTTATGTAGAAGATGCTGCAGAGAATTGGACTCTGGGCATCAAGAAATTGGAGGAACAATATGGCTAACGAGCCACGAGTTTATAAATTTACTAGCACAAAAGAATATATTGATGAATTTCCTGTAGCATACAGGCAATGGCGAGCTGATAGCCATTGTAACTTGATTCACGGCTACTCTTTTAGTATGAAGTTCTGGTTTGGTACAGATGATCTTGATGTACGTAATTGGGCAGCTGACTATGGTGGTCTGAAAGAGCTGAAATCGGTTCTTAAAGATCAATTCGATCATACCTTGCTTGTTGCTGAGGATGATCCTGAGCTTAGAACGTACATGCTTTTGCAAGAAAAAAAGATGGCAAAGCTGACTATGCTTCCTCGTCTTGGTTGTGAAGGTCTGGCAGATATGCTATACTGCTATGTCAACGGAGTGTACATTCCTGACATGTGGGGCCCTGCAGAAGCAGAACGTCTGTGGTGCTATCGTGTAGAGGTTCGTGAGACACAATCTAATATGGCATTCCGTGAAGGACATCGTGAATGGAATGAGGTGCTTATTTAATGTCAGAACGTAAATATGTTTACAGTGAGATCTTTCATAGTATTCAGGGCGAGGGACACTATACAGGTGTCCCTACTGCCTGGATTCGATTCTTTCTCTGTAATCTACAATGTGATGGATTTGGTCAGAAGTTTCCTACTAAGCCCGATACATGGGAGCTTCCGTACCAAGATTTTGATGTAACTAAAGTCAACAGTGTGGAAGACTTGCCTGTATGGGATAAGGGATGTGACTCCTCCTATACATGGTCAAAGAAATACAAGCATTTGATGGGCCAGGCTACTGGTGAAGAGCTGGCTCAGAAAATCGTAGACATTATGAAGAACGAACATAACCCAGAAGGTTGGTTCCGTCATCCTAAGTCTATGCAACACAATCATCTCTGCATTACCGGAGGTGAACCACTTATGCGCCATGCTCAGATGGCGTTCTTAGAGATCTATGATGCTCTAAGTGTAATGCCTGGTGGACCAATTCCTGAGACAGGGTTTTACGCAGCAGAGAACCTGCCGTCTTCTATTACATGGGAGACAAATGGGACTCAAGCCTTAACTGATGACTTTGTCAATAAAGTTAGGTCAGCAATATTTAAACCAGAGGCATTCTTTTCTGTTTCGCCTAAGCTGTGGACTGTGGCTGGTGAGAAGCGAGAAAAGGCTATCAAACCTGAGATTGTTAAATCATACTACGATGTATCCAATAAAGGTCAGTTGAAGTTTGTTGTTGGTCCTGAGAAGGAACAATGGGAAGAACTCGATGAAGTTGTTGATCTTTTCCGTCAAGCTGGTGTAAAGTATCCTGTATGGGTGATGCCCACGGGTGCCAGATTGGAAGAGCAAGAAGAGACCGCTGGTGATGTTGCTAAGATGGCATTCGAGCGAGGCTATAATGTCTCTGGTCGTATGCACGTCTATCTGTTTGGAAATGCTATTGGAACATAAGGAAAAGTAATGAGCAAAAAAACTTCTGAGAAAATTCGTAAACGTCTTGAGGACGCAGGTGTTCGCTATTGGGCTAACGATAACATCTCTAGCTTTATCACCGAAGATGAGAAATGGGAGCTGGTCGATGAGCTGGAGAAGAAATTCGAGGGCGTCCTCGATACTCTTCTGATCGATCGCGCGAATGATCCTAACTCGATGGGAACCCCTCGTCGTCTTGCTAAGATGTATCTCAATGAGATTATGTCTGGTCGATATGATCCTGCTCCTGCAGTCACTGCATTCCCTAATGATGATGCAGAGACTCGTTATGGTGGTATGATCACTGTTCGAGCTGAGCTGTTGTCGATGTGTTCGCATCACCACCAGCCAGTTAAAGGCGTTTGCTATATTGGTCTGCTGCCTTCTGTTAAGGTAATCGGTTTGTCTAAGTATGCTCGCATTGCTCAGCATTGTGCACGTCGTGGTACACTGCAAGAAGAGCTGACTCAGATGATTGCTAATGAGATCGTAGCACACACTGGAAGCAAGGATGTGGCCGTCTATATTCAGGCTACACACGGCTGTATGGAGAATCGTGGTGTATGTGCCCACAGTTCTCTTACACAAACCACAGAGCTGCGTGGTCAGTTCTTTAATCCAAGCGTTAAGAATGAATTCTTGGATTATATTAAAATGCAGCAACAATTTGCAGGGAATCGCACTTAACCCTGTTGCCTTTTGTAGTAACTAGTGCTATACTGTTAAGTCTAGACAACATAACTTAAAAGGAGAACATGTCATGTCTAACTTTATTAATGAAACCAACCAATTCAACTTTGACATTGCTTATATGGTGTATAGCACCGTGTATGACAATTGGAATAAGCTGTCTGATAAAGAGCAGAAGAAGGCTCGGCGTCAAGTAGAATCTACCGTTCGTGAGACCGGATTCAATGGTAACTCAACTGGATTGATTAGTGAAGCTGCTTTGCAGACAGTTATCAATCAAATGAAGGGCATCAAGGCTACCAAAGATAATCGTACTGCCCTTGAGCATCCTGTGACATACACTAACATTGCGATGCACTGCTTGACAGCAAAAGAAAAGCTGTCGTTTGAAGATTATTTTAACGTCTGGTTTGATAATCTCGTAACCACAATCACCACAAATGAAGAGAACATGCGTCTAAAGAATCACCAGAAAACCTTTGCTTTTGGTGTTGACTGTTGGACTGAAATGTATTATGCAGCTGGCGTTAAACTGGTTCAGAAGCCAGATTTTCGATCCTATGATGAAAAGCGTAAGTGGGGATTGATCTAATGCGAAACGCTAAAATTAAACAACAGCAACAACTCGAGTTTTATTCTGCTATTTCTAACATGTCTCGTGATGAAACTCTTGCATATTGTATTGACCTTATCAAGGGGGCGCAAGCCCCTAACTACACTCTAATGAACCAGTTGAAATCTATGGGTAAAGATCGTATGATCCTTGCTGTGAATAATTTTATCATGAAAGGTCATGGATATGGCGTATAAGTTTTATTTTCTTACCTTGAAGAATAAAAAGTTTCAGGTACCAGAGAACAAGGTGTTCTGTAAGTTTGGTATTACCCATCGTAGTGATGTTTTGGAACGCTTTGATCCGTCTGTTGATGATGGTTATGTTAAGAGTGAGAAGTATCTTGATTGGGATATCAAAGCAGACTTCTCGATGTTCTTCGACACTAAAGAAGAAGCTGAGGCTGAGGAGCAGCGTTGGCTAACAGAAGTGTTTCCTAAGACTGGTCCAACTAAAGTTTGGGTTGAAAAAGTTCTAGGATGTCCTACAATGGACTATTATACAGAGGCTACTGGTATAACAGAGCTTCGACTAATTACAGAGAAACAACGTAAGTGGGTTCTCTGGCAACTGTACAAGATGAAGGAAGAAGTACATGCATAAACTAGATAATATGATTTGGGTAACATTTCAGAAGGAGGGGATTCACAAGTATCCCGCAGCGTTAGATGATCCAAGCCTTGCTACTGGCGGTTGGGATGATGTTAGCTTTTTGGGCTATCCTCACCGTCACATTTTTCATTTTAAAGTTAGCATGGAAGTTTTTCATGATGATCGTGACGTTGAGTTTATTCAGCTTAAGCGTTGGCTTGAGCGTCTTTATTCTGATGGTACTCTGGATCTCGATTACAAGTCTTGTGAGATGATCTCGGATGATCTTGCTGCTAAGATTGGTGAGAAGTATCCTGATCGTCATATCATTATTGAAGTCTCGGAAGATGGTGAGAATGGATCTTACGCTACCTATGGT
>Ga0196905_1000764_pt1 | contig 12841 bp, 11 predicted proteins | sample CB_VirMetaG_3_FD_169098 | JGI IMG/M metagenome (GOLD analysis project Ga0196905, IMG submission 169098) | Freshwater to marine saline gradient viral communities from Chesapeake Bay - CB_1508_1S Viral MetaG (v3) (version 3) | ecosystem: Environmental > Aquatic > Marine > Coastal | place: USA... | reverse complement strand
GACCACCCTCAAACCCAGTTCGGGTTAGCTTCATTTGCACGGGCCCCTTACAAGCCCAGTGGTGGCTCTTGAGAAACTCGTTGATCTGCTCTAGTGGTTCTCTTTCTGGATGGCGCTTGTAATCACGAAGTGCTTCCCATTGCTCTGAAGCCTTACTGAGGATTACGTAAGGCGGCTCAATCTGTTGCTCAATATGGAAGAAGTAGTGCCAGATCAGTGACTGCAGATGAGGCTTGGGGAAGATCCGTGTCTTCATGGGCTGGTCTTTGAAAACCTTTCCCTGTTTCCACTCAACGTGACCCGTATCCCTAAGCCACTTCACGATGTGCTTGGTGGCATCTTTCTTCATACCTAGTCTTTCAGGCCAGAAGTTTCCCGGGCTGTAGTAATTGTTATCTGTCGGAACGAGTAACCAACGTTTCTGAAATACCGCTGAGGCAAGATTTAGGAGAACTACCCTCCAATGTCTCCTCAGATTCTCCGTATGCGTCTTGTTCCTGTCACCTTTGGAATGGTGCAGAAACGTATTCTCAAGGTCTGACTCAAATACCTCTCGTGCTTCATCGCTGTTGATACTCAGCGGGTACATCCACGTGTGGTGGTTGGTGTCATCAACGGGAACCTCGTAAGCGTCCTCCAGTATCTTCCAGAGTTGCTGTTCGTTGGCTATTGGAGGTGTCGTCTGCATAAGTACTGGGGAGATTCTTGGAAGTACTAAGGTAGAGATTAAAGACAACAAGAGTCAATCAATCCATTAGGATAACAACTAAAGTATTGAATCTATTATTAAAAATACAAGAAATACAAAAACAGAAGCACCTTTAGACGCCCACACTTCCTACTTTTATTAATAAATATAAATATCAATAAAAACAATCAGTTATCAAACGCTGGCTTGCTTAGGTGCTTTTGCAGTCTGGAGTGGTGCTTGGGTTCAAAAATAGGGGCGTATGCACAGCAACGCTGGCGCTATGTAAGTACCTACTTACGCCTTAGCTTTACCACATTAGACGGTTGAGTGACCTCAAGGTGCATCAGGTGGGCAAAAATCTGCTGTTGGCTTCGCTGGATTGATTCGACCAACTTGCTCCTTTGAAGTCCCTTTGACCCGTACTTAAGCATTACATCTGAGAACTTGGCCCTCTTGTGGGCGTTCGACCAGCCACCAATGTAGGCCTGATGCGTGACATTGATCTCAGCCATATCTGCCATTGTCCTCCACGTATGCCGAAGGCAGTGGGTAGACAGGCTGTTGTTCCCTGTGGCTGTTCGGATGCGCTTGCTCAAGGTCTGGCTAGGAGTACTTGGGTCTATGTTGCTGTTGAGCCATTGAACACCCTCTCGTAGATGTTTGGTTAGTAATTCAACGCCCAGCACGATGGGTATCAGACGCCTTCGTGGTGACCCAGTTTTTGTTTTCTCCTTGATGGCTAAGTAAGGAATGTCTCCTGTGAGGACTACTGAGTTTTCAAAGTCCTCGCCAAGACGCTCTACTTCAGTTGGCATCATCCCGCCGTGGAACATTGCCAACAGCACGGCGGCTTTGGGATCGTTCTTGCGAAGGCATGAAGCAACAAAGGCTTCTTGTTCCTCTTCCGTCAGTGGGTCTTTTTCTTTTGCTGGAGCGTATGTGTACTCAGGGGCTTCTATGTTCCAACGGAGCTTGAAGTATTTGCTTACCCTGTTGAAGCACCCAATGGATTCAGCTAAATCCCTTTTGATGGTCTGGCCCTTCTTCCCTCGCTCGACCATCTCTTCAGCGTAAGCCTCAAACCCGTCAGATATTTTTATATCCACGTTGTGTTCGTCAGTGCGGCAGTCACCTATGTACTGGAGTATTTCAGTGAATCTTCTGTAGCGCCTAAGCCACTTTGGGCCTTCAGTTTCCCAAGTGTCGCCTTGTCGATTTTTGGCGTACCAATGAAAACACTCAGACAAGTACCGTGGCGGCTGGCGTCTTGGTTTAAGCAGTGACTCACGTGCCCTCATGATGACTTGGTACTCAAGCTGTTCGTCGGGTGTCAGATCCTCTGCTGGGTCTGCCTTCTGATATTTGCGCCTCGTCTCGTCTACGAAGTCGTCAAGACCCGAAATCTCATCAGCTAAAAACTCAGATACTGGCTGTTCATGGACGTCTCCAGTTCCATCTGCGGCCTCATAAGCATCGACCTGCGGCGGGTAAAGTGAGCCAGCCTTTACAGCCCCGCTGAGTTGCTTGGATTTTTGTTTGAGTAGTTCACCCGCTAGGGTGTCTATATCGTTTTCGGTGAAGGAGTCTGGGTGTGCGCTGGTGCGCTTCCTCAGTTCAAGCTCGTAGAGTTTAGTTTTCTGAGCCGCCTCAGCTTGGACCGTCGATGCGTCATCGGACAGCTTGCTATCCATGGCCCTCTGAAAGACAGCTTTTGAGTCCTTAGCACCTTCGAATCTTCGACGGTACTGCAGGGCGTTTTTGCCACGTTTGCGGACGTGTTTAGGTAGGTCTTCCTGACGCATTTGTGGTCACTTTTGTGGTCACGTAGGCGTTCAGAGTACCACTAAAATGGCTTAGGTATGCAGAATATTTGGCTATAAGTGGTGCCCAGGAGAAGCACAATACTGCATATAAAACCCTTTATTTAAGCGATGTATGTCAAGCGTTTCAGGGCCATTATTATTTGTTTTGGTAAAAATGTGGTCACTTTTGTGGTCACTTTGGTTTCTTCATGGCCCACCCCCAATTCATAGGCACGGGGGGCCGTAAACACCTGTCGCTGATACAGATGATCCTGCTGACACACTTAAAAACTTGGTTTGAAAAAAAGAAGAGGCTATCGGCTGTCCTGTGGGCAGAAAGGTTTCACTGGTACCTCTCTCCGTCTCATGGGCAATACATCTTCGTGGCAGACTCTCTTTTTCCCTGAGCGTAGAAGCCTCTGAGTTCAACGCAGGAGTCGAGGCACCCAAGAATGTCTCTTGATGTTGTTGGTGGCGCCCCTTTTGACCAACCCCACGGAAATCCAGAAATCTCTTCACGACCAATATTGGAACACCAGCTTTCTATGGTCCCTCCTTGGTTGGGCCGTTCTTTTCCATGCCGTAAGTCATAGAAATCAAACTGGTGATTTGGGTTGTCTGACTCTTTTATCGGAGCGAACTCTTCCCACCCCGAACCATAGGTTTGCCTGAACTCCCGCTCATTTCCTGATCCTCTGATGCCGATGGAAAACGCCAAATCTCCTTTCTCAAATGTTGGAGATCGGCTGAAGCCCCAATGAAATCTCGCCTCGCCATTGGTCACTGACCAAGTGTAGTTTCCTCGACCAATTATGGTTGCTGTTCCATCTCGTTCTACCCGCAAGACGCCATCCCATCCGGCCATGACGCTTCTTTCAATGACGTAGGTACCAACGAAGTCTTGCTGGCTCACTCTCCTGTCCTGTGGGCAGGTAAATCCAGTATTACGTCCTCTGATCTTTTCTGCGCACAATGCCTCACATTCAGCCAGCGAGTCAGCCCAACCTGCTTGCGGAAAAAATCTAGACCAGATGTCAATGTCCAAAGTCCCTTTTCGGCCCACGTTGTTGCAAGCCCACATCCCTCCGGACCGATCGTTGGTGCCTGTTAGCTGATATGCCTCGAAGAGGTAGTCAGGGTCATCTGACTTCTTAAGGCATTCAACAGCCTTATATGGGTTTTCTTGGTCGTAGTTATAGGCGGTTAGATTAGGCTCCCCATCATCAGAGCTATATTTGGTAGACCATTTCTTGACGCCATGCAGATAACGCACTTTGTTGGTCGTTAAGTCAACGGTATAATCGTCTCCATAAAAGTGGTATGCATTACCGTCTCTCTGCCACCGCTCCATGTGGCCCATACTTATAGCATCCACCTCTCCGTTCGCATAAAGACGCATTAGACCCTCGCTTTTGTTTTTGGTGGAGTAGCAACGATATACGCCCACAATAGGATCAGGCTCAGGCGGCTCTGCTGGCTTCACAGGTTCCGGCGGCTCCGGCGGTATGCACTCCTCTGGCAGATGCGGCTCTAGAATTAGATCACTGTCGCACTCATAGGGTTCTTCAGGCGTCGTCGTTACGACCTTCCCAGATCCAGAAGACGAGCCACCAGAGGTCGTTGGCCTAGAGGGAGATTCGGCACAGCTGACCAGAAGTAGTAGAAGTAATGTGAGCGCCAACCTCATAACTGATGTTCTCCTGCAACGTCAGCCGTGGCTCAATGGTAACCCCAAAGTAAAAAAAGGAGCCAATACAGGCCCCATCGTTTAACAAGGAAGTACCAGCGGCCCTCCATTCCACCGCTGTCCAACTAGTCTGCCTAGTTAGGTCTGATGTTGGTCGGGGGGCCGTACAGAGGCTCCGATGGGTGATTTGGGGTGGTCTTGCGGTTACTGTACTTGTGATTGCACGAGAGCTATAAAGCCTGACTGTGCTACCAGCCTCATGGTTTCTCTTCGGTCAATTGGTTGCCAAGCTCCAACCCTCTATTAAAAACCTCTGCTGGATCAAAGTTTGAAGTTTGGCCTTCAGAGTTTCTGCCTACCTTTTGGAGGGCTGTGGGTCTTAGTTTCATGCAAGTAACCTCTACTCTGGCAACGGTTGTGGTTGTGCCATTCAGTGGATAGCAGATCGCTACGCCGCCAAATAAGTTGTTGCTATCGCTATAGCCAGCTCCGCAAGAGACCAGCATTGCTGGCGTTGAGCTTTGTGAGCAGTCGCAAATGTGAGAAACGGAGGTCTCTGACGCTCCGCAGAAGGTCAGCGCGGCAACGGCGCCTGTGTTCGCCACGTCCCTGAGGTCGGAGATGTAAGCGTATTTTTTAAGCTCTTCAACTACAGAGTTGAAGTTATGGTTGATCTTGTTCGCATCTGCCATTTCCCCGTTAGAGAAGGTATGGAGTGTTTGTGCGCTAGATAGGAGTGTGATGAATGATAGGATAGCGGTAGCTAGAATCCGCGTAGACAGGTCCCTCATCGAACGTGGCCTCTTCTTTCTGCAGGATAAATCTAAATTATCGGACATGCGTTCGGCGTTGTGTAGTGTTTGTGGTCTCCTTGGTTTTCAGGGTCGCTGTCCGCGCCAATAGCTCAGAAGGACAAGTGGGCGCTTGACTTACTATTTGGCTTCTGCATCAGTTCAGGATTGTTGAGTTACTTGATATAACAACCACACTGGTAAGCCACCCAGTGAATCTGTTGTAGCTGTGAAAGTACCAGTTGGACTTCTCCCTGTTTGGCCTTTTGGCTCATTTAGGGCGACTATTGAGCACGTGTATTCCGTGTCAGGGTCAAGATTGGTCAGTCTGGGGTTGTCCGCTGAAATCAGTACCGTGGGTTGATTACCGCAGGTGACCTCAAAATGAGTAATCGCAGACCAGCCTACCTCCTGACCGGATAACAGATTCGTCAGTGTGAAGGTAATATCTGTTCCATCTCCTTGAGCGTTAACCGTAGGTGCGACGATAGGCGCTGTTTCTGGGTTTGAACCCCAATACATCTGGCCCCATTTCCCCGAACCCCAAGTACCTGCATTAGCAAAAGGAGAAGTAGAAAGGGCTAGCGTGAGCAGAAGCCGAATTACCTGAGTGTTAGTCATAATCTGGTATTACATTAAATAAGCGCACTGATAATGTCATCCCCCCTGCAAAAATCAGTTACTGGAACAAAGTCGAGTCGGGAAAAATAGTTTTAGGTTGCCGGATACAACGGTCGATGACAAGAATCACCAGAGATCAGTAAAGCCTGTTGTGTATCTAACCTCATGCACTGCTTCGACCATATCCACAGGCACAATAAATTCGTCATGGACTGTTAAGGCTGGATAAACTTGATGGGGTGTTGAAGGTGTAAAGTAGTTTTAGAGCATCCTCTCAACTGCTCCTGCTTGACAACCCCTCAACCAAATCTGCTACGGCTAAAAAAGGCTCAAGCAATTTGGAGAGGCGTTTTGACCGCAGAAGTTTTGAAGTTCCCGCACCGCAGAAGTCACGTAATCAAGTCGTTGCTAGAGACCGCCAAGCGTCTAGAGAAGACCGCCCCAGAGGACTGTATCGCCATTCAGGGGCAAGTTATCGCCATGCTGTCTGTGGAGGTTAGTCAGTCTAGAAGAACCGCCTATGCGGCTATGAGGGCGATGAGTGCGATGTCTGAGGGTGATGAAGGGGCTTGAGAAAAGAGCTAGTCTAGGCCGGTGGCTAACGCATTTATCCTTTTTGGTTTGCTGATCGCAGTTAACGCTTACTTCTTCATCAGGAGTAGACGCAGGGCTCGTGAGTCTCAAGATGACACGGAGGTATAGGTCTCAATTATGAAACTCCGCCTCCCTGTCATCCAGCTCTTCCTCTGTATCTTTGCGTTGCCTGTGCAAGCGGCCGAAGTTTGCATAGAAGGTTCAGTCTCCGAAAGAGAAACATCGTCTCCCCTTGCCGCTGGTGAAGTAGAGGGCGCTGGAAATCGGGTCGATCTGAATCTTTGGAGGCTTCCTTGCGAGTCCGACGAATCTAAATCCGTGATACTGATGCGGATTACACTTCTGTCTGCTGAGTTTTTTGCCTGTGGAGCGTCATTTATCGTTTCTCAGGGCGGCGTCCAAGATTCCATAGCGTTGAGGAACATTGAGGAGGGATCCAGTGTTTGCGAATACATTGATGAATCCGCAACGTTTCTCATGGATCCATATGATTACTCTTGGGAGCAACCTTTCGACTCCAATCAGGAGTTTTCTCTCTTTTATGAGGATGGCGCTGACATATGGGAGTTCAAAATACCCGCTTACAGTCCTTCAAGTTCTGGAAGCCATAGCCTGTCAATGGCTCTTGAGGAGCCGACCAACGCTTCTTCAGCCACGGGCGTCTCAAATATCAGAGGCTGGGCTGTTTCATCATCTGGCATAAATCGTCTGGAACTATTCATTAACGGAAATTTCATATCTGAGATTCCGTATGGCGGTAATCGGGGTGATGTTGAAGGAGCCTTCCCTGACGTTCCTGATTCGATTAATTCAGGTTTCGGTCAGACCTTTAATTACGGACTGTTGGGTCAAGGCGAACACTCTATAACTGTACGGGCTTATGCAAACAACGGGGAACTCATTGAGAAAACCTCGCTGTTCGAAGTTGTCAGCTTCAGAGAATCGTTTATTGCAACCGAAGGTTATCCGGATTTAAGTGAGGCACAGGTGTTTCTTGACCAAGACACTGGGAAGATCACGATCACTAACGTCGTCTTGGAAGACGGAAGCACTTACGAAGTTGTACTTCAGTGGCGCAAAGCCACTCAGGGATTTGAGATAGTCGAGGTTCTAGAGTTCGTCGTCCACTAGCTAATTACCACCAACCGCTTGCGTAAGCACCTGTAACACCCAAACACGCCACCAGAAGCTCTGTACGGCCCTCTCAGCAACGTTACGTAAAAAGTAATGGGTGGGTATAGGGTGCACTTGGATGCTCGTGAGAGGGCGCGTAGGAGATTCACGAGCATATACCATAATCGCTGGATTGTCAAGTTGCTACGGTAGATCCACCTTTACCCTAGCTAACCCTCTGGTTTCCATCTGCCTATCCCAACACTCAAGCATCATTTCTTCTGCCCACTTGAGATGCTCTTGTTGTACTGCAACGGCATCGTGAACAGGTAAGCACACTATGTCTTTCTTGATGCCCTCAAGCATGACTTGTTTGAGGATCTGGCCTTCAAGGTTTTGGGCAAAGACACCAAAGCCATCAAATAATTTGAGTCTTGGATAGCGTTTACGACAGGCCGCGTTGATAGCTTCAAACTCCTTAGCCTTGATGCCGTGCCTTCGTGTCTCATAGCTGGCGCCTCGTTCATCAGATGATCCCATCGCCACCATCAGGAAATTTTTGACCTTATCTCTGACTTCTTTTTGGGTGCCGCTGAGGCTCGCAAGTTCTCCAATGTCTTCGTATGGAGTGGCACCTGCGTCCTCCTTGGCAAACGTGGCGAGACACAGTCGGAGGTGGTTGGCACTGAAGTCCACTTCACCAATAGGCTGACCATTGATAAGCGTGTTGATTCTGATCCTTGCTCTTCTGTCAGGTAGGTTTTGAAATGGGGTATACAAACGACCACCCTCAAACCCAGTTCGGGTTAGCTTCATTTGCACGGGCCCCTTACAAGCCCAGTGGTGGCTCTTGAGAAACTCGTTGATCTGCTCTAGTGGTTCTCTTTCTGGATGGCGCTTGTAATCACGGAGAGCTTCCCATTGCTGTGAAGCGTTGCTGAGGATTACGTAAGGCGGCTCAATCTTTTGCTCAATGTGAAAAAAGTAATGCCAGATCAGTGACTGTAGATGCGGCTTGGGAAAGATCCTCGTCTTCATGGGCTGTGTTTTGAAAACCTTTCCCTGTTTCCACTCAACGTGACCCGTATCCCTAAGCCACTTCACGATGTGCTTGGTGGCATCCTTTTTCATGCCTAGTCTTTCGGGCCAGAAGTTTCCCTTGCTGTAGTAATTGTTATCTGTCGGAACGAGTAGCCAGCGTTTCTGAAATACAGCTGAGGCAAGATTTAGGAGAACTACCCTCCAGTGTCTGCTCAGATTCTCCGTATGCGTCTTGTTCCTGCCACCTTTGGAGTGGTGCAGAAACGTGTTCTCAAGGTCTGACTCAAATGCTTCTCGTGCTCCATCGCTGTTGATACTCAGCGGGTACATCCAAGTCTGGTGGTTGGTGTCATCAATAGGAACCTCGTAAGCGTCCTCCAGTATCTTCCAGAGTTGCTGTTCGTTAGCTATTGGAGGTGTCGTCTGCATAAGTACTGGGGAGATTCTTGGAAGTACTAAGGTAGAGATTAAAGACAACAAGAGTCAATCAATCCATTAGGAATATGCCTAACAGATTGAATTTATTATTAAAAATATAAGAAATACAACGACAGAAGCAACTTTAGAGGCCCACACTTCATGCTTTTGTTCCTAAAGATAAATACAAGCAAAAACAGTTAGTTAATAAATATATACCTGCTTTGGTGGGCTTTGGGTGTCTGGAGCTTAACTTGAGTAAAAAATAGGGACGTATGTAAGCGCCTACTTACGGTTTAGCTGAACAACCTTGGCGCTTTTTCTGTTCTCAAAGTGCATCAGATCAGCGAAGACTAGTCGTTGACTCTCCTGCAATGCCTGAACCATTTTGTGACGCTGTATGCCTGTGGCGCCGTAACGAAGTATCTGTGGCGAGAACTTCGCCCTTTTGTCAGCAGACGACCATCCCCCAATATAAGCCTGATGGGTAAGGCTAATATCCGCTTCATTTGCCAGCAGTTCCCAAGTATGTCTCAAGCAATGAGTTGATAGTGCTGGGTTGCCTGTCGCTACCGTCAGGCGTTTGCCCAATGTCTGGCTGGGTGTGCTTGGGTTGAGTCCGCTATTCAGCCAATTAACGCCTTCTCGTAACTTTGAGGCAAGCAGGTCTATGCCCAAAACGATTGGAATCAACCTGCGCCTGACTTCTCCAGTCTTTGTTTCTTCTTTAAGTGTTATGTAGGGGATAGGGCCTGTCATTACGACAGCGTTATCAAAGTCGTTAGCTAATCTTCTGACCTCCGAAGGCATCATTCCACCCTGGAACATTGCCAACAGAACCGCCGCTTTCCCATCGTATTTCGCAAGACATGACTTAACGAAAGCTTCTTGCTCCTCAACTTGTAATGGAGATTTTTCTTTTACTGGCGAAGGCGTGTACTCAGGCTTCTCAATGTTCCAGCGGAGTTTGAAGTATTCGCTGACTCTATTGAAGCAACCTCCTATTTCGGCGAGATCACGTTTGATGGTTTGCCCTTTTTTTCCTCGCTCAACCATTTCCTCTGCGTAGGCTTCAAAACCTTCAGAAATTCTGAGATCAACATTGGCTTCGTCAGTCTGACGGTCGCCGATGAACTGCAAGATTTCGCAGAACCTCGTATAGCGCCGAATCCAATCAGGCCCTTCTGTTTCCCATTCATTGCCTCTTTTGCGGTTCTTGGCATACCAGTGAAAGCACTCAGACAGGTAGCGTGGGGGCTGTCGTCTCTTTTTTAACAGTGCCTCTTTTACTCGTAGGATCACCCGATGCTGAAGTCTCTCCTCTGGAGTTAGTTCAGCAAGTGTCGGTGGGGTAGATTTGCCTCTGCGTTCAGCGGCAGTTTCAATAAACTCGTCAAGGCCAGACAATTCGTCTGCGATGAACTCTGATATTGGCTCTTCACGTATTTCGCCCGTTGGTGTCCCATCCCAATCTGTTACTTCAAAGCTGTCTGTTCTAGGGGGGTAGAGGAAACCTTTGCCTATGTCTGCACCAAACTGTCTGGATCTATCCTTTAGCAGTGCGACAGCTAGGGTGTCTATTTCGGCGTCCGTAAAAGCGTCTGGGTGTGCAGTCGTTCTTTTCTTTAGCTCTAGTTCGTACAGCTTGGTCATCTGGGCGGCTTCTGCTTGGACTTGAGAAGCGTCGTCAGATAACTTGCTCTTCATAGCTCTAGTAAAGAGAGCTTTTGAGTCTTTAATACCCTCGTAGCGACGACGGTACTGAAGGGCAGTGTTCCTGCGGATCCGAACGTACTTGGGTAGGTCTTCTTTTCGCATTTGTGGTCACAATTGTGGTCACATACGAGGTAAGTGTGCCAAAGAAATGGCTTAGGTATAAGGAATTTTTTGTTATATGTGGTGCCCAGGAGAGGCAACGGATAGAATAATGAACCCTTTATTTAAGCCATATATTACAATGGTTAAGGGGCATATCTAGATCGTTATGCTAAAAATGTGGTCACAAATGTGGTCACAATAAGAGTAAGGGCCACCCTCAAAGTAAGGCACGGGGGGGGTAAACGCCTGTCGCTGATACAGATGGTTCTGCTGGAATACTTAAAAGCTGAATTTGGAGTGCCAGCTAGCCATGTCATATTCTGTGATTACGTAAACGTGGTGTAGCTGGGGTTTCTTATGGAAGGCTTGGGAGTATTAGGCTTTGTGTTTGGTCTGATGGGTATGGTGGCCTTCGTAAGGCTAGAGAAGCTAACCAAGGAGTTGAAGGCAAAGGGCATCCTTGATGAGGATTACAAGGAAGAGTAATTCCACGTCTGATTAAAAAGGAGCCAATGTCTCAGGCCCCTTTGTCTAACAAGGACTTACCAGCGACCCTCCATTCCACCGCTGTCCAACTAGTCTGCCTAGTTAGGTGCTACTGGCGAGCGTCATTAGTGTTCAGTTGAGGTCTTTGGTGGGCGATTGAAAAAATAGCCGATAGGCGTTCAGCTTTTTCAACAATATATCTAGAAGCCGCATTAATAGGATAGAGCGGGGGCTGGAAATGAACTGAAGTTCGGTAAAGCTTTACTCCAAAAAACCGCCGTATACTTATTTTTCTGAAGGGCTTTGCAACATTTCTGTGGCGGCAAGTAGAAGTAGCCCAGCAAAAATACCCAGATTCTTGACGAAGTTCTGTACTTCATGACGGGTATCTACACCGTCGTAGATGTTCCAAAAGTCATGGAGATTAACGTTAATTATTAGAACCATCCCTGCCAATACAAGGGCGGCGGTCGTCACCTGTTTGTTAAGTATCAAGCAAATGCTTGCGAATATCTGGATGATTCCGGCCAGCGCCAGAAGCACCGGAATCATCACCATGTTGTGCAACTCCATTAATGCGACGCCTCTGTCCCAGTCAATGAACTTCATGACACCCGGATAAAGAAAATACAGCGCAAGCAACGTTCTACCGGTATTCAGTAATATAGCCTTCATGTCACTTACATCCTGATTGCTAGGTTTGTGCGAACATATGCTCGGTGAAAACAAGCCGCATTAACTAAGGTTAATTCCTGATGGGATTTGATGAGTTTTTAACAACACATGGGGAAGAGGAGCGTCTAGCGCCAAACCAATATGTCTTCCGACAGGGAGAAATGGATGCGTCTATCTACGTTCTCAGGCAGGGGATTTTGAAGGCCTTTTACCTGTCAGAATCTGGCAGTGAAATGATCAAGTCTTTTGTTTTTCCGGGCGAAATAATCGGCAGTTTGGCATCAGCTCATTGGGGAGAGAAAGCGACATTCAACTTAGTCGCCTTGGACGAAAGCGTATTGTTAAAGATCAACTTTCAACTTTTGTATTCCAACGCCCAAAGTGATTTGAATCTGGCGAGGGATGTTATGGATCGCTTACTCCGGTATGGGAGGCAAAAAGAAGACAGAGAGCGTGAGTTGTTGACCTTGTCCGCAGAGAGTCGCTACCGCGCTTTGTTAGAGGACGCACCAGATGGCTTGAGGCGCATCAAGCAAAAAGACATTGCTCGTTATCTAGGAATTACGCCAGTGGCGCTCAGCCGTATCCGAGGAAAGAGCAAGATTCAGTATTTGGAATGAACACGGGTGCAACCACCTGTAACACCCAAACACGCCACCAGAGGCTCTGTACGGCTCTCTGAGCAACGTTACGTCAAAAGTCATGGGTAGGTACTGGGTGCTTGAGTCGGCTCGTGAAGGGCTTCTACGGAAGCTGTACGAGCATATAGGAAAAATGGGTAAAAGTCAAGTTTTAGCCTAAGGCAGGTCTATCTTCACCCTAGCCAACCCTGTTGTCCCCATCTGCCTATCCCAGCACTCAAGCATCGTCTCTTCGGCCAACTTGAGATGCTCCTGTTGCACTGCAACTGCATCGTGAACAGGTAAGCACACTATGTCTTTCTTGATGCCCTCTAGCATGACTTGTTTCAGGATCTGGCCTTCAAGGTTTTGAGCAAAGACACCAAAGCCATCAAATAATTTGAGTCTTGGATAGCGTTTACGACAGGCCGCGTTGATAGCTTCAAACTCCTTAGCCTTGATGCCGTGCCTTCGTGTCTCATAGC
>Ga0196905_1000761_pt1 | contig 12868 bp, 10 predicted proteins | sample CB_VirMetaG_3_FD_169098 | JGI IMG/M metagenome (GOLD analysis project Ga0196905, IMG submission 169098) | Freshwater to marine saline gradient viral communities from Chesapeake Bay - CB_1508_1S Viral MetaG (v3) (version 3) | ecosystem: Environmental > Aquatic > Marine > Coastal | place: USA... | reverse complement strand
GGTTTGAGAAGATCATGCTTCTGTTTAAACTTTGGTTTTGCAAATGAGAACATTGTTTCTTCCTTCGGCTTTCGATAATTAGACTTTCCCGTTTCACCATTACGGAATCGCTCCATGACATATTGTTTTTCGAGAGCCGGCGAAACATGATTCAGAAAATTTTGTAAATTTGAACCAAAGTTACAGTTATGGCAACGATAGAAAAAGTCATTACCCTTTTGGTAGAAGTACCCTCTGGTTTTCTTCTGATTCTTCTGAGAATCTCCGCAAATAGGACAGCGGCACCTGGCAACACTGTCCCTACTCCAAGCGAATCGTTCAAGTTGAACTGCAACTAAGTTAATATATTTCTTGTCAATAAAAATACTCATGAACGAAGTATAACATACTCGTTATGAAATGTCAAACACCATCATGGAATTGTTGATGATTTACAAAAACTATTGGTTGGTTGCCGCCGCCGGCGGCAGCGGTTACACCAGTGCAGAAAATATAGAAAAGATCAACATCACCTAAGTCGCTTCCAACAGGAAGTGTATATCCTCCTGCATAATAAATATCTGTCAGTGCATCTCCATTAACGTCCACAAAGTTACTAGCATATGTGACTGGACTCCCACTAACTGGTTGTTTAAGAAACAAAGAATGATAATCACCTGTACCATAATTTGTTAATTGGATGGAATTCACATTTGAATCTAAATTTATAACACATGTGTTTCTTATAGAGTTACTGTTAGCATTAATTGCTATATTAGCACCCGGATTGTTCAAAGTTGTTGTATCTTCCCTGACCTTTCGGATTATTGGTTGTCCGTTATTCTGTTCCATTGAAATCCAAGCATCACTAAGAGAGGCCAGGGTCGTACCGCCGTTGTTGATCGAGGGGCTGCCTTTAAGATACACAAACCGGTTGACCCCTGGTGCGGGGTCAGAAAGCTCAAAAGTTATAGCTTCTGGTCCGGGATTTCCTTGTTGTCCTTCTGGTCCTACCAAGCCACCAGCTACAAAATTCCATTTGTCGGTCGAGGTGCTTCTTCCCGGTCGATCGAGACCATTCGTGGTGGTCGAGGTGTGATTTAAGATACAAACAAATGATCCATTGGTTATTCCCAAGGTAGTTAATGATGAAAGATTCCAGTTCGTATGGTACTCCTCATAAACAACATCACCATACACATAACTCGTACTTGATGCCCATTCTCCCCTCCAGTTCGCACCAGTAGCGCCTGTTGCTCCAGTTGGACCTGTGATAGCTTCTCCCGAAACAGCAATACGGTATGAACCAGTAACAGGAGCTTGAACAGTAACACCTTTACCACTTAAATCATTCAGAACTAGTGTCTTCCAGTCAAATTGAACAGAATATGTGTCACCTTGAGCACAGGCATAGTCAAAACTATAACCGAAAGTAGAACACTCATTAACTAGTTGAGGATTTGGAAAGTCTACGGTTGAACCATCTGTTCCTACTGGCATGGGATATCTCCTATAAAGATTCTCTCTTATTTATAATATTTAGTTCTCTGATGTTGTCAAGCACGCACTATTTTTCTATTTCCGTAATCTATGAACAACTCTTCATTTCTATTTATGAACCTATTCGTCGTGAACCGATAGATGTTTTCATCAACAATGTATTCAAACTTCAGGTTTGGTGTTTCACGTTGGTTGAACACTGATGCCAACCCTAATGATATCAAATATCTTTCTCCATCTGTAGTAGCCCAGAAATAATTGTTCATCATGTGAGAAAGTACGACAGATTCTATTCTCACGGCGGAATCAACTAGGTGGCTCTCTTCCACCACAACATTTTCTTCGATATCTTCTACTGCAAAAACTCCCCGTCCATGAACAGGAGAGTCTCGAACTTCTAATTTATGTGCAGTTATATAACTTCCCATAGTGTCGATACGATTATATTAGTAGCACTTGGATCATTTTCCTCAAGATAGACATAGACATATTCACCAACACCAGCAGTATTCCCCAAAGTGTGACCATTAGTTAATGTTGTGAAATAAGCAGCACCTGATTTTGTTCCTTCTACTAGAATCTGTTGATCATTATATCCTGAGAGGGGTGGTGTGATTGATAACTCTAAGGTGACACCAGCAGCATCTATATTCGCTTGACTATTGTTCATATTTGCCGAAGTTGACTTTTTTAGTCTGACAAACACATCTGTTGAGGCGTTTGCACATCCATCAGGGACATATAGATCAGTTTGAATAAGTTTAGCATCATATGGCATTATCTGTGCAAAATCTAGTTGTTGACCAGTGGCTAGAGAAAGGGTAGAGTTGAGATTAAACACAAGTGGAAACTGAGTCTTTACATCTCCAGTTGCACCATTGAGCGAAGAGACACCTTCTACTGCACCAGTTGCTCCGTTGAATGTCTCAACGTAATCACCGACTGGTCCAGTTGGACCAGTAGCACCATCAGCACCAGAAATCTGAATGAATGAAGATCCATCATAGAAGAATAGATCGCCAGTATCAGTTTCTAACCAGAAGTCGCCTGTGTTTGCACTAGAAGGAGTATCGGCTCCAGTGGTAAATCCTACGCCTGGTCCAGTATCACCTTGAGGTCCAGTACCACCAGTTGGACCTGTTGGACCTATTGGACCCTGTGCTCCATCTTCACCTTTAGCACCATCTGCACCTGTTGGACCCTGAATACCTTGATCACCTTGAGCGCCAGTTGGACCTGTTGGACCCTGAATGCCTTGATCACCTTGAGCGCCAGTTGGACCTATTGGACCCTGTGCTCCATCTTCACCTTTAGCACCATCTGCACCAGTTGGACCCTGAATACCTTGATCACCTTGAGCGCCAGTTGGACCTTGAATACCTTGATCACCTTGAGCGCCAGTTGGACCTATTTCACCTTGAATACCTTGATCACCTTGAGCGCCAGTTGGACCTGTTGGACCCTGTGCTCCATCTTCACCTTTAGCACCATCTGCACCTGTTGGACCCTGAATGCCTTGATCACCTTGAGCGCCAGTTGGACCTATTGGACCCTGTGCTCCATCTTCACCTTTAGCACCATCTGCACCAGTTGGACCAGTTGGACCCAAAGTTCCACTTATAGTAACATCTCCCGTCTGTCCATTTACGGTTGAGACACCTTCTACTGCACCAGTTTGACCATTGAAAGATTGGACATAGTTTAAAATCGGGCCGGCTTCTATCTCAAGGAAAACTTTATCACCAACGGTTAGATCGTCGCCACTTGTAACGGTATCCTTAATATCAAAAGAATAATATGTTCCATTATAACCAGCAGGGCCCAGTGTATATTCCGCATAAGCTCCACTGACTCCCTTCTGCCCGGGTTGGGATACCAATCTAAGAATGTTGTTATCTGTATCTGTAAAAGATGAAAATAAAGTTGTATTATCTGTTCCTTCTAAATCAAACTTATGAATTTGCATCACATTCAATGGTATAGCCGATTCAATATAGATTGCTCCATTACTGGAAGGATTACTAGAAGCAAACTGGTATGAATGTAGTGGTTGTGAATTTCTATAAACTAAACTGGTTTCTTGAGAAAATATAAGATTTGATCTATTCACAATTTCAAGTGCAAAAACATCTTTATTCCGATCAGATGAAGTAGACGTGCCACCAAAATCGATAACAGAAAGATAAACTGTGAATATTCCATTTTCCTCATCATAAGACCAAACAGGACTACCAATTTGATATTGAGTACATGTTCCTCGTATAAAATCACCAGCCGGAGATTGTGTATCATAATAAATAACTTCATCACCAACTTGAAGAGATTTTATGTAGTTTACAACAGAAAACCCGTTTCTATCTGTATTAGAAAAATACAAATACATGTTGGCGCCGGATGAAGGCCATGTACTGACCGATACACTAGTTTTGCCTGATGTTATACTACTTGGACTTGCAATAGCCGAAGAGTCAAAAGACCATGTTCTAGAAGAAGTTGTATCAGCTGGCCATGCTTCAATTTTAATCGTATCTGAAGAAGGACTCGAACAGGTAATACCAAATCCACCCAGAATTGATACAAAATGTGAAGATGGAGTTACCGTCGTTTGTGTTCCTGAATACTGACCAGTAGTAAAACCCTTGACCACAGTGTTATCAAGAGAAACTCCACCCTCATTGACAACAAAATCATTTTGATCAAATAAAGCTATTCCTTTATTCGTGTATGAAGCATTTTCTCCTGATAGTGTCAGAATAGAACCATCTACACTTTTGTCTAGTCCCGTACCTGCATTGATCGTAATTCTATTGTCAGTGGATAGAACAGATACAGCAGATCCATTATCATCCGTCGCAGTAATTCCAGCAAATGGATTTGCAACTGTTATTTCACCAGATCCGTTTACGTTTATTGTATCATAATCAAGTTTGACATAATGTACGACCGCACCTCCCAATGGAGCTGGTCCGGCTTGGATCAATCCAATTCCTGTTGCACCAGAAAAAGAAATAGTATTAGAAATCAAACGATTTGTGGGGATCGACTGAAATCCAAGATCAATCGTAATTCCCTTATCAGGATGTTCTCCTACTGTTACAACTACACCATTATCACCTGTGATTGATATAGCACCAGTAACTCCACTAACGCTATCAACATCACCGCCACCACTGACATTAGAACTTATTTCAATAGATCCAGTAGAACCATCTTGAGTGCCTACAATCGTGACTCCATTTCCTGCAACAAAATTTAATGTATAGATTGGAAAAGGATTAATCCCACCACTCACACCTACTTCGAGTGTAGCAGGAGAAACAGAAGAAAGAGGGATGTAGTTCTGTGTACCATCACCATAAACAACTTTTAAAGTTCCACTTTCAGGTTTAATCTTTTCGACATAATCCTTTAAAAGAAATGTCCATGTTGTACCATCATATCCATAGAACTTCTTGTCATAATCATTAAAAACAAAGGTTCCTTGAAATCCGCTCTGTGAACTTGGACATGGGCCCAAGTTAGAAGCATCTAAGGTCAACCGATATCGTATATTATCTTTATATCTTGTATCAAAATCTGTACTTTGGATTATATCGCCTGTACCAAGAGTAATACCGTTCAGAACATGTAAATCACCTGCATTAGCCTGAACGGTCCCAAAATCAGCGTGCATTACATATGGATTATCGATAATATAACGAACATTCTCATCATCACTCGGAGAACCCTGAATCTGGTTCTGAAAAGAGGTAATAGCATAATTTATGTCAAACGTATCTAGTAACGGAAAATAAGAACTTTTGGTAATTCTAGAATTTCTATTCGTTTGTTTAAATGTATCACTAAAATATAAAGGCATAATATATCTATCCTATTAATAAATCATCCTTCAGAAACAGTAAAACTTATATAACCATCAGTTCCGCTGTCAATTTGATCAGCTTGGCTGGATCTCCATATGGTATAGTTTTCCTCGCCGAGCGCAGTATTTTTAAGAATCCCTGTTCCTATTTTAGCAAAGTTAACAGTTGATGTTTCTATACCATTTTTGAATTCAACCTGATTTTGTGCTATATTTCCCCCATTATTGAACCAACTAGTTGGATATGCTATGTAAAAATACGAGTCATTATTTGGTCCCTCTTCATTCAGATCACCAGCAGCCCCAGACCAACTTCGTGTAAATGGAGATGATGAGTTTGTCAGGTTTGATTTTACATATGGTGTAAGATCACCTGAAAGTTCCCAAGATACTGTTCCGGCGACCCCATGCCCATCAAAAGCTTCACACCGACCATCGAGAGTGCTCATCGAACTAATTAAAGTATTTAAATTTCCACTATCGTAACCTTTAGTCAAACCAAGAAGAATTTTATTTCCAAATTGAACTGTAAGTGTTTTTTCAGCTACATCCCCGTCAACTTGAGCTCTAACCTTCATTGTCACATTTGGGTTATTACTTCCTGATGGATACTTTAATGCTATTGATATATCATCAACACTATCTAAAGTTATTGGTTCTTGTAAGTTATCATTATTACCGGCCGTTGGTCCCAAGTAAAAATAGTAAGGACTAACAGCAGTACCTGCATCGTCACCCACAGCGCCAATAGAGGCATTAGGATCTCGTTCAAACCGACCTGCAAAATTCCGAGTTTGCGGGTCAAGCCAGAAACTTCCAGAGGTTAAACTCAAAGTAACACCAGAAGATGTATCTGGTGGATTATATGGTCCGAATTTTACCCGCAACCAGTCGTAGAATGGATTAAAAGTGGTCGTCCGGCCGCCGTTGTTGTTGGCGTTGTTGGATTGAGAAAGGAACCACGGGGCCCCCGCGGGGCCTATAAATTCTCTTACCGGTTTAGAATAAATCTCTTCATCTGGATCACTTCCAATGCTTCCAAATCCAATATCAAGAATACTAAGAGAAAAATCTGAATTTTGCCATATATCACCAACCCGAACGAATTCAAATGTTGTACTACCATCCTCCTGCAACGTAAGAAATCTTCTTGATCGCCAACCGGGAACTGAAGACCATGATGACGGATTAGTATCTTTTGTTATACCTGTATTTTGGTCTCCTCGAACATCTATGTATGCTCCGATATGACTTCCGTCATCATCATTATAAATGTTCCCAATAATTTTCACAACGCTTTCGTTAGTCCACGGACCTATTTCAATAGCATCAGGATTCGCAAGCTCTGTGAGTATATTACCTGCTCCATCTACTATAGAGAATGTTCCAACAGAACCAGTGGCACCTGTGTTACCAGTAGCACCTGTGGTTCCCTTTGTACCATCAACACCCCGTTTGCCTTGTAAAACATAGTAAATACTATACGCTGATCCTACACCACTGGCGATGAAGTCTTCCGCAACCTCTGTCGGATTTCCCGGAGCAATAACATCTTCTGTGCTTATTTGATAATAAACTTGGCCGGAGGATTCAATAGAGGAAATACCAGCCATTCGGAGAACTAAATACTTATTTGGATCTGTTTGAGAAACAATAAAAATAGTTGCGTCTCTTGCAGGTTCTCCTGATTCGGCAAAAAGTGCATCCCAATAATTTTGTAAATCAGTTCCTCTAAATTCCGTTACGTTAACAAATACTCTAGGATTAGTCTGACCCTCGCCATCTTCTGTATTATCTAATCCGTCAATAAAAATCTTACCGGACTGACTTGCTTCGGCCGAGGATTCCACCGACTCATATATTGCAAAAGCAATACCATTTTCACCTTGAACACGACCAAGATTTATCGGGGTTCCTGAACCACCAAAGTTATCAACCGGAGTTACATACAACTCTCCGTTTTCAATTGTTGCACCGGTGTACCCAGAACCAGTCAAACCAACCGCACCGGGTCTACCTTCTGCACCAGTAGAACCAGCAGCCACATTGACCGCAACCCAACCGTCGCCCGCGCCGAGATAGGTAAATTCCAAAGATGTTCTAGTTTCGAACCACTTTTCACCGATAACAGGATCACTTGGAGCGGTCATTCCTTTAGTATAAGGAACACCATCTCCTACTGGCGACCAACCAGAATCGTCAAGTCCATAGTATTTGGTGTCGAAGGCATTATAGACCATAGTACCTTTAGGTCCGAATGGTGTATTTGCGTTTGCACCTTTCACTGAGTCGCCTGTATTAGAAGCGTCAAGATACAGTTCGAAGGTTATGCCTCTTGATTGTCGATAAATATTTCTAACAACACCGATAATATCACCGGTTGCAGGATATCCGAAATTTCCATATCTGCCTTCTGATTGGAGATAAATATCACCAGATATTGCAGCTGGTAGTTTACTGATATCGTCAACAATAAATTTGTAACTACCCGTTCCAGTTATGGTTGTCAAATCAGTGCCGGTAGTAATACCAAGTTGCGTCTGAAAACCAGCAACAGCCATATTAATATCAGAAGTGTCTATAACTTGATAAAAACTTGTTCCGAATTTGTTTGTTTCTGAATTATTCGGTCTGATTACGTCAGGTACTCTAAATGGCATTTACAATCCTCCGACTTTTTGTACACTATATGTATAAAAAAACATCTTCTACAATAGGTTTTTATATCGTAAATCGATATCTAAAGTAACCTCCGCCTGGTTGAGATTGTCTGTAAATATAATAAAGTTCTTCATATCCGTTCTCGTTCACATGCAATTCTGGATCTCTGGTTGGAAATTCATCAGTTGCATCAAAACCACCAACAAGATTCTCAACTGCTGTAATTGGTCCGAATTTAGAGGGATAAGCAAGCCAAAATACTTCATTCGTGTCAAGAGTCCATGTTAGTTCTATGGAAGAATTCAAATCACTTTCTGTCGTCAGTACAGATGTAAACCCAAGTTGATCTAGATCATCACCACCTATCTCATTCTGAGCAACAACTCCATAATACAAATAATTTGGAAATATTAAACTACATGTTGATGTTTTTGTATCACCATTATCACCCTCAGCGGTTAGTGTAAAGGTAACAACCCCATCACTTGCATTGGGGTAATCTACTCTTATCAAATCCGGATTTATGGTACTTAGAGAAGTATATGGAGGGTCAAGTTCGTATCCAGAAGTTTCAAAAGAAGGAGAATCGATTCTAGCAGAGATCGTTTCGACAGTCGGAGAGGTGTATTGCACTGTGAATTGGTCATTTGTACCTGCTAAGTTTGAAAGTGTAAAAAGACTATTGTTCGGACCAATAAGGGCTCTATTTTCAGTTTGTCCATTTAATCTAAAGTTTGAAACAAGAAGACCGAATTCGCTATCTTTAAAGATATCTTGAATAAAAATATTCTGAAACCCTACAGTGCCATCATCATTGAGAACTAGAAATTTTCTTCCTATTTTATTATTTCTATCGCTAGAACTTAAAGAACTAAAATGATTCGTTTGTAAAGTATGAGATATGTGCGTGCCTGGTTCGTCTTCTATTGAAAATGTAAGAAGAGCGTTATCGTTTGTTGGTTGACTCGCAGATATGTTTAAAACATCGGTAAGAGTTTCTAATGTTAGAGTTTCTGGATTTTCAACAATTGCACCACCAGAAACCCCAACGGAATTTAGACCAGAACCACCGGTTGGTTCGAAAACAAAAACAGCATCCCAAGCAACACCATTCCATTTCCATGTTCTGGTGCCGAAGGTGAAATTCTGATTTATTTCTGGTCTAGTTGGGAATGTTATAGCCATGTTTTTTACCTACTATTGTGGGTGTGGTTGCACCCAAAAATCATCGTACCTTACATACATCTTTCCAGTAATTGTAAAAAACCAAAAGTCCCCATTCACAACATCTTTCGTGATTGCGGGATCTTGTTCGTCAATAAAAACTAAGTATCTGGTTCGATCTTTCAGTGCGATCTGAATGATTGAACCGGTTCTTGATGCTACGAAATCTTCTCCAGAAAAATCAATCTCTTCTACACTTTGTTTGTTTTGTCCATCCGAAGAAACAGTGATTTCTCTTTCAACAATGATTCTATCTTGTGTCACCCCTTGTTGAAAAACTCTCAATGGAACTGGAGTTTGATCTTCAAACAGTCCAAGAGTTCCATCCTCATTAATTCCAACACTGGGCATCACCGACCGAGAGGATACTATATTTTGCTTTAAATAATCACCAAGAGTCGTGAAAACAGCATCTAACTGTGAGGTTAGTGCTTCGTTTTCTTTTTCTAGTTGCTCTGGTGTTTTATTCGCCATCATATATTCCAAGAACTAAAATCAGATTCTTTATTCTTTGATGAGAACTTTTCATCAAAGTTAGATCCGTCAAATCCACTTCCGTTTTTCTTTAATTCTGTTTGATTGCTTTGTACTAGGGCAGTAGAATCTTCAGAATCAAAAAGTTTCATCTTTGATCTATTTATTCCGACCAAAAACTTACGATTTGAAGCTGCATCATTGTAACGATTTTTGAGTTGTTTGACCATAACTACACCCATCTCATCCAAGTCCTCCGTAGAAATCAAAGCGAACATAAAATCCGCAGTCGCAGGTAAACCAAACGACTCCGAAGTATCAGTTAGGTCAACATCGGTACTGGAGAAACCTTGACGATTCGTTTGGGTGGCCGTGAAAAGAGGAATATTGTATTCCACGGCAAGTCCACGAAGTTCTTCGGCTATAGACTTCACCATCGTATATGAGTTGACTGAACCAGTGTTCTTCATTCGAGCACTAGCACATATATTTAGGTAATCTACAAAAACCACATCTGGAACAAATGATTTCTTCAAACGAAGTTCTTCGAGAAGATGTCGGAAGTGATTCACATTTGCGGTTGCAGTCGGATACTCCTTGACGATCAACTTTCCCTTAATACTTTCTCGAAGTTTGTCCACCTTCTTGTCGTACATGATCTTCGGAAGTTGTTTCAGGTCATCAAGTGTGACATCCATGAGGTTCGCGTCGATTCTCTCGGCGATTCTTTCCTCTGCCATTTCACATGTGATATAAAGAACATTCTTTCCCTGAGCAAGACAGTTAGCGGCATGATGACACATGAACAGAGACTTACCAACACCAGTTCCTGCCATGACAACATTCAAAGTCTTTGTTGGAGTGCCACCCGAAGTAATCGTATTGAAGAACTCCAGATCGAAAGGCATTTTCGATTCTACCTTGTGGTAGAATTCGTATCTTTGGTCTGAGTCTTCGAGGTAGTCGTGTCCGATATGGGGGTCGAAACAGACTGAGAGGGCTTCTGTGAGGATTTCAGGGATTGCGTTTGCCGTCTTTGACTTTGACTTACCATCGATGATGTGAATCGACTCCATGATCGCATTGTACACCGCCTTTTCTTTGCAAAAGTTTTCTGTAGTATCAATCAACCATTGTTCGTCTTGTTCGTTTCCAGCCTGGTACATATCTTCGATACTTTCACAGGATTTCTTGAACACTGACTCGTTTATTGATCGATCATCACTCAAAGAGATAATCAAAGATTCCTTCGATGGAATCGTATTATACTTCTCAATATAAGATCGAATCGCCTTATAGACGACTCGATCTGTTTCTTCTAGAAAATATTCTTCTTTTATGAACGGTAGTGTCTTTCTTGCAAAAGACTCATTCTTCATCACCTGAGATAGAATCAGGTTCTCCACCGTCAAGTTCGACATACTCATCAGTTGGTTCCTCACTGTACTTTTCGTAAAGAAGTTGTATAATAATATCCCCAATCATTTTTTTCAAGTTTTTATTTTCTTTTTTCTTCTTGGGGTTTTCGAGTATATCATACTCATATCGAAATTCCATTCGTTCATCCCCCACAAGAGGGTTGAATTGTACCTTACCGGCCAAGAATACGATACCTTCGTATTTCTTTTCTAGAATTTCTATAGCGAACCGATCATCCTTGTACGGAATCAGTCGGTACTTCCAGTTCGTCTCTAATTGATCCATACTTATATTCCTTTGCAACTGCTTGTTCCAGTTGTTTCATCACATCTTCGGTGAAGTATTTCTCTGGTTCCTTGTAGACAGACTTCTCAAAGGCCTTTGTACCATCAGGAAACTCTAGTCGAGTGGATACCTTCTTAATGATATCATGTTTGAGAGCAATATCCACCAAGCCATAATAAGGATGAAGTCCCGCATCGTAACTCAATAATACATCAACCATCGCATTTTCTTTGGTCAATCGAGACTTGTAGAGTTTACAATGCACAATATTTCCGATGACTTCTGTTCCTTCCTTGACCTTCTTCTTTGAAAGATAGACGATTGTGGATGCGGCATACTTCAGACCAGAACCACCACCCATCTCCTTGGTGGGGAACATCGAACCAACGACATCATAAGTGTGATTGGTCATAATCATCGGAATACCAGCCTTACCGAGTTTCAGTGTCAAGACACGGAAGGTTGCCTTGATGACCTGTGCCCGAGTCATATCTCGGGTCGTCTTTCCTTCTGCGGTGTCGTTCATCTCCTTCTCAGTTGACAACATACCGAGTGAGTCCAGAACAATCATAACTGGTTTTTGTTCCTTCTTCGGAAGCTCGAGATGTTTATCTACAATCGTGATCGCCTGATGACGAAATTCTTCCACTGTTGAAACAGGAAAGATAGCGATCCGCGAGGGGTCGATGCCCCTCTCACGGATCATATCAGATGTAATCGCCTGTTCAGTATCAAAATAAAGAACAACCCCATCAGGACGATCACGAAGAAAACGATGGACGAGAGAAAGTGCGAAATAAGTTTTGCCAGTTGCGGACTCACCCGCAAGAGCCGTGATCTTGTTATCCGGGATACCTCCGTACAAAGATCCGCTGACAAGAGCATTGAAACTATAAGAACCAGTGTCAACAAAACCTGTAATGTCGCTTCCTTCGATTCCATCATCTGCGATAGAAGCATATTTGTTTCCAGATTGGTTTACAAGATCACTCAGGTAACTCATAAATCAGTCGCCTCCGATGACACCAGCAACATCACCAGCGCCAACAAGAGTCTTGTCGGGGACGATCAGTTGAGGAGCATCACTGTGAATACGCTTGAACTCCTTGGTGAGTTCTTCGTGGGGATTCACCACGAACGCAACAACCTTCTCATCAAGAGTAATTTCATCACTGTAGTCCGCATAAGGCATCCAAGGCGCAAGACCAATATTGTTTTGTCCGGTTGGGACGATCAGAGAAGGCAAACGAAGGGTGTGAGTCCCTTCCCCTGCACTGTAATCGCAAATTAGTTCTTCGCCTGACATGAGACGAACAATACGGACATCATTGATTTCAATAGTCATTCTGTTCTCCTTATATAAAGAATGATTCAAGTGTAGATTTTCTTTCAGTCTGCCATCCTATCACATCTAGAATGGAAGTCAAGGGGTCTAAGAAACTTTTCTCAAACTGTGTAGTGTAG
>Ga0196905_1000757_pt1 | contig 12901 bp, 8 predicted proteins | sample CB_VirMetaG_3_FD_169098 | JGI IMG/M metagenome (GOLD analysis project Ga0196905, IMG submission 169098) | Freshwater to marine saline gradient viral communities from Chesapeake Bay - CB_1508_1S Viral MetaG (v3) (version 3) | ecosystem: Environmental > Aquatic > Marine > Coastal | place: USA... | reverse complement strand
ACATGGATCAGTTCCGCGAATAAGTACGTTGCACAGTGGCAACACCCGTAAGCCAATAGTAACGCTCACCGCCAGCAGTAGTCAGGCTGATGTCGTAGCCATAGCGTCCGATGTCAAAAGCGACCGTTGCAGCTGGAGCCAACGTAAGTTGGAATTCGCCATTTGCGGCACTTGTCACCGATGTCGTAAATGTGCCAATACTTTCGTTGTTAATTAGACCGCGAATATCGGCATCAACTCCATAGCTCGTTAGGTTAAGCGGTTCAGCAACATAAAACGTCCCAGTTGCAGTGCCAGTCACGCTGATTGAACTGCCACCACTTGTTGCCGATACTTGGAAGGCGCCAGTGGTCAACCCAGCACTGATCACGTAGTAAACCGTGTTCAATGTCAAACCACAAGGAATCGTGGTACCACCAGTGAATACCACTTTGTCGCCGGCGGTCAGCCCGTGGCAATCGCAGTTGAAGGTTGGCGTGCCAGCGTCAATGCTGATACTGGTCACCTCCTGCCGATTTTGCGTGGCGCGAAACGTACCCTTCCAGGTGGAGTTCTGGAGGATCGTGATGTCGTAGCTAGCTGGGGTGATCATGATTTCGGGCGCCTCTCTTAAAGGTTAGCGAGCTTGCTTTCGAGGCTTTCAATGCGCTCAACAGCCTCCTGCAGTGCGCTGGTTAGTACTGCGATCAAATTGCCTTCCGCAATTCCGTAAAATTGTTCTGCAGGTGCAATTTGTCTTCCGTTTGCATCTTTGACCGCAGCCCGCTTGTTTTCTTTGATGATGCTGTCTAACCAAGGCTTGTCCTTTAGCACTTCCTGCACCTCTTGAGCGATAAAGCCCACTTGAGTGCCTTCAGGGAAGTTATGTGCCTCTCTAACAACTTCTGTCTTGCCTTCTTTATTGACTCGGGTAATGTCTTTCTGTTCTTTCCAAGTGAAGCTGACTGGACGAAGAGCTTTAACAAGATCTAAGCAGCCGCCAAGCGTGGCTACATTTTCTTTATATCGACCATCGGAAGTTGCGATAGTAGAGCTTGTTGCAAAAATTTGACTATTAACCTGCAATTTGTATGCACCATTATCGCTTGTATAACCAATTAAAACTTCGCTGCCATCTGTAAATCTAAGCACCTCACCGCTTGCAACATCAAATTTGTACGAGGTAGCTGCAAAATTTAATGCTGTGTAAGAAGTATAATTATTGTAATAAGAAACAATAGTATTTGTTGTGGTGCTGCTTACGTGACCAAAATATAAGGCTGGATTATTTGTTGCATTTTCTTGCGCAACAATAAACCCACCGCCACCAATAGAAGACTTCGTTTTTAGAATGGTTTTGCCATTGCTATCAATAGTCAGGCGTTCAGTACTGTTAGCCGCAAGACCTAGAGTATTTGCAGAAGGCAAATACATGCCATTTGTTGGAACAGTGCTGCCGCTTGCAATAAAGCTTCCCGCAGTTGTTGAACCAACTACAGAAAGATCGCCACTTGTATTTATTTCAACGTCATAGGACCCAGAAGCGTTAAACCTGATGCCAGCACCTTTGATGTTTAGTAGCACATTACTGGTACTTAAATCACCAGTCAAAGCTTCAATACTGCAATAATTGCCAAGCCCGATATCACCAAACGTAAATTCCATTGCTGAGTAGGCGGAACTGCTTCCGCTTCTTATGACTAAGCCTCCGCCATTGAGGCCAGTTTTTGTTTCAAAGAAGGATTTGCCATTTGCATCAATAAGTAGACGCTTGGTGCTATTGACGGCAAAGCTTAAATTATTGGCAGCAGCTAGATACATGCCATTGGTCGGCACTGTGCTTCCGCTAGGAATAAACCTAGGCGCAGTTGCCGCTCCAGTAACTGAAAGCGTTGAATCAAATACAGCCGCACCAGTTACATCAAGCGTGCCAGGGATATCAACATTACTGGTCCACTCTGCACTTGTACCACCGGCGTTTGTTTGTAGCAGTTGACGCGCTGTGCCGTTTGCCAGCTTGCTAACAGCAACTGCAGCCGATGCACTAATATCTGCATTAACAATACTGGCGTTACCGCTAACCAGCATCGTTCCAGCCTGAGCTGGAATAGTAATCGTGCGATCTGCGGTATTGTTGGCGGCAGAGGTCAGCGTGGTATTAAAACTGCCGCTGGTATCAAATACCAAATTGACATTGTTCAGTGTTACATTGCCAGTAAAAGTATCTCCGGCTTTGTTTGCTTTACCATCGCGCAAGCCTTCAAGAGCACTTTGTACGGTGGTTCCATTTAGTCCTGTAGCAGGGTTAAGCGAAATACTGGTTGCTTGTTGCGCCACCACAGTCGTAGACACATCAACTTCAGTCCAAGCAACTCCATCGGACAAAATCATGTCCGGCGGTGCAAGCGTTACATTCGGTGCGTTACCGCTTGTAATTGTGCCGCCAGTGCTAACAACGAAGTAATAACGGTTATTCGTTGATGATGCTGGTGGGAGTGCATCACCAGAACTGAGCCCCAATGCTGATCCAGCAGTCGTTAAGGTATCAATCAGACCCGTACCAGAGCCTGCAGAAGCATCAAAAGTACCTGCAAAAATAATCTCGCCAGCGGTAATAGTGACAGGCTGCCAAGCGTTACCATCGTACAAATAAAGATCGTTATTTAATGAGTCGTAAAAAAGTTGCCCGTTGTAATCAGCAGTTGGGAATACAACAACGCCATCGGTCGCGCCAGCACCGCCGATCTTGGTGACTGAATTGTTCGCAAGCTTGCTGCCTTCAATACCATTCGTCGGCAGCAACGTGGCGTTAAGCTCGCCGGTTGTCAACTTGGTTGCTGGCAAATCTGGAATATCAGAAGCAATTAAACTTTCTCCGCTGGTCACATGGCCTTGGGCGTCAATTGTTACTTTTGGGTAAGTACCAGTTGTAGCCGTATTGATATGGTTAAGTTGACCAGCGGCGCTGACGGATAAGCCAGTACCTGGAAATACAGCGCCAAGTGTACCCGTCCCTGCAGCGGGCAAGTCTGCTGCAGTAATTAAACGTCCAGCGGTTACTAATCCCTTGGATGTATATTGCGTTAAATGGTACTCACTGGAGTTTTGCGTGACCGTATTGTCGATCAAAATTTGATCACCGCTCATCGTCAGGCCATTACCATTGACCTGAACAGCACCTTTTGCCGTTGTAGTGGCTTTTGGCAGATCAGCCGCCACAATTACGCGATAACTAACACTGCCAGCACTTCCGCTAGGGCCAGCCAAAAATTGACCGGCAGCACTTGTCGCGTCAAGCGTCGTGTTAAGCGTGACGCTATCGCCAGTTTGTGCAACAGTGACATTTACGACGCCTTCGCTGCCGCCAATAACAGTATTTACAGAACCACCAGCTTTAATTGCTTGCCAAGTAGATCCGTTCCAGCAGTAAAGCTTGAGATCGTCGGTGTCTAAGGCGAACTGACCTACAAAATCACCTGTTGCAGGCAGGCTGCTAACAAGGCGCGTTACAGAGTTATCGCCAAGCTTGGCTGCGCTTACGGCGTCGTTAGCGAGCTGGGAAGTATTAACCGTCTCGCTTTCAATTGCGTTGCCAGGAACTGAGCCAGCAGCGAATAGGATTTTTGCGCTCGGGATCGTGTCATCGGCAATCAGCGTGACAGCTTTGCCGATGCCGTCCGAGATCGTAATGCTGCGGGTTTCGCTGGCGCTGATATCAGCGACGGCTAGCAGGTCGTTGGCTGCAAGATTTGCCCCAGCTAGCTGGGGTAATTCGCTGATCTTCAGGTCAGACACAGCTAGCCTCTCGTTCCGGTGTACTTAGTTTAGCCTTCGTTCTCTTCTAGGAGGAGATAGCCTCCGCCTTGCTCCAGCACGATAGGATCGCCCGTCTCTTGCAGCAGCTTGTAACGCGGAATTGTTTGAGCTCTTAAGCGGATTGGTCCGGTAGCTACAAAGTCGATTGTTGAGACCACAATGTCGCCCGGTGCAAAGCTTGTAGCGCTACTTGTCACGATCGCATCAAATTCCCACCAAAGCTGATCATTGGCTTGAGTACCAGCAAACGATCCTGCGCTTGCTGTAGCGCCGTCAGTTTTAATAAAAAACTTTGCGTGAAATGCTGAGCCAATTTCCGTGCGAAGTACAAGCTGCATTAGGTAATGCACAGGCTCCTGATTTGACTCATTGACGTAATCCCACTGCGCCGTAAGTCGACCACTGCCGCTGATCAGGCTGCTGTACTGCTGACGGTGCTCGTCCGAGAGTGTTGTGATATCGACCGTTTCCCGTGTTGTATTCAATTCGTAGTCGCTAATTGACGCCAGTAACCTGCCCGCAAAATCTTCAACTTCAACTTTAATTGGAATATCACGGCTGATATCCGCAAGCTCAACAAGTCCGGCACTACTGCCCTCAAGACTGTCGTTGAAGTTGTCGTACAGGCGGATGCCGCCAAGCTCATCAACAAAGACGTACCATTTCCCGCTTTCGTGGACAGTACCGTCGCTCCAGCCGCTAGGCGATACAAAATCGAGATCGGTGCCGTCTGTCGTGCTGATGGCAACAAGATCACCGCTAATTAGAAAGCCTTCGTTGAAATCAAAGCTAAAGCGATTACGTGTACCGTTAACATCCGACGGGTTAACGACAGACTCTTTGGAACCTTCCAGCGACTTGCGTGTCAGCTCAATGTTGCCGATATTCCCGAGGTAAATTCCCATTACAACGTCACCTCACTCAGTGCTCCGGTTGTTTGGAAGCTAATTTGTGCTGATGTGATTTCGCCGACGCTGGCGCCAAACGAAACGCTAGTGATGTAGGCAGTAAAAGAAACGTCGTGGTTTGTGTTGCCTTGAACGAGACGCAGGCGAATGGTTACGGTGTCTCCGTCGCTTACGCCGTCAACCTTCAAAACTTTGCGCAATGCGGTTGCTGCATCGTTGCGCTCAGCATCATCGCTGTAATACAGAAGCGTGGCGCTACCGTTAAATTCCTGCACGCCAGGGGCATAGGTGCGCTGTGCGTTGCCAAGACTGGTGGTTTCCAGCATCTCCACACTGCCGGTCAACGTCCAGTTCGTGACCTTCAGTTGCGTAGCACCGTCAATCAACAGGGCGCCATCTTTGCCAGTAAATACTTTGGCCATTAGAGAACACCCACCAACTTCACTGTAACGCTACTAATCCCAGGACGCACAGACGTGATTTGCGGAGGGCTTTCGTAACGCCATTGATTGCCAGTGGAAGCGTCAATCGCAGTTGCATCGCCGCTCCAGCCTGCCCGAAAGGTTGTGGGCAATGTAAAGCTGCTGAACCCGCCCTTGGTTTCGTCGTAATGCGCGATGAAATCGTCGGCAGCGGTATCGGCAATGTTGTCGTAAGACAAATCAAGTGTCATGCCAGTGCGCTTGTCACCGTACAAAATTCGTACTTCCTTTCCGTTTTGCGCTTGAAATTTCTTGTACGGATAGTCACCGGCAGCAAAAGCCCGACTGGTAGGTGGCAAAGATGGGAAGGCCATCAGTCAAATGAGGCGTCAACAACCGTAAACCGCTGATCCAGATCCAGTACGTCTCTTGCGATCAAGCTGGCTCCATTTGAGTCTACCGGGTGGTTGCTGGCTTTTACGGTGACGATGCCGTCGGTGTCTACATCCAATGCCTCAACCTGATACACCTGATTTGTGACATTACTATTTACAACAGAAAATACAGTATTGCGCAAGTTAGTAGCAATGCCGTTGGCGATACTCAGAGTTCCGGTGCCGACTTCGGTTTGACTGCGATCCCAGTAATAGACGCTGTAATTGCCGTCCGCTAGCTCATTAACTGCCAATACAGTGCCGTCTTCCTTGACGATGCCGTTGTTAGTAGGGCTATAGGGACTCATTTCTGTGGCAACACGAATAAAATTACCTGGCGCCAACTGAAGACCCCAAGGCAAAGTCTTGAAAGTAATTGTATGAGTAACGTGTTTTCTTATTGCCAAGAAGTACCTGGCAACTTGGCGTGCGTGATCGTCGCCAGTAATATGAGGAAATTCAAATGTTTCTATGGGTTTTTCCCCATCCTCTGTGTAGCGCAGAACTATTGTTTGCTGCTCAGGAAATTTATTCAGTCCGGTCCAGCGATAGACAATAGCAGCCTGGAACATTTTGCGTTCTTCAAGCTCAAGCCAATCAACCGCAAAACTGTTTTCAATAATGTTTCCTTCGGTAAACATTGCGCTAATTGCTACTGGGCTTGTTCCGCTAATTTGGTAGCTAGAGTCATAAGGCAACGCTGGCTCCAAGGAAAAACGTCCGTTCTTTAATGTGGTATTACACAAAACACTCGGAGCAACACCTGCAAGCCACGAGCGCAAATTGGTTGGTTCAGTAATTGCATCATCAAAGAAAAATCTATTGGCTTTCAAGTAGCTTCCGGTTCTTGCCAGTCCTTCACGATCAAGCAGTTCTGAGCTAATTATGCTGCCGGCGCCTGTATCGGTATCTGTGCATAAATACCAGAGCAGGTCTGTTAGCAGATTGCTTGACCCAGTTCCTCCTTCCGTAAGGCGTTCTACTTCAACGCCGTTTGGCATAAAGCACCGAAGTTGATCTAGCTGATTAAAGTTTTCAGTTGACCTAAGCTTCAACCCCGCCATCGCACAGTTCTCGTACTGTGGTATTGAGTCTTCGTCTAGACATTCGTTGACATAAATCACCTCATGCTCTGGCGCGTCATCGCAGCTTCTTGTGATGAGATCGTTGTAGTGAGAAACTTCGGCGATACCGCTAAACCGCTGGAACAGTCTGGTGGCTGGCGTTTCATCTGTTCCTTCTGTGATGAATGTTGCCTTGTAAGTGTAAACAAACTTAAACCTGTATCCTGCGACATTGGTTGAGTATTTGACAAATTGATCGCCATCTGACCATGTACCTGTTTTACTTGATACGGTATGACCGATTATTCTCCACCACTTGTTCCTAGCCCGTCCCTCTGGATGCGCTTCTTGATAAGACTGAAGGGTCACCTGCATGACGATAGAACGGTTGCCAAGTTCTGCCGCTTGAGCAGTCCAGCCTGTGAGTTGACGCACTGTTCCATTTGGCAAATTACTGAAGTAAGGATCTACACCTAAAGCGTTGCTTAGGATATTGCTGAGTGTCCATTTGCTAATTGGCGAGTCAATAGCAAAAGTAGGAGTGTTTTCTGCCGCTAATACAGCCTCAAGGTTGACATCTCCAGATCCAGCGCCAACGACCTTGAATCCAGCAAGAGACAAATCGACGATACCATCTTCGTCGGGATCAATTTGGCTTGGATCTCCAGCCATTTCGCGGTGATAGTACCAGTCGCGTGGACGGATATATTCCCCGCGAGCAAATACGGAAAAACTGCCTAAGTACGTTGGCCAACCACTCGGGTAGCCTCCATCTGCCGTTAAATTACGCAAGCCTGGATGCGCGCCGTCAAGCTTGAAAACTTCAAAACCTCCGTCGCCTTGGTGGGCAAAACAAGCGCTATTAAAAGGTCTAAAGCGATATTCGTATTGACCACGCTCGGGATGCTGGATACGGATAAAAGAGTAAATATCTACAGGAGCGTTACCGAGGACAGCAAACAAATAGGGGCCTAAAAATGTCCACCCCTCATTGTCAGTTGCATTGCGGCTTGCGTCGCTATTTGCTGGACGAACATCTAAGGCGAAGAAAGAAACTCGATGCGCATATTTAGTAAGTTTACCTTCCCTAAGTATGACATTTCGAGCGTTATAGCTTTTATCTTTATTTTTCCTGCCACCGGCAAGCTCGTAAGGCGTTGGCAATGTATTGAAATTCGTAATGTTATTGAAGCGGCACCAGACGCGAGACTTGATGCCAATCTCAGTTACATCGCAACGGCGAGTGTTTTGTACGACTGCTGTTTCGTATTTAAGGATTGGGTACCATGCTTCGTCAATATCATCAAACGGGGCAGCATACGGAATGTAGTTTTCTCGCTGTATTGCGCTCTGCGCGACAATACCAATTTTTTTTGTGGCTTCGCCCCAAGCTTCAATACATTTTAGTCTTATGTTAATACCGCCAGTTTTTGACAACGCCGGTCGGTAGTACTCGTCTGGCGTCCTTTCAAGCACTTGCCACATCGTACGGCCGATCATTACGGTAGATCCGCGACGCAAAATTTGATCTGCTCGTGAAAGATTTGATTCAACTGCATTGCGCACGTCATCCGCTTTGACACGTTGTTGTGCGTTTGCAGCTTTAAGTTCAAATGGCGTTTTGTCTTGTCTGTTTTTGCCCAAACTTACGGTAATTTCATCGCCAATCTCTACGTTGACATCTTTTTTCAAATCTACCCAGCGGATTGGATCTTTAGTAGAGCCATCGTAAATTGCGCGGGTTTCAACTGTCGTTATCGCCCCCGTAGCCGCTGATTTGTGCAAAACAATGCCTATCCGTGAAGCAAAATTCACCCCCGTACCAGGCATCCCCTCCCTTCCATAGGGGTGGAATATACGCAGGTAACGAGTTACATACTTTTTCAGTTCTTCTCGTGCATCACCTTTTTGATCTGAGTCCCATTCTTCTGGAATCGAAATAATTTTCCAGTCGGGTCGATATGCTGTACCGTTTTGGACGCCGCTAAAAACGCCAAATTTTGTTTGAGAAGTGGGCATAAATGCACCACTAAACCCAGGCTGCGCACTTCCTAAAGCAGTAGGGCAGACAAACGCTTGTTCATCACTGCCGCGATCACTTAGCCCACTTAACGCAAAATCTCCATAACGCAAGTTGTAAGTACGCAAGCGACTGCCTTGCCCAAGTACTTCGTAGCCAGCGTTCCAGTAAAACTCGTAAAATTGATCGTATAGCGCATCAATTGGGATATTGCCGAGAAAAATGCCAGCCAGATCGGGCTTCTCCATTGAGCCTTGACCGGCAACAAATGCAAGATCTGCAACCTGATAAGTGCCCCAGCTGCGAACGCGGGACCATGCCAACAGGGGGGAAATCAATACGCCACCACTGACGTAAGAAACACCAGTGCTATCAACGTGTGGTTCTTGGCGCGTAAAAACAATTGGCACTGCTGTTCCGTAACTTGCCAGCTCCTGCAGCGAATCAAAGCCGGAAGTTGGCGTAAATACGTCGCGTCCGGTTTTGCCGCCAAGCTGACGTGTGCGGATTCTTGATGCGTCAGGTTGTTGCGGTTTTGGTGCCAGCAAAAAGGAAGCTGCTGTGCTGGCTAAACCAAGAACAAGGCTAACAATTGCAACAACTTCAAAATTACGCACATCTGGCACATGCGCGTAATCCGCTGGCCTTATGTAAGGCTTGCTCCGTACCGCTGCCGAAAACTGTCTGTACTCTTCCTCGCTAAGACCCAGCTCCTCAATCAAGCGCTTCTCGAACGGAAGCAGTGGGTGTACTGGATCATGCCCAGCGGGCACCATGCGACCGCCTGTAAATGCTGGTTGATGTACAGACATCCCTGATCCCAGAAAACAGAAAACGCCACCCGTGGGTGCGCTGTCATTAGCACGTCACCATCGTAGACCGGCTCCTCTATCCGTCGCCATGTCTTCAAAATGTCCCGTCCCACCAGCATTTTGTTTTCGCCGTACCAAGCTGGATTAGTGGGCGGATGCCAAAGACCCAGGCGGTCATGCACCGCAAAGACAAGGTGGATGCAGTCGATTGCCCTATCGCTTTCACCGCCACTTGCACCAAGTCGATACGGGCGACCGATTAAGTTGATCACGTCAGGCGGATTCGACTGGTAAGCGGCAGATTACCCACAAGCTGACGGGTCAAGCGCTTTCGTGGTATATCCGCACCAACAGCATCGAGCACGGAAGCCATATTCAACTGCAAACTGGATTCATCCCAAGTGCCGTTAATAATTTGTCCGACATATTCAGATAGCACTGTGTAGTCAGGCTTGCTATCTGGATTGACCAAGACCGTCTGCACCTGTGCGATCCACACCTCTTGCACTGCGGTTTCGCCCCAGCCACGACTAAGGCTGTTGTTTGGAAAACCCAAGGTGGCAGGCTGGTTGTCGCCAGTTTTGGTGACAGTAACCCCACTAAACGCAAAAGGCATAAAGCCGTAGACGGTTAAACCATCTTTGCCTAGCGCGTCTTCATTTACCCAGTAATTTTGAAAGTTGTACCGCACGGTTCCAGTCGCGCTTTTAAGCGTTAGGTACTGCGCAAAGGCAAGTGATTCTGCCATCAGATTCCAACCTTACGGCGTGTAGTCGTATTTTGACGCAAGCTGTTCAGCGCACGCTGCTCGCCCTGTTTGGCGCCTTGGGCAGCTGCTTGCCGCATACCAGTTTGGAACTGATCGGCGGTAACATAATCCACTTGGTTAATGCGTTCAACGCTGTAGCGAACGTCGATTGGCTGCATCGTTGCAGTTGCTGCGCCGCCGCCTTCGGTGCTAGTGCCGTTGCCGGGAATGACGGATTCGCCACGGGCGCCACGCGAGTAACGGGACATTGCAGCGGACATTTTGGATTGCGGGATGACGTACTCCGGTTCACCGCCTTCACCGATTAGTGCGCGGGTTGGGCCGGTGACAAAACCACCTTCGGCGAAGACGTTGGCTCCGGTAAAGCCTTCCATAAAACCGTCACCGCCGGGCAGTTGATAAGGTCCGTCTCCACTAAAGCTGAAAGATTCACCCCCACCCAGAGCTTTTAAGATTGTTTGGAAAGTGATCATAGCAATTTGTTTGGCGATAATCTGCGTCGCCATTTGTATAAATGCTTGACCAATGCTTTTAAAGGCATCAGCAAGAGCTTGTTGAGTTGATTTTGCGCCAGTGGCGATGTCTGCAAATGCTTGACCAAAGGCATCGCCAATCGCGTCAGCACCTGTAATGGCAATGTTGATTGATTTTGTAAGTTCTTCTAGTTCTTGACGGTATTTAGCGATCTGCTGCTCTGCTGGACTCACGCGAAGATCAGGCAAAGACGGATCAAATGCGCCAGCGCCTTCAGGTAGTTTGTCTTGCGCTTGAAGCCCAGCACGCTTAAACAGCTCAGCGTTTTGCTCTTTGATAACCTCTAACCTCTGCTTTTCTAGATCAATAGCAGTTTCAATGCCTGCAGCATCAATGTCTGCCAAAGCCTTTGCTAACAGCGCTTGTTGTTCGCGTTCGTCAGTAACACCTTCAAGCGATTTCTGATATTCAATAAGAATTTGCTGGTTACGCTCTTCGCCTTGCAGCCGAGCAGCAAGTTGTTTGTCTCCAGCAATTTCAGCTTGGGTGATTTTGCCCCTAATCAAAGAAAGTTGTTTAGCTGCCTCAGTTTCAATTTGCAGTCCACGGATGCGAGCCTGTAAACGTGCCTCTTCTTCTGCAGCTTTATCTTTCTTTTTTTTGTCAGCGCCTTCACTTTCGCCAGCGCCTAAGGGTGGCGGAGTGAATAATTTTTGTGTTTGCTGAGCGCCAGCTTGCAATTGTTTTTGTGCCTCAATATTTTGGTTTATCTTTTGCAAGATAATGCCTTGAAGCTGAACTGCGCGGCTGGCATTCGGGTCATTGGGACCTATGCTTTGAAGTAGCCGTTGATATTGTTGCAGAGCCTGCAGATTTTGCTCAATTCCCGCTTTGTTTTTTTGAGGACTTACCTGCCCAATTCCTTTCTCAATATTCTGTATAGCTTGACTTGTTGCGCCAATATTCAAAAACTGTCTAGCGCCCGCAACGTTTCTCGTAAACCCCCCACCTCTTCCAGCAGCTATTGCGGCATTTATGGCATCTACAACGGCAATCGCTTGGTTGAATATTGCTTTAAGCGCAGGTGTCAAAACCTGTCCGATTCTGCGGGCCAATGCTTCAACACCATCCTGCAATGTACTCAGCCTGCCACTGAGCGTGTCGCTTTGTGCTATTGCGCCATTTGCATATTTCCCGCCAGTTTCAGTTAGTTTTTGAATCGCAAACTCAATAGCTTCGGCACTGATTTTGCCTTTTTGTAATGCGTCTTGGAACTCTTTGCCGCTCAGGTTGTACTGCTTGCGAAGCTCTTGTTGTAAGGCAACACCACGCTCTTGGAACTGCAGAAGCTCTTCCCCCTGCAGTCTGCCTTTTGCCTGAACTTGTCCGTAGGCAGTGACAAGCCCTTGCAGCTCAGCGCCTGTTGCGCCGCTGACATCTGCCAGCCTGCGCGTTGTTTCTACAACCTTGTTGGTTTCAACGCCAAATGCTTGCAGGCGCTTTGCTGAATCAATCAGCTCAGAGCTTGTAAATGGCGTTACAGCACCAAGACGTTGCAGATCTTTAATGATCTGGCCAGCCTTTTCTGCACTGCCCGTTAATACTTGAAGGCTGCGCGTTTGGCTTTCAAGCTCAGCAGTTTTGATAAAAACAAAACGTGCTGCTTGGATAACACCAAGAGCAGCAGCAAGCTTGCCAACAGCAGCGCCAAGATTACCTACAGCACGCTCTGTTGCTTGCGACTGCGATTGCACCTGCCGCAGCTTGCTAACCGCATTGCGGCTGTCCACGTTAATAGCAACGTTGGCGACAACCGACACGATTTACCTACGGCGTTGCTTCAGTCTACGATCCTGTTCTTCGTTCTGTAGATCAAAGTAACTTGACCAGATCAGTAGCTCCTCCAGTGTTACCTCACGATTAAGCCGGGCTAACGTGTAGCCCAGCTCTTTTGCCACACCAAGCTGCAGTAACAACAAATTGTCCTTTTTAACTTCAGCCTTTAACGCTTTTCATGTCTAGTTCTTGCTGCTCCTCGGGATTGGTAATAATCGCCAACATCATGGCTTGAAGATCGGCGTCAAGCACATCGTTTTTCAGTTCGTCAATTTGACCGGCTTGAAACAAACGCTGACCAGCTTCGTCAACTGCTTTTGTTACCAGCAAGTTCAATGCAAAGCCGTTGGCGTCATCGCCTCCAGGC
>Ga0196905_1000756_pt1 | contig 12904 bp, 25 predicted proteins | sample CB_VirMetaG_3_FD_169098 | JGI IMG/M metagenome (GOLD analysis project Ga0196905, IMG submission 169098) | Freshwater to marine saline gradient viral communities from Chesapeake Bay - CB_1508_1S Viral MetaG (v3) (version 3) | ecosystem: Environmental > Aquatic > Marine > Coastal | place: USA... | reverse complement strand
CGGGACCCAAATCACCTACTAAACTAATTATTAACACAAATTCCATCATAGTTCTTTCCCACAAGACTCACAAAGAACAGGCTGACTCTCTGTCTTTTGCTGTTTATACCTACAATGCTTACACCGTATTCCAAATATTCTATCATATCCGTCGTTAAATGCCTTGTTATTTGTTGGTCTTTGTTTACTACCTTTTCCTGCTTCGTGAGACATTACCAAAAAGCCTCCAATCTTCCTTTGCGTCTTATTAAATGTCCTTGCATAGTAATTCTATATTCATTAGGTACATATTCTTTAAGCCCTGCTATTCTGTGAAACGCCGTGCCATCATGCAAAATCATGCCCCCTTTTTCATAAGGAATATGTTGCATTTGACAATATTTATCCAAGTAATCTATACCCGCTCCAGATGCTGGTTGTTCAATGGGTATAGTAAATGTATATGGGTCTTCTGAACCAAGAAATAATGTTTCATGAGGTAAATCTTTGTGCCAATTTCCAGCAATATCTTTTACTATAAACACAGGGTCGCTCGGAAAAATATGAAAGCCCGGGCATCGTAAATCCCAAGAAAGATTGATAGGTTCATGAAAATATTCTTCTAATGTTTGTAATGCTCGTTCATGTAAGTCCCCAAATTCTCCAAGGATTAGTGCATTATCATAGCGAATATCTTTTATATATTCAGGAGTCTGTCCATCAAGGTAAGCGCTGCGCCCAAGGGTAAAGAACGGATACTCTTGCGACCGACTAATCCACTTCTCTGTTAAATTGTAAACGCGTTCAGTAATGTCATTTGTGTCAATCTTTAAATTAAATCGCACGTAGTTCATTATTAACAATCTCCGTTTTTATCTTTTTCTCTTTCTTGCTGTATAAGTTCTTTTACATAGTCTTGCCTATATTTATACGACTCTAATAGCTCTACATCATTTTCAATAATCACATCTGACTTAGCAATTTGCAGATTAAGTCGACCAATATGATATGCTGAATCTTGGAACAAAGCGCTTAATCCCTCTCTACCATACTCTTGAAAATATCTATCCACATACCCTCTATCCGCTCTTTGAAGTTGTTGTACTTTAAGTTCTGAATTTTCTTTTTGTTGTCTAAGTTCCTCTTGCTCTTCTTTTGCTTTCTTGCGTTCTATTCTTCTTTCTTTTGCTTCTTTTTCTTCTTGTTTACGTTTAGTTTTTAATTCTTGTTTTCGTTTTTCTATTTCATCTACATAAGTAAGTGGAGTTATTTCATCTTCTATTTCATCTTGTAAAACTATTTCTCCCTTAAAGAACCAATCTGTATTATTATTTTTTTCTTTTTCTTTCTCTTTTTCATCTTTTCTAGAATGAGAATTATATGTCTGCACATAATGTTGGTCTATACTATTTAATAATTCTTCTTTTGTCGGGACATCTGTATCATACTCAAGGGTATATAATCTATCAGGATCAATTGTGTCTAAATAGTCTACATACCCATTTATTTTCCAGTCCATATACCGTTTTAAATTCCGAGTGGCATACGGCTCGTGCTGTCTAAAAATACCTCGCCGTTTAACAATCTCCATAGTTATCAGCATATCCTCCTTCACAAGCAATAGGTAAATCTTTACCCCACACAGGCGGTTTTGACATTTCTGTCATTAAAAAGTCTAATGCCTCATCGGCTTCTTCCTTTGCTGCGGTGACAACAACTGCATCATGCACAGTCAATACAGGTTTATATTTTTTATTAATTTCTATCATCTGTTCACCAATTACTATTCTAGCTAGTGCTTGGACAATGTTCTCGACAACTGCACCTCCCCAAATAGATACTTGTCCTTGACGACTTTGGTATACGTACTTTCCTCTAGCTTCTGATGTATCCCATTTTAACTGAGGATAGTAAATGTATAATCCGTTTGGTAACTTTAATCCATCAGGGGTAACTAAAATTGTTTTATGTTTATCAAGATAGTATGGCTCCTTTTTAGATGCAATAGCTTCCAATGCATTATCGCAATCTCTCCACAACTCTATAACTTTATAATTAACTTCTCTATAAATTCTTACAAAGTTTTGACATTCAAGGTCAGATAGGTCAGCACCAGGCGGGGAGGTTTTCAAAGTGTGTTGTAACTTTGACCACCCAGTGCCATAACCTAGTCCTAAAATACAAGTCTTACCTACAAAACGTTCTGTTCTATTTCTTTTATTTATCTTTTTGTTATAAACTTTTGATGCAAAGTTTGAATATACATCTTCATGATTTCTAAATTGTTCAACTACATCATCTTGACCAGCTAACCATACAAGTATTCGAGCTTCAATTTGTGACGAGTCAACATTTAATATAATGTGGCCATCAGGTGGAAGTATAGCTTGTTTCAGTGCTTTCTTTTTTGCGTCACGACTCGGTAAGTTTTGAAAGTTTACTTTGTCTAATCCTGACCATCTGCCTGTATGAGCACCATAATATTTAAGGGGGATTGGAAGTTTGCCTCTGTTTCTTGCACCTATGTCTATAAATCTTTCTATACGAGATTCTTCAATAGTAGACTTTGTTCCTAATCTTACAGCACACAGTTCTTGTATAAAAGAATTTTCATGTTCACATAACTCTTGAAAGCCAATATCATTTTTAGCAAGGGCATATGTTTCTTTGCCTGTGGTTGGGCTTATCTTTAATGGTACTTCTATATCAAGTTCTTCTAACAACTCTGCAAATTGTTTATTACTTGCTAATTTTTTACGTACACATTCCTCGTCTTCACATTCAAGTCTGTTCTGTAAGCCTGATAATAATTTTTGTTTCTCTTCTTTTACTTCTTCTAATCTACTAATTAATAACCCATCATCAACTTGTAACGTAGGTTGCATGTACATGCGAAGTGTAATATCTATTAGTTCTAATTCTGATTTGGGAAAATTATTGAATAGTTTTAAAAATAAACTATATGTAAGCTCTACATCGTTTTTACAGTATTCACCATATTGACGTAACTCATGTGGGTCAAAGTCTTCAAGCCTTTTACCTTTAGCATTTAAAACTTCTGTACCTTTTTCTCCAAGTTCATATCGTTCAGCTAATGCTTTTAAAGAACCGCCTGCATTAACACCATGTATTGCACGAGCCATAGACAAAGTATCAAAATAAACTTTAGGTATGATATTAAATACCCATGCAAGAATAGCACCATCAAATAACATGTTATGACATACTAATCCTGACTCTTTCCAATCTATTTCATTAAGCACTGATTGTATTTCTTCGGCGGAACCAACATGCCACTTTGTTTTATCCATGTTGATTTTTATACCAACGCCTATAACTTGAAACAAAGGATTTTTTATATATTCCTCTGTTGTAAGTTTATTTAGTCCATAACCTATATCATAGAATGTCTCGAAATCAAGTGTTACTATTTGTTTCATCACTCCCCTTCTTTTCATTTTTGCAGTAACCTACTAAATTAAAGTTACCCATCTCGGTGGTATAAGCACAGTACCATTTGCCTCGGCAATAAAATTTTGCGTCCTGTTTGCACTTGTGACAAACTGCTTTTCCTACTTTAACTACCATGTTTGTATCGCTTTAACCTTTCTTTTGCTCGGTGATTCATATTTTTCTTTTCCTCATCTGATGCATAAAGCCATCTGTCTAGGTCATCATAACTTCTACCACAAGCAATACACATAGGCTCATCTTCAAATTCTTCGTATCTACATACGTTCTTACAAGGGGACTTCGTGGTCATAGTTTATTAGCATAAAGTTCATGTTCGTTACGGCACTCAATGGAACACCAACGGCGAGTGTCTTTTTCTTTGATGGGGGCGTCACACCATATACATTTACCTGAATCATTCTCAGGTACGTTGGTATTGATTGACTGCATGGTCACTTTTAATTGACGCTCAACCTCATCATTCGCTATGTCTGCTTCATCTGCCACTTAGATTCCCTAAATATTTATTCCAATTAACTCCCATACGTTTTTGTGTTTTGGTCAAGACGGGAGGCAATTTTATTCTACCTTCTTCTTCTAATCTTTCCAACACTGATACTCCAACTCCCGCATACATAGCTATCCTTTTTCTATTTGTATCGGGGTTTTCTTTCATAAAACGTTTAGCTCGCGCTAAAAATTCTTCTTCTTGTGTTCTACTGTAATGAGTTCTAGGCATTTGTTTCCTTTCTTAAAATGGGGGTTCACCGTATTTGGCAGTAAATTCTTCTAATTCTTCTGAGAGCGACTTAGTCATAATATTCTTATCTTCTATTATTGAACAGTCAGGCTTATCATCAATAAACCATTTGGCTTCTCTTTTAGACCTAAATTTTCTTAATGGGCAACCATCAAAATCACATACTATGAATCTTTGTGGGTAATGCATAAATCTCTCCTTTTATACAAATCACGACTTAGCTTTTAGTAACTGGTATCAACTCTTAAATGTCGTTCCGTGAAATCACGGAATCATAATCAATCTTCGCAGTTTCCACCGACGCAATACTTTCCATTAATAATTTCATTAGCGAGGTCTTCACTAATGAGCTTACGTTCTGCCTCATCAATCTGATGTTCAATATTTTTAACTTCGTCTGACTGCAACAAAATATTAATCTCATCAATGATACCCTCGGCTTCCTCTACGTGAGTATCCCCTAGGCTATATTGATTAAGAAGTCGAACGTGGTCTTGCAACAAACTTCTAACTCGTCTAAACAAATCTTGACTCATTGTTTTTTTCTCACTTTCTGTCTTAATTTTTGTAAATAAAAATCGGCTTTATCTAAATCTTCAATACCATTTTTTAATGCAAACCGCCAAACATATTTAATTACGTTGGCTACACATACTGCCATGATACCTACTAAATTAGTTGTTGCCGACTCAATAGCCTCGATACACTCTACCTTACCTTGAGTGTAATGTGATGGGTGATTAACATTATCTTTCTTCATAATTAAATGTTTGCTTACCTGTGACATAATACTCTAGCATATCTATATTCGTTTCGTCAATAAGTAATGAAGTACCGCCAGCGATTGAAATTTCTCGTAGATGTTTTTGTTGAAGTGCGGTAGGTTTGTTGCCGTTGGCTTTGCATTCTATCGCTACAAATTTTCCTTTGTGACAGGCTATGATATCGGGGACACCACTAGCACCATAACCACCCGTTGCGGGCATGAAGTGATAACACTTTAATTTATCTAATATCTTTTTTACTTTGTCTTTAACTTTCTTTTCGGGGGTTGCCAATGAATTCTCCTTGCATATAATAAAAGTCGTTCACATGAATTACTATTATATACAAGCTTTCTGTAACTTTCCATGCATTGTCAGGGTCTCCACCATCTTCGGGACAAACAAGTATGGCAGATTTTAGGTAGGGGTTTGCAGAATCAAATTCGTCCAAAACTTCTCTTGCTAATGCGTCAGCTATTACTATCTTAGATATTACGAAGTCAGGTGCTTCATTAATTGTATAAAATTTTTTGTGGGATTTTGATAGGTGTACTGTTATCTTGCCATTGTTCTTGCGAACAGGAACCCGAACATAGTCCGTCATTTTAAAATGTGGTATTGGTTCGAGTTCCATATTCTCCTTAGTGAAAGAAAGCTATACCGTAGAAATTTTCAATACCATTTTGGTTTGCATATGAATGACTTTTAAATCCACATATATCATGCTTTTCGTCAAAGTGATATTGGTCTGCATAATAGTGACCTGAACCTAGCTTACACATATATTCACCATACTTTTCTTCGGCTTGGTCAACAACATCTATCTTCCACATCAATGCTCTGTTGGTAAGATTTTCTTCGTAGTCTTCTATACTATCATAAATACCAAATGGTTTCACCACTTCATACTCTGTGTACTTTCCTCTAGCATTTTCATCTTTGACAAACTTTATATCGCCTATGAAAAACTTATCATACATACCACCTTTTTGTATAACCACAGTAAAGGGTTTGCCTATCTTTTCAGGCATAGTTTCCATACGTTTATTAAATTTATCTACTGACTCTTGCAACGCATTTAACTTATCAGTATAAATATTATTACTATCATCTAATGGTTTCTTATTTATTGCACAATCTAGAAGATGCAGAAGTTCTCGACCGTGGCTTTTTGTATCATCTATATCTGACTCATATCTATCTTGATTAAAATAACTCGTACTTAGACTTTTAATATCTATCACGCTATTTAATATGTAGTTTTTATTTTTTAATAGGCAATAGTTCACTCTTTGAGTAACCATACTTACAACCCTAGAAAGTTTCTCTGATGACGTAGTATTTCTATCACCACCTTTAGATTGTTCAAGTATGTCAAATATACCTGAAAATTTATATTGTGTAGAATTTTGTTTTTCGTCACTTTCACTTGCCCAAGCAACCCCAACCATAAATCCATCTTTCTCAAGAGCAAAGCCGACGTTATTACAGCTTTTACCGTTGGAATTTATCTGAGCACCATTATAATCACCTGAGCCTATGTTTACCATGTCAAAGCAAGTATATCCTAGCTTTTCATGTAACTTCTCTACAAGTTTCCAAGCCATGTATTCTTTTTCGGTTTGAAGATTACTGACTGTTCCTGAAAATTTGTCATATGTTTTCTTATCATAAAATAAATGTTGCATAATACTCTCCTTATCGGTTAATAAATTCTAAAGTAAACTTGCTGTTAGGGACAATTCGTTCTTCCCAACCTATTTTTTCTTTCTTATAACAGTCTCTTTCATAATAGATAATCTGACGAGCTTCTTTGTCAAGTGCTTTACAAGTTTTTTCATCATTATCTCTAAACCTATAATAATAGTTTCTCTTATAAAAGTGATGTAAAGTTAAATTAAGTAAGTCTTCAACATTTTCAATTTGATTTAATGACTTATTTTTATCATTTTCCCTATTAATCTCGTTGAATGTTGTCTTATCCATTGCTCTTAACATGCAGTACATATGTTTTAACAATGGGTCATACTCTTTTATAACTTCATTCATTTTACTTCTATCGGCAACTCGTCTAATAATATCAAACGGATAGACAGGTTCATCATTGTGCATAAAGTATCTTGAACCCTCATACAAAGGTATTTCTATCTTGTACTTATCAACAAGATATCTTGTATAAATGTCTGAGTATCCGTCAGTCTTCTTAGCATTGTGCCGTCTCATTCCCTCTGAATCCCAATAGCCTAATACAGTTATTAAACCTTGCCCTGTATATACCCCTTGGTTATTCCATTCAATAGAATTATCATCACTGACATAAGCAAACGGTAGGTTTTTACCGTTTTTATAATAGCCATAATGAATTCCATAAACTTCTTTGCCTGTTTTCTTATCTTCATAAACCCTCATAAATTTCTGGTAAGGTCTACTGTGTGATATAGAATAGTCTTCACTATCCCTACCTTTAATATGTTTTGTTGTGTTTCTTAACTTGTTGAGTCTATCCCAACCTAAATACTTTTCATACATGATACTCTCCTAAATGTTGTTCCGTGATATCACGGATTAGTAATCAAGCGTGTATCAATACAAGCCTGTCCTGTTTTCAAATATATTGCACTTCCGATTTCGGTTTCTTGGTAGGCAATACCTTTCTGACATACATAGTTTGGTGGCATAGGATTAATTAATGGCTCAAGTTCATGCCATAAATACATACCCCCCAACCCAAACATAACACCTATGATTATTCCTAACCATAAGTCACCATAACTTACACCGTCCTGTATTCTAAGTTTATTCATATTCATCTTCCTCGTATGGGTCATAATCGTCTAATGGTTTTTCACCAATCAATGAATCATCATCATCAACTTCATGTATCGTGGCGGATATACCATTGTCCTCGAACGCACCTACGATTTGGTCAAACCAATCCGTGCGTGTGTCAATACTGTCATCAATGATGACTAAAAACTTTCTCGATTTATTACTCATTCGTCTTCCTCCTTTTCTAAGTCTTCTTGTTTAATTTGTTCCACACCCACTACGAACAGGTATGCTTTAAGAGTATCATCATCGAGACTGAAATTACTTACTAGCTCTTTCCAATCACCTTTGAAGTCCTTTGGTTCTATGCGTAACCATGCACCATACGGTAGCGGTTCCCAATCATTGTCTTTAAGTGCTTTGACTTGTTGCTTTGTCAATTCAAATTCATTTTTCATGTATTAAACTCCTCCATATCAATTATTTGCTCATCATTAAAACCATAATCTAATCCATTACCTGTGATTAATTCATCATCAGGGGCATAATCAGACGCATTAAACTTATCTCTTGCTTCGTCTTTGTCTTTGGCTTTAATCATTATCTCTGAAAACCCTGTCCAACTAGTGGTAATTTTAAATACTTTCATATATCAATCTCCTTATGAATAATAGCTTGGGCAATTTCCTCCGTAGCTTCAGTTATATCAATGTTTTGTAGCATATAATCCAATGCCCAATCCATCATCACTTTGTCCCCCGCAAACATTCTTTGTCTCATCAAGTCTGCGAAGTGTAACAGCACTTCATCATTGGTAAACCTAGATTGAAGTTCACTTATATAGTATTGATACTTGTCATCTTCAAGACCCGTATCATGTTCATCATAAAAAGTTTTCATAACTATGCCTCCTCTACTTCAAAGTCAGAACCCGCTACGTTCTTGTGTTGTTGATATTGTTCAAGTGCATACTCACACGCTTTTAGTTTGCTACTAAATTTGGCTTGTACTACACCTGTACCATTTCTTAAATACTCAACTACTAAATACTCTTTTTGCATGATAATCTCCTAAAGTTCTTGTTTAACGATTGTTCCATGTGGCACACTACAACTTTCATTTTCTGTTACGAGCCACATTGTATTAATACTACTATCCCACTTTGGTGTATGGAAATACCCATCTGTAAATACAATACATGCATCACATATGATTTTATTAGCCATGATATATTCAGATACACAAGACGCGTCAGTCCCACCCCCACCTTTCGGTGATAGCTTTCGCTCTATACCATTGAATTCGGTATAAATTTCTTCTTCGTGAACGTCAGTATCCCACCACAGCACACGGATTTTTTCAGGTTGCACAGTATCGCAGATTGATACCAGTTCCGAGACAAACTCGGTCAGTTCTTGTGTACCGATAGACCCCGAAGTATCCATAGCAATAACAAGTTCACCTACACTCTCGTTTACTGTGGTTGGCATATAAATATCATTAGCCATGAGACGCTTACTATATCTCCGCCATGAGTATTCATCTTTACCATTGATTGCACTAGATACAAACTCACGCAGAATTTGTCTCCAATTAATCTTTGGTGCGAGTAAGTCCTCGATTGCTCTAGGTATCTTAGCCCCTACCTTACCCGCTAGTACCGAACCCTCTCGTAGAGCCTTGTCAATATCTTTGGTTAGCTTATCAATCTCTGTTGCATTCATCTTATTAACATCTTCCCACTCATGTTCGTCAAATGAATTCTTAGGTATTCCACCACTTCCGTTTGGTGTTCCGTGTTGTGACGGATTACCATTTGAGTCTTGACTTTGTTTGCTTTGTTGGTCTTTCAAATCATTGTAGACTTCACGGACAGACCAATTATGATACTTCTTATCGACAAGCCCACCTTGCGGTAGCTTACACAAAGACCTATCCTGTATATTTACAATGATATCGTTGACAACAAAATCCGCAGACGCATTGACTAGCATAGGGTTCTCTTTAAACTCAGTCTTGAACCGTTGTATATGTTTCAATGCAACATGCAAGTTCTCGTGTAAGACCAATGCTCTGATTTCTTCATCAGTCAAACTCTTCATAAACTTGCGACCGTACGTCTTATCCACACCGTTAGTGTATGCGGTAATATCATCATCAACGACACGGCTATTGCCCATCAACATAACCCCCGAATACAATGCAGTTTCAGGGTGTTTCATCAACGAGACATGTGCCTTTTTCAATCTAGTTTCTTGTGTGATATTCATATTTCATACTCCTAGAATAGTTGATAGTTTTCTCTAGTCCAATCGGATATACGCTTGTTACCACGAGCAAGTTTCATACCCTCTTTGTGTCTGACTAGAATTGTAAAGAACACGGCTTGCATCTCGGAAGATGGTATGCGTTCTACAAACTTCATGAATTGAGATAAGTCATCTTGTGTTTTTAGTTTGTCAGTAGCTTGGAACATCAACATAAGTTGAGCCGATATCTCTTTAGGTATAGCGACCTTTTCAGGTTCTTCTAAGATACTCTCAAACAATGGCAAACTCTTTTCCAGCGATAGAAAAGCACTCATGTCACTAGCACATGGTCTACCCAAAGTACCCGCAAGTGCAACCATAGTTGCGTTCTCACCTAGTTGGTCTCGGTTTTCGACAATGACACTAGCCTTGTGTAAAGAGCGAGGTGATACAAAAGACAGTTGTGGTTTCTTAGGGTTAAAGATATACGGGTTATCATCTTGCCCATCATCTAAGTAACTATTAAGACATCTAGGAAACATATGAACCCACGCTTTAATCAAAGCATGAACACCGTTGTTACCCGCCCACTCAAGCCATTGGTCAGAATTAGGTTTATCCATTTGTATGATACAAACCCTGTTACCCGCATGGGCTAACATACCATCACCCACTCCATCTGACTGATTGTTTGAAGTACCAAAGACGATACTGCCTTGTGGTAATGGTATATCACCAACACATCTCTCAAGCATGAGCCTTGTAAATATCACCTGTAATAGTTTCGGTGCTTTCATAAACTCGTCAAGCAATATGATTTTAGGTTTTGGTGAATTAAGTTGAAACAAAGAACCTACATAAGTGTCAAGTGTCTTTGTGTCATGGTTAGGAATAGTCATAGCTATGTCTTGCATATCTTTGACAGGGCAGTCTACATATATGTAGTCATACTTGTCTCCGAAATCCTCTTTGAGCATATTCAAAAGAGAAGTCTTACCACACCCAGGCTCGGATTGTATGATTGGTGTAAGAGACTCACCAATGATAGGGATTAAGTTGCGTAGTTCTTTAATTGTTGCTGTAAACATAATACTCTCCAAATGTTATTCCGTGATATCACGGATTGTTAATTAAATTTTGATAGAATGCTGTCAACATTCGTTTTAAGTTTGTCACGAGTAAAGTCAGATACTCTAATCTTCTCACTATCAATACCTGTTAGTGCATTGTCTAGTGCTTGTGCTACTTCGAGTAGTCTGCGACTGTCTTCGGTATCGCATAGCTTAGTTTGTGCTATTGTCCGACACAGACCTTTTGCTTTCTCAATCGTTGTATCATATATCTTGCGTTTCTTTGTTGTAGTCTTTCCGTCTTTGGTAGTGACCTCATGCGTTCCGCAACAATGTGAGATACTTTCCAAGACATCAATGACTCTTTCTGTTTGTTGATGTAAAACATTTTTAACTATCTCCTGTGTTTGTCTCTCGTATGAAAGTCTTAAATCATCTGCCAAGTCTTGTGATACCTGACACCTAAAGTCTTGCGTTGGCACTTCGGATACATACAACCGACAACCAAACTTTGCCCTGACTTCGGATACTTCGGGATAGTCCTGTTCGTCATACATATCACCTTGAGAAAATGCCATGTTTGATTTAATATAATCATACTTATCACAGAACACATCAACCAGTCTGTAAAACTCTTTCTCATGTTTATCCCATTCAGACTTGAAGTCCTCAAGATTAACAGTTGGTAAATATTCCTGTGAATTGTTCCACCGATAAGTTGACCTGTTCAACCAATTATAGATAGTCTGCCTATAATTCGCTATGTCTTTATGGTGTGGGTTATTGGCTAGTAAGTTCTTAACAAACCTACCCGCGTTAGCGTCTGCCTTTTTAGATGAAGTTACCTCGTTTGAGATAACTCGGTCTTGCTTTGTTGCCGACCACACATTAACATCGACTGATACTAACATACCCGAAGTTGCCAATGAAGTGAGATGGCTTGGTGCTTGTATTTCAAAATTGTACATTTTATATACCTCTCTTATTTAGTGTTCCGTGATAACACGGAACGGTTTTTTACTGCGGTAAACTGTGTGTTTACCACTCGTCTATGATAATCTCTTATCATACTATTATTATAACACTATTATACTATTAGACCAATAGTGTCTTACGACTTTGTTATCACCCCCTTTCGTTTGTATCAAGACACCCCATGCCTTGTTAGTTTTGTTTTACTGTAAATGTATAGGGAAAATCTAAGTCACCATTTAAAAAATTGCATAGTTTACTTAATACTTCTTTATAATCTTTGCCCTTTATTTTAAATTCATAATCTCCCTCTGTATAAGTTACGACTATTGCCACTTGATTAGCCAGTTTACATACTTCGCATACTGTAACTATCTCAGGCTCATCTCCATGTAAAGTGTAGTCACATGTCGGACATGTTAAAGTGTTTTTCGTATTATTCATTTAATCAATCCCCCTTTATTATTGATACCTTTTAAATCTTCAGTGTTCGTAAACACCATGTAATTGGATTTGTGCATAGGTGCGACACAATGCTTAACTTTGGTTGCTTGTTGTTCCCCACAGCTAAGACAAGTTGTATACCCTAATTCATATCTCGCTGATGAATATAATTCACCACACTTAGTACAAAAGTTCATAGTCTATGTCCTCATCAAACTCAATAACGCCTCGACCAATTCCCTCTGCCACCATGTAACATATATCATCAAGGCTTTCTTCCGTTTCTTTTACAGATACCTTTTCTAATATGTTCATTAGTGTTCCACTTTTTTCTAACTCTATATAAAACTCTTTGTCTTTCGTTATTGATACATTTACTTCATGCTTGATAGTTGTCTTTATCAAATCAAGAAACATATCCGCTATGCGTTGTTTATCTTCTAT
>Ga0196905_1000754_pt1 | contig 12910 bp, 12 predicted proteins | sample CB_VirMetaG_3_FD_169098 | JGI IMG/M metagenome (GOLD analysis project Ga0196905, IMG submission 169098) | Freshwater to marine saline gradient viral communities from Chesapeake Bay - CB_1508_1S Viral MetaG (v3) (version 3) | ecosystem: Environmental > Aquatic > Marine > Coastal | place: USA... | reverse complement strand
CTGGAGAGATTGTGTTAGTTACTATGATGAACCTTGAGACAGTATCGAAATTTATCTCTAAAGGTTCCATTGTGTTATCTGGAATGTTTAATGATGAACTTAGAAATGGACGCGCTGATGTTTGGAACGAACCAACATGACCAAGACCAAATTTATATCTAAAATTATCACTCATTTTGAAGGCCTCGAAACTATGTTTTGTTGTAAATAGTTTGTGGAACTTCTTTTAAAATAATTAAAACAAAAAACCCCGCCGAAGCGAGGTAATGGTGGAGATGAGGAGAGTCGAACTCCTGACCCCTTGCGTGCAAAGCAAGTGCTCTCCCAACTGAGCTACACCCCCATGACCATCTTTAAATAGTGTGAGTTAGCACATTTGGAATTTTTTCTTTTTGCACCCTGAGGATTTCTCGATAGCGAGACACAACTCTGAAATAAGCGTCCGAATCAGTCTTAAGAAGCCAAGAATGCAATTGTGCGAAGGTTTGTGTTTGGCTATGCCTTATGTCTCCGTAGTGCTCAGAAAGCAGCTGTAGGGCATCCTCGGGGCTCGTTATTGTCCATTCTTTGGAATCTTTCTTCTTAATTCCACTGAAGTGGTTAAATGTGTAACCAATCTCTGAGAATAGTGCGACAAGAAACTGAGTTCTATGAAGTCCTTTAAGGCTGATTTCACCATGAGAATAATAAGCCCAACCAAGCCATTCGATGTCTCCAACCATCCAATCGATTTGAACATAATCTCCAGTTGGTCCGTTTTCGTCATATTGAGGAAAGCAAGTAAAGATGTTTCCTGCTGTTACTCGGTCTCCAACATCGATGTTATTCTCCGCAAGTTTTGCAGAGATTAGGGTTAATAAAGCACGCATCTTGCTCATTTCATAAGTTGCAGTGCGTGCTCGTTTATGGATTTTTGTGTAAAGATCATTCCACTCTTCCCAATCAATTCCCCACTTTTCCAACTCAGTTCCTGTGAATGCTCGAACAATGTGAGTTGAGTCGATTGCTAGGTCGAGATCTCCAGAAATATCTTTCTTCCCTGCTGAACCCACGGGCTGAAAGAATGATAAAGAATGAGCTTTTATTGGAAAGATCTCTCCAAGCTTTTGTGTGTAAGCCTTGATTGTTGGTTCAATTCTGTGTTTTGGGATTGATTTTGCTTTGTTTTTAAAGATGTTTCCACCCATGTGTCCTCCAGTGTTTTTTATAATGTAACACATTGGAAAATGGTTGTCAAGTGTTTTCTTGATGTTATGAATTAAAATACTGTTGAGCGTCAGACGTGTCTATTATTATCGGAAGATAAGAAATATGGTTCCCAGATGCTTGCTCATATTGCCTCACAACATCTTCAAGCATCTTTAGATTTTCGGCGGAATCTTCATAAACGACAACTTCATCGTAATTGCCTGTTTCTAATTTATTTTTTAACCAAATAGATTTACCCGTAGAACCGGCAGTTGCAATTACTTCCGGAGGAGTGACTCCTTTCTTATGCAAGAATTGTCTCACTGGTTCTGCAACTGCTCTTGCTGTTACAATAAATACATTATTTTGACCATACATTCTCATGGAATTAATCATCGACTTAATTGTTTCATCGATGGTTTCTCCCTCGGCTTTACTAAAGTCTGAGTAATCTGGGATATCGCCAACTTCTGGTCTATAGTCTGCGAATTCTCTTGAGGTAAACTCCAATGTGTCATCTCCTCTTTGAATCCTCATTCTCGATGTTGTGTTTGCTAAGGTGTCATCAAAATCAAAAATAAACAGTGGATTCCTTGGAGATTCACCTATTACTTCATAGATTAGTTGTTTTAGTTTTGCTTCTGTAAGTTTCATTTATATTTACCAGTATTTTAAACTAAATTTTGCATTGCTTTTAAAAGCCTCTCGAACATTGTTTTGTTTGCTTTGGCCCAGTTGGGGTATCTTTCGTATGACTTTAGCAATCCCTCTATTTGTACATCTAAAAATTTATTTTGTTCATATATTCTTGGATAATCACTAAAGACTAAATCTGTTTGCTCATCCTCACTCATTTCATCCCAGCCCCATCCTTTTTCATAATAAGCTAGGACGAAATTTGTATCAATGTCGAGCCAACTACTCCAGTTCGTATATGAATTGTCTGGATTTCTTTGAACCAAGTTTGTATAAAAATCTGTATGATTCAAGTCCGAAATTGCAGATTCTAGTTCATTTAACTTTCCATCACCAGCATCCCGAAGGTCATACGGCGATGTGCTGGCCATAGGTGATTTTTTAAATTCAAGCAGAGCCCCCATTAGCTCATTGAACAAAGCTTCAGCCTCAGCTTTGGCTTTTCGAGCCTCAGGTGTCTGAGCCTCAGGTGGCTGTGTAGGTGTTGGTTTTTTTGGTTTAGGTGTTGGTTTTTTTGGCTTTGGTTGACCCATGTGCCTTCTTAGCCTTGAGGTCTCATTAATAGTTTCTTCTATCAATTGTTTTAGTTTTTTCTCTGTAAGTTTCATTTAAATATTCTCCAACATTTTTTCAAAAAAGAACATTTCGTTCTTTATTTGTCTTGAATTAAATAGTCTATCTTTAAACTCCTTGTTTCCCATTTCTGAAATATCTTCTTCGTCAATTGGCACCTTAAATACTTCAAGGTCATATTTGAGCATGGACTTGATAATCCACTCTGCTTTTTTCTCGGCGTCTCCATCAAGAGCCATGTAGACCGGCGTATCATGTAAGGCAATAGCTTGAAATAGTCTTGAGCGCTCTCGAAGAGTTGAGCCAAGAATTGGAATAGCATTCTCCCCTGCTGCGATAGCATCAAAGACACCCTCAACAAGAACGACGGGCTCATCCCAGTCAATCATAAGTTCATTAAACACAATGTCTCTGTCTGCCGGTGGGTTGAGGTATCTACGCTGATGCCCTACGAAACTACGGGCAATAAAGTAGTTGCAGTCGCCATCTTTATCAAAAGACGGAACAATGATTCTTCCGGCATAGCGACCCTCCTTGCAATAGCCTATTTTCCATTTTAAAATCTCTCGACGACCAATGCCGCGAGATGATAAATAGCGAAATGCATCCGTTGTGTCCATCGGCAAGTCTTTGTTGCATAGCGAGATGAACTCTTCGGGCAAATCTATTTGTTGCTTCTCTTCTTCGTTGTTGAGTTCTTTGAAGAGATCCTCGAACTCGTTAAGGTCAAGTCTGCCTTGTAGTTCAAGATACTTTTGTCGTTGTTGGTAGTTGCCGAACTTTCTTACAATTCGGTAAATGTTCTTTCCTCTTGCATCGCAAACCCAGCACTTCCAAAAGCCGTTTGCGAAGTTCACCGACATTTTCTTTTTGTGGTGATTGCAAAAAGGGCAGTGATACAAATGCTCATCGCCCTTTTGATAATAAGACCCAAGAACTTGGGTTACAATTTTTCTTTTGTCCTCGATCATAATGTCCTCCCTTTTATGTAAGATAACATGTTAAGAAAGGTTTGTCAAGAAAAAAGATTTATTTATTTTTTTTAGCCTGCATTTCTTTATGGCGGGCATCTCTCTTTTTTTGATATGGTCTCTCGTTATTTAGTTGATCTCTTGTGTAATCATAATAAGAATCGTCGCGGTCCCAAGAGGCTCTATCATCATTCTCTGCTTCCTCAACTACTTCTTCTTCTTCCAAAGTATCTTCGGCCAAAAAGGTATCCAACTCTTCTTTGATAATTTGTTTTAAAGTTTCTTTTGTAAGTTTCATTTTATCTCTCTCCATAATGAAAATATGTTCACGACTTAAATAGTTGTAAAACTTCATTTTCATTAACATGGTCAGGCAAGAACTTTGAAATTTCATCCCCATTGCTTAGTGCCATACGAAAGTCCGTTGCCGATAAGTCATCTTGCTGTTCGAAGATTGGGGCATCAATAACTTCGGTGCGGATGCCATCAAAATATTTCATAAAGTTCTTTCTATATTTTGCATCTTTTGTTGAGCAACCAAGAGCGACTGGTTCTAAAACTTTAACTTCTGCATATTCATAACAATCTGCTAATGGGTTTGTATATGGACCTTTCTTTCCTTCTCGAACAGATGCTCGACGATATACCAACTTTGGATGGTCCATTAGACCATAGATGCAAAGCATTGCTTCTGTTTGCTCTAGAGTAATGGTGTCTCGTTCTTTTTCTCCAATGTAAAGACGAACTTCTTTTACGTCAGGGTTATCGAGATAAAACTTGATGTAGTCGTAGTGACCTTTATGTGGTGGCTTGAAGCCTCCGGCGATTAAAACTGTGTATTGCATATATCCTCCAAGTTATGTTTTTAATGTAACATGCTTGGAAGTAACTGTCAAGTTTTATCTAAACAATTTTTTATATTTTTCCGGAGTTTCAGAATTGTCGAGGTCTAAGATCTTTGCTTTTATCGTAATATTTTTTTTATCTATTGCTTTTTGCAAACGATGATTGCCGTCCAGTATATATCTATATATTCCTCCGTGTTCTAAAACTATAATTGGATATTCTAGATTTGCCTCATTTACTTTATGAGGGTCTGTGCTGGTTAGTTTTTTAGGGAGGTCAGATATTTTGATTTGATGCACAGAAGGTCCCAAAAAATCAATTAACTCTGCAATATAGACCGTTACGTTACCATTAGTCCAACTAGTTCTTTCCCAGTCTTTCACGTTATTCTCTCAAGTCAAAATGAGAAAGAGCAACAACAATAGCGTCTGCCTCGTCGTCCAGACCCGCTTTTGGGTTTCCATGTTTCGTATACTCCATAATAAAATTATCAAACTTGTTCTCGACCCACTCAAGGACGACCTCTTTTGCTTTTGTTCCTCGAGGAACTTTGATTCCCACTCTAGAGCGGGCCGTTGTGGCTCCAACAAGAGTTGGAGGCTTTCCTAATAGTTGATGTGCTGCAAGTGAAACCATACCATTAAAACGCTGCAGAGAGCTCATGGTTTTTGCTGTTGTTTTGCCACCGGAGAACATTGAGAAAGGCTCTTCAATTCTAATTTCAATAATATTGTGAAGTGTCATGATTGGTTGAAGTACATTAAACTTAAAAGCCTCTGCTTTTTCTTCTAGAGACATATTCTTATCAGTCTTAAAAAAGTCTGAGTCTATAAGTTCATGTTTGTCATTTACAATAGCCCATCCTATTCTAGTGGTTGATACATCTAGGCCTAAAATCATTTTTGCTCCAATTCCATCTGTTCTAATCATTTTTGTCAAAAAGTAATAGTTTTTGTTGACATATTTAAAATATTATGTTATAATATTAATATAATAATAAGATAATATAAATATAGCACAATAATAGGAGTATGTCAAGTAAATTATAAATCTATTTTCATTTTAAATAAAAATTCTTTTGCTTCTGTCTTTCTGATTGGTGTTGCTAACTTACATACACCTACAAGTCTTCTGTGTTCATCATAGATACAGATCTTAGAAATATAGGTTTCTTTTCCAAATGGAGGTTCTACATCAGTTTGTTCAGATGGAACTACGTTTTTGACTTTACGTCTTTTCTCGATGAACTCGTAAGATGAAGTGTGGTAGTGAACAAATGGATTCTCAGACTTTTGAAGATATGTCGGATTATTTGAATGGTTAAGCATGCCTTCAGGTGCTTTCGCTAGGATTGTCATATTTTGGAATTGAGATACTCCTTCAAAGTCGAGAGCAAATGAAGCAGATAATGCATAGCTATCAACAGCGCCCCCTTCAGATCCAGAGCAGAAATCAAGCCATGTAAGGTTTCGTACGCCACCAAGATTTCCAAGTACAGCAGACCCTGTTATCAAGAGAACACCTTCGTCATATAGGACTGTTCCAATAACATCATTATCATGAACCAGTTCTCCTCTTCGATTTGAGTCCGTTGCCTCTCCAACCAAAGATCCAGATATGTAAGTTTTTAATCTAACTGATCCTTTCTTGATTGAAGATCCATAGAAAATAGATGGGATATTTATCATAGTTACATCTGACTGATAATTATCATAACTAAAACTTCCTGATGAATGAAAAGAGTAGTGATTTAAAGATGATCTTAATGCCCTTAATTTACGAGAAGGACTAGTCATTGTTTCTCGGGAAATGGATGAAGAGAGATTATAAGACCCAGTTATTACTTGTCCGTCATAATTGAATTGAGTATTCCAATCCGTCTTTGAGATGGATTTGAAAGTTTGCTTATGTCCACCCTTTGTTATGAATGGGTAAATTTTCTGATTAACGTCTCTATTGATATTATATTCAAACAAAGAAACATATCCTTCTGGTACGCCAAGTATATTATCTGAATAAGTACCAGACACGGCTTGATGATTATTGAGATATATGCTCCCACTATGTATGTAAAAACTTTGTGGTGGATTTGTCTCAATAGTATTAACGAAAACGTCGTTATCTCTCAGTTCAAAATAAGACATAAGCCCTCCTAGATTAGTAGTCGAGGCGAGCGCGGATTGTGAATTCTGTGCTTGGTGATTTCTTCAATGCTTCTGATAGTTTAGCTGTTGCCAATAATTCATTGCGATCATTGTAAAGACCAACAGTTGTAATATAGGACACTGGTTCATCTGTGGATTGGGTTTTAACTCGGATTCTTGAATTTTCAAGATAAGTTGGATTTGATGAATAGTTGAATTCATTGTGGTTGACGCGACAGAAATAGACAGTTGAGTTCAATTCTGTTGTATTATTAAATTGAATATTTTGAATGCGATGAAGCAAACCATTTCCAATTGTATTGATACTTTCCTCTTGCAAGGAATCAACAATAGATTTTCCGTTATAAAAATCAGCCAATGCTGTCCCCAGCAATCCACCAGTATATGATGTATCGTTGGTAAATAATCTAGCATCCAATACAACGATTCCAGCTTGATAATAAATTAATCCGCATTTAGCAGGAGCGGATGCAATTGGGGTTCCTGTTGCATATAAAATACCATATTCACCAGCGGGAGAGTTAACCCTATATTCGGTAGAGGCGGCAGTGTCTGCAATCGTGACTAAATCTGCTGCTAAGAAGTCTTGACTCCATCCATCAGTTGCATTTCCAAACTCTGCTACGTCAAGAACCATAGAGAATGTTTCTTTTTTAATCTCATCTTTTACAAGCAATCTAGAAAAAGGAATTACAAATACGTCAGTCATTTTGTCTGTTGTAGATCCATAAAGATCTCCATCTTGATCAAACAAATTAATAGAGCCGGTTAAATCATATCCCATTAAAAGTTGAGACATTTGTCCATAAATATTTTTCTTTTTGGTCTCCATCGCGGTTGTTGTGGATGCAATCGTTAAGCCTGTTTGAGATGAAATTCCACAAGTAACATCAAAAATATGATTAGCGGATGAACTGAGGTAATTGTAATCATATACTGTTTGGAACATTCCGTGAGAATAAGATTTAAGATTCGTAGGTAATGGAGGTGTCCCACCATCAGTATAAGATCCAGATACGATTGTACCTGCGATAGGAATCGCTTCGTGAAGAAGGGTTCTGGTGTTTACAATATCATTTTCGTTTAATGGTTTAAAAGTCATTTTATTTTTCCTTTATTATGGTGTTACTAATCTTACATATCTCACTGGAACATCAATCATGACTCCAGTTTTAACACCAGTAAGTCGAACATTAGAGTCGATATACATGACGTTTGTTGCTGTTTCTGTTGCATCATTTAGAGATGTTATTCCACCTAACTGTTCGAATAAGAATGAGCTAGTATTCAGATCCATTGAGGATTGAATTCTGAATTCTATTCTGGTCCCTCTAGGTCCCCTGATCACTTCTTTAGGATCTTTAGTATCAACAGTAATCTCAGATACGAATGTATCTCCCATATCCACTGTGTAGTATGCAATGTTATCGTCGTCAATATAATCAAAAGCAGCCAGTGTTCCTTGTGAATCAACTAATTTACCCAATCGATTGTCGATTTGAACAATGTAGCTAGTCTCTTTAAGATCATCGTCCAATCTACGTTTTGGAGAAATTTCTGTTGTATCTAGACCTTGATCTACTTTAATAATTGATCCACCGATTGATTCTCCCAAAATATAACCTTGTCTAATTTTGCCATCACCAGTAACTGCTACACCGTTGGTGGTTGATCCGCCATTTCCATCTTCCGTGGCGGCATCTACCGCGACAATATATGTTCCATCAGAACCTAGCCCTTGATTAACTCTCTCATTTAGAGATGAAGCCTCATTTAGCCTAAGAACAGGCAAGAATAGCAATTCTAAGTTTGTATATGTTTGTAATCTTGTTTTCATTGAGGAAGCATTGTTTGTAAAAGCTTCTAAGATTGGAGTTTGTAAGATTTCCAAATCATAATAAGCACTACCGCTAGTGTGTAGCTTATCATATAAAGAATAGTCGATCTCTTCGTCTCCAAGAGCAAACTTTGTAATTTGAAATGATCCATCACCCTTCGCCAAAAGCATTCGACCATGATCGGTTAGGACAACATCTAAAATAATATCGCCACTGTTATCTAAAAAACCCATTACGTTTCTCCTAATAATTCTTCCCTAAATAGCTTTGTTTTTAGAATTCTTCTTTTGTTTTGTTTTTTGCTAATTCAAAATTGATGTTAATATCTATCATCTTACCAGATGTTTTTGATCTTACTCTTAATTTAAATTTACGTCCCCAAACTGCATTCCTCTGAGTTCCGAGTTTTATTTTGTCTATAAGACCCTTGAGAGACTCTTTATCATATAGAGCACCCTGCCCTTCCATGAAAATTGTTTGTTCTACAGCAGGCCTCACTTGTATCAATGATTTAAAGTTCCTTCTTGGTTGACTCATAGGCTTTTGTTTTATTTCATAAGTATCTACAACAACTTTTGCATCATCAGCATCCACCACTAATCTAACCTTGAAAATAGATGTTGGATTAGAAACAAGACTCTTCTCATTTATTTGCCTAAACATATAATAATAATCTTCATTGCTTGTAACTACATCTTTAAATACGGCATCAGTCGTCCTAAAAGGCATTCTAATCTCAGCCAATTTTGAGTTTGCAAAGTCCTTTAAGTCTTTTGGCTCCATTTTCATTCTAAAAATCTCATAAAGTCCAGAATCCACCGCCGAATGAAAAGTATATCCTCCTCGGCTTAATGGGTAAAATTCGCTTAATAACTTAGTTTGTCTTCTATCTGATTCTAGAATTTCAATAAAATCCGACTTTATTTCGCTCTTCGTTGGAGATAAATAAATTTGTATCTCCTTGGAGGAATTATTCTCAGTTTTGAAACTAACTTGAGGGAACGCTGGTGGGGGCTGAATAACTGCTTTCGATGCAGAGAATAAGTCAATTGGTATCACCATTATACTAGGTCTATTGACAACTTCTGCTATTCCATATGGTACGCCATCTTCCTCGTAAAAATTGACGTTATTATATGTATATTGATTACCGACAATTACATAATGAGCCTTTACCTTATACAAGTATGATTTTCCATACTTAACCTGAGTATCAACGAATGAGGTTGATAGATCCCCAGCTGGGGCATATATATTTTGTATTCTTGTAGAATCTAAATCAAATTGATCAAATTTTTCAAATGAATAGCACAGAGCCTCTCGATTACATTCTACATTATTTAATATCTCAGCAAAACTCCTAAATCCAGTTTTAGTAATCCCTTTCAAATATCCCTTAAATAGGTGTTTTCTAAGGTCATAACTCATCTTAGAAGATTTGAGCCCCTGATTTAATCCGTAGAAATTATCCAAATCGATTTCTATGTTTGAATCAAAAAATGATGAAATATCATATCCCATGAGTTGTGAATTTTCCATTACAAATAAATCATCTTGGATGTTGAAAAGTAATGATTTTTTATCAGCTTTTATATAATCGTTTAGAACCTCATCGTAAATTGATAGTTTTTGCAAAAACTTAGATATGTCTCCTCTAACTCCATCATTTAGACCAATTCGAATATAATATGGTGCAGATTTTGAAAACTTATCTACTGAACCTTCTGGTACAACAAAGTTTTTCATCTGACTTCCTCTATCGAATTTAGACAATCTTGTAGTCTCTCTTTTTCGAAAGTTTAGGATTTCATCTACCGTACAATCATCCATAAATGCATTTAGATTATGTTCAGGAATGTTCACTTGCAGATTATCATAATCCTGTGAAATATAATTAAATTTTGAATCAATAGAGAAAGATGGGGTTGCTTTTGTAATGTTTGATTCTTCTTCTTCATTTAAGTCGATCAATTTTGGTATTGTCAAATTGTGATTTAGAAAATTACCACCTATAGATATTGCAGAAGATATAGTTATATTTCTTTTATCATTTGGATCTATTCTTATTTTTGCAATTTCATAAATCCCTTCTTCGCTTTCCATCATTTTGCTGTCTAGAACTGATATTCTAACACTTGATAAACTCGAGTTTTGCAATTTACCAGAAAAATCTGATGTTTTTGATATAACTTTTGATTTTCCCGCAGCATTTAGTAAATTGTCTATTTTGGCGTTGGCGATTCTCAATTTAGGCATTGTTAGCTCCTTGGTTGTTTTACAATATTACTAGTTGCATAAATGATACTTGAAGGTTCAGGTAATTGATTATCATCTTCTAATATAATATCTACATTATCGTTATTAATACCGTTACCCTTTATTACAAATGTTGAATTTAAAACCGTCATCTTAAATTCTTGTGATGGAATCATACCTAATAAGGCATCTTCCACATACGACATTTTACATAAAATGTCTTGTCCATTACTTAAGATATCTTCTGTTAGATCAACCCAAATAGGTCTAGATAAAATAGACTCTCCATGCTCAGTCATTTCGTATCCATTAAGGGCTTGTATTTTTTGGCTTGAATGAAATATCATTTCAGATGCAATCTTTGTATCAACTTCCTTAAGTAGGTCGGATTCGGAATCATGTATGTTGTTTTTAGCTGCTGTTGAGCGAGAATTAAAGAGAGACTTAAGAGAAATCGGTAGTTTTTTCAATCTTTCTAAATCATAGTGAGGTGAGGATTTAAGTTTTTCGTAGAAATTTCCTTTCTCGGTTATGTCGAAACTTTTTTTGTTTCTTTTGGCCTTCAATTCATTCGCAATTGAAAACCTTAATAGTGATTGTTTTGTATCTTTCGCATCGATAGAACGATCAGTGTTCACTTCTATGTTAACAAATTCGGATCCATCTCCCAAATATTCTGACGATTCTCTGTAGTCATTTTTGCTTTTGCTAATTTGATTAATCTTGAGAGCGACTGGTCTGAAATTAAATTTGAATTTATTGTTCTTTGAAGACTTCTTATTTAATTTTCTACTGGATGTTACTTTAACTTGTTTTTTGTCGACCTTTGCTTTAGATCTAGACGAGATATTACGTTCAGAAGATGAAATTTTTGATTCAATAAATTTTTCTGATAACTTATCGATATCTACATCTTCCAATCTATCAGTCTTGATTTTCTGGTCTTTAAACTTAAAGGATAAGGGAGACATGAACAACATCTTTGAAGCTTCGACGTCACGTAAGGCTTTTGAATCATCATCATCGATCTTAAACATATCCTCAGATGATGTTGCCTTTGACAAATCAAAAAATCTAGTGACTTCCAAATTCGCTCTGGATTCAAACTCTTCTTTATTGAGAGTCAATATTCCATTGCTACTCTCTTTTCCAATAATATCATATGAAGATTCTACGCTACTAAATTTAATTTGTTGCTTGAACACTTTTGATACTTGAATTATGTTTGGAGGATATCCATAGGATGGGTTTGCCTTATTTTGTTTAATATCTTTTGGAGTCAATCCAAAGCGTCTATTCATTGAGTCGTATAACTTCTCATATTCTGATATGAAATTTAATCCATATTCTTTTTTGTAATTACTTTTATTGAATGATGACTTCTTAGTCACGATCATTTGACCTATTGTTTCCGGCTCTACATCCTTCATTATACTGACTATCTTAAAATAGTGGTCAATATAGGACATTATTGTTGGAGGTATAATTGTAGAATTTTTAAGTTGATCTAGTGAATTGTTGTAGTTTCTCTGCGAGTTTAGTCTACTTACAATATCTTTTAGACCATTTAAATTAGTTTTTGTCTCTAGGAGTAGGTTTTCAACAAGTTCTTGAGTTTTATCCACAAAAGTTAATTTAACTTCGTAAATAAATTCTCCCCTATCTCCCTCATTTTTCCCAGTATCACTAAAACTGTATGTGTTTATAAATCTATTGTTTGTTGCTTTGATTTGATCAATGTTTGCTAATGTGCCCACTAACTCGCGAGGCAAAACATCTTCCATGGAATACATCGATGTTCCGAGACGATTTGATTGCTTTCTAAATTTAACTTGTCGCCTAAATACCTCTATGGAATTTACAACTATTGAATCAACTACATTAGAAAAAAATTCATCACTTAATCCATAAATAGATTTGCCAAACTTAGTCTTAAGTAACGCAATATTTTTCAGGTCGATTGAAAAAACACCAAACAAATCGGCATTTGAATTAAGGGAATATTCAACATCGGAGATCATTGATAAGTCGGAAGTTTTCAAATAAGATCTGTTTGATAAGTAAGCACTTCTTAAATCAATCAACTTAGAGTTCCTAACCGTTTCAATAGACAACTTTACGCTATCGGTATTTGGTTCCGAACCGGAATACCAATCTTGCGACAATTTATGAACAGGTCCAGACCATGCGCTCATATCTGGCTTTTTAAATAAGTTAGAAGTTTTTGTTATTGCTCCATTCGCCATTACGATTTCAGATGCGACAGGTCCCATATATTGAGACAGTAGTCCCGTAAGTTTGATGTGTAAATAGTTTGATAACTGTTCATGGTCAATATAAGCATATGTGAATAAAACAGAATCAGTAGACTCTAGTG
>Ga0196905_1000753_pt1 | contig 12912 bp, 13 predicted proteins | sample CB_VirMetaG_3_FD_169098 | JGI IMG/M metagenome (GOLD analysis project Ga0196905, IMG submission 169098) | Freshwater to marine saline gradient viral communities from Chesapeake Bay - CB_1508_1S Viral MetaG (v3) (version 3) | ecosystem: Environmental > Aquatic > Marine > Coastal | place: USA... | reverse complement strand
CTCCGTCAGGGTACGCTGCTTGAGCTTCAGGGCCTGTCCCTGCGTGAGTCCGCTCAGGTTCAAGCGCACACCAAAGGCACGGGTGCTAGCTACCTGCTCAACGATGCTTCGTCCGCCATTGGCGACACCAGCATCGCTGCTGACGGCGGCTCGGGCACCATCCTTGCTGGTGACGTAATCACCTTCAACGGTGACACCAACAAGTATGTGGTCAACACCGCTCTCTCTGGTGGTTCTCTGGCAATCGGGGCTCCCGGTCTGCGTCTGGCTCTCGCGGATAACGCGGCTATCACCGTGGGTAACAGCTACACCGCTAACGTGGCCTTCCATCGTCGGGCTTTGGAGATCGCCATGCGCGCTCCTGCTGTGCCTGAAGGTGGCGATGCTGCCGATGACGCAATGACCGTCCAAGACCCCTTCTCCGGTCTTGTGTTCGAGATTCGCGTCTATCGCGGGTATCGTAAGACCATGATCGAAGTGGCAGCAGCATGGGGTGTCAAGGCTTGGAAGCCTGACTTCATCGCTCTCCTCCTCGGCTAAGAGGTATGAGGGGGCCTTCGGGCCCCCTTTCTCGCTATGGAAGAAAAGAAGAAACCGGGACGCAAGCCTAAGCCCAAATTGGTTAAGATGTACCGTGAGCGAGATGGCAAGTTCGCTGATGTGCATCCTCTGGAAGTAGACAACTACAAGCTGGGTGATTGGAGGCTAGTCGATGGCAATAATCGTTGAAGATGGGACGGTAGTTGCTACCGCTAATTCCTACGTCACCTTAGACGAATTCCAAGCGTGGGCAGATAACCGTGGCATTGACTACGGTACTGACTTCACGCTTTCTCAGCAGCTATTCCGCGCTACGGATTATTTCGAATCGCTCGCCTTCAAAGGGGTGAAGCACACCGAAGATCAGCCGATGCAATGGCCCCGTGATGACGTATACATTGACGGCTACGCGGTTGATTCTGACGAGATTCCCAAGGAAGTTAAGACGGCGATTTACGAGCTGGTGAAGATTGAGATTGACGGTGACTCCCGTCTAGCGCCCTCTGAGCGTGAGGTTACGTCGGAGCAGATCGACTCAATCAAGATCACCTACAAGGATAACGTAGGGATGAAGCGGTCTACGCCTGCTCTAGACCGCGCCCTTCGTAAGCTCGTCCAGCCGGTCACGATGGTGTCTCGGGCGTGAGCTACAACTACACCCCTCTCACGCAATCCGCTACCCGGATGCTGACTAAGTTCGGCGCGCTCTATACGTTTACCCGAGTGACTAAGGGGACCTATTCCCCTGCTACAGGGACTACTACCGATACCTCTGCGACTTACACGAAGTACGCCTGTCTCTTTGACTACACTGATGCGGATAGGGGCGATGGATCAATCCTCCAAGGTGATCGACGTATGCTCGCAGAAGGGCACTCGTATGAAGTCGGCGATACGGTGGCTGTGGGCGGAGATACGTTTCGTATTATCTCAATTAGCGATATCGGGCCCAGTGGGACCGTGGTCGCATCGAACCTACAGATTCGGAAATGAAAGACTGGACGACGGCAACGCTAGAGTTCGCGGAGATTCCCGAGGCAATGGTTCGGGGGACGCTGTTCGGGATTGCGAGTCGGATAATTAAGCGGAGCCCAGTAGATACGGGACGGTTTAGAAATAACTGGCAAGCGACCGTAAACAGCCCCGCCACGGGCGTTACGCCTGCGACAGACAAGACTGGCAATAAGGCTGTTCAAGAAGCATCGGCGCTAATTAATAATTTTCAGATTGGCTCGACGTTTTATCTGACCAATAATCTACCTTACGCCAATCGGTTAGAATTTGGATGGTCTAAGCAGGCGCCAAGCGGAATGGTTAGAATCAGCGTTGCGGAAATAGAGCAGCGGATGAAAGAGGCAGCTAAATGAGCACCTTTTTTAATGATATGCAGGCTGCGCTTGATGCCCGTTTAGATTCTATGGATTCGACGCCCGTAGCGTGGCCTAACATCCCCTATGAGCCGAAAGCAGGCACGACCTACCTTCGGCCACAGTTCCTACCTACAGAGACCGTACAAGCCTCTCTGGGCGCTTCTGGGAAGGATGAGACCAACGCTATCTATCAGGTAGACGTTGTATATCCACGGGGCGCAGGACGTACTACGCTCACGGATACGATTGCGGACCATTTTAAGAGAGGCACGGTTCTGTCTTATAATGGGACTAGTTTGCGGGTTCGGTCTGTTAGTATCGGTCCTGCATTATTAGACGGCGCGTGGGTATTCGTGCCGGTTTCAATTGATGTGCAGACTTATACAGGGGCACGATCATGACTATTGCAAACGGCGCACAACATAGTCTGCACTACGTTGCAGAATCGACCTACGGAACCACGCCTTCCACGCCTACTTGGACGCCGGTTCCTCATACGGGGACGACCCTCGCTCTGACGAAAGACGCCGTGGAGTCCGAAAAGCTCCGTGGTGATCGTCAGGTAGAGGATTTTCGCCACGGCAATAAGTCCGTTGGCGGCGAGTTCACTGGCGAGCTTGAGTACGAAGCATTTGATGATCTCTTGGAAGCTGCTCTCTGCGGTAGCTGGACGACTGACGTTCTCAAAGCTGGCGTCACCCGTCGCTCGTTCACCTTTGAGCGTAAGTTCGCTGATCTTGCTACGCCAGAGTATCACCGCTATACCGGCTGTGAGATCAACTCGCTGGCGCTCAGCGTATCGCCAAACAGCATGGTGACGGCTACCTTTGGAGTCATCGGCAAAGACCTAAGCCTGAACACCTCGCAGGTGGCATCCAGCACCTATAGCGCTGATGTTGGGAATACCCCGTTTGATTCCTTCACTGGGTCAATTCAGGAGGGTGGCTCCGCGATTGCAACGGTGACTGCTCTTGAGCTGACGCTAGAGAACGGTATCGAGCCGCTCTTCGCTGTGGGGTCGGCTACGACCCAGCGTCCTTCTATTGGCAAGAGCCGTCTTACGGGTACGCTTACGACCTACTTTGAGTCTAAAGCTCTCTACGAGAAGTTCTTGAACGAAACCAGCAGCAGCATTGCTCTTACCCTGACCGACCTCGATGGGAATGACTACCTCATTGAGATCGGAAATGTGAAGTACAACTCTGGTCAACCGGATGTGTCTGGGGAAGGCGCTATCACTATCGCTATGGACTTCGTGGGCCTCTATGACGGGACCGACGCATCCAACATCGTGATTACGCGGACTGCTGCATAACCCATAAAAGGGCGGGATTATGGAGTTTGAAAAGCTAGCCACTGCGGCAAGCCATGAAGCCGGGGCAGAGGTTAATATCCTCTCCCCGGTGGATGGTTCTCCTACCGATGTATTCATCAAGATTAAAGGTGCGGACTCTAAGGCGTGGCGGCAGCAGCGCAAGCGCCAAACCTCTACCATTATCCAAGCGAAGTCCGAAGGTAAGTTAGAGGAACTAGACTACGAATCGTTAGATGTAGAGTCGCTTGTAGCTATCACCATTGATTGGCGGAATCTTACGAAGGGTGGCAAGCCATATAAGTGTACTAAGGCCAACGCCAAGGCGCTTTACGAGCAGTCACCGTCTATCGTGAATCAGCTTCTAACCTTTCTGGCTGACTCGGGAAATTTTACCAAGGGCTAGCTGACGAGTTCGTACGGTATGGCCGGTGGTGTATGTATATGCACTCAAAGCCAGAGGGATCATCGGTTAGCCGCTACGAAACGCTAAAGCAGGTAGAGAAGTCCACGGGGAGGACGCCTAAAGAGCTACAGACTGGGCCTAAGATATCCCAAGAGCATGATAGCGTCTGGCAAGCGTACACCTCGCTTTCGGAGTATACTTATTCGGAGATCGAGAGTTATGTACGCCTGACGGGCCATGAGTTAGATTGCTGGGAAGTCGAAGCCATCATGGCGCTGGCAAAGTATCGCGGGGTAGAACCTAAATGGCCGCTGTAGAAGGTTTAATCACTCTAAAGGCAGACACCGCTCAGGTTCGCAAAGCGACTACGGACCTAAGCAACTTCAATAAAGGGGCGATCAACGCCTCTACGTCTGCGCAAAATCTAGGCAAGAACGTCATTGACGCCCGTGGCTCCTTTAAGGCCATGCGAGGATCGACTTCGCAGCTCTCATATCAGTTACAGGACGTTGCTGTACAGGCCCAAATGGGCACCTCGGCCTTTACCATCCTCGCTCAGCAGGGCCCGCAGATCGCCTCTGTATTCGGCCCCGGCGGTGCTGTAATCGGTGCGTTCATTGCGGTAGGCGCAGCGCTCGCTGGCGTTGCCTTCAATATGAAAACCGTGCGCATGAGTTCGGCAGAGCTAGAGGCAGCGATTGATGGTTTGGGGAAAGAGTTTAACGAGCTTGATGAAATCCAGCAGCAATTCATCCGCCGTCAAACAGAGCTAAAGATCGCTCAGGAGCAAGAGCGACTAGATGCCCTACGAGAGCGGTATAGCAAGCTTAAGAATGTGCTTAACCCTCTCGCTGCTGCCTATGGCCTTTCAGCAGAGAAGGTAGAAGAGCAGGCGGCTAAGGAAAACGAGCTTCTAGTTCAAATTGGCCTATCTGAGCAGAAACTTAAAAACCTGCAAGCTGTTATTGATGGGAACTCAGAAAGCATTGGCGATTTGATTGTAGGGTTAGAAGAAGAATTAGCCCTCATGGGTAAGCTCGGTAGAGATCGTGACCTTGAGATAGCAAGGCGGGCTAATGCAAGCAAAGAGCAAATAATCGAGATCAATCGAATCTATGACGAGATCGAAGCTAAGCAAAAGCTGATTGATTCGGTCAAAGAGGAAAAGAAGGCCCGAGAAGAGCTTGCTCAACTCCGAAGGGACGAACGTAGCCTTATGGATGCGTTTGCCAGAGAAGATTTAGCCCGTGCTGACAAACTACGGCGCGCAGAGGAAGAAGCAGAGAAGGAGCGTGTTCGCTTAGCGCAAGAGAATACGCAACGCCTTATTGAGTTCTCAAATGATCTTCTTAGCGGCAAGTCTGATAACGCGCAGAAGGCAGCAGCTTTGGCTATCAACCTCGCTGACGCTGAGAAGCGAGAGAACGCGGCACAGATCATTTCTGATTCCTACGCTGCTGCTATGAAAGCCTATAAGTCTCTTTCGGGTATACCTCTTGTAGGCCCTGCATTGGGCGCTGCTGCTGCGGGAGCGATTATCGCTGCTGGGGTATCGTTCTCCGCTAAAAGCCTCACAGGGCGCGCTCTGGGCGGTCAGGTGAGACCGGGAGAGTCCTATGTAGTAGGCGAGCGTGGCCCTGAAGTCCTTACGATGGGTAATGCTGGCGGACGGGTTACGACGAATGAAGCCATGAGAGGGGCTCAACCGAGCCTTGTCTACTCCCCTACGGTGAACATTTCAGGTGGTGCGACGGAGCAGGATCGAGCCCTATTCACCGCCCAGTTACGACAGCAGAAGGCGGAGATCGCTGACCTATTAGCCCGGAGGCGCTTCTAATGCCGCTCACAATGCCCTCAGTACGCCCTACGGACACGTCGTGGTCTATCGTGTCCAACTCCCGGCAATATGTATCGCCTCTCACAGGGGCTATACAGACGGCTCAGAGGACGGGTAATCGGTGGCGGGTATCCCTTACCTTCCAGAACCTGTTCGACGCTGACAGGGCTGCTATGCAGGCTTTCCTAAGCCAGTTGCAGGCGACGGCGAATAACTTCTATCTTCAGGACCATTCGTACACCCGGAGAGCTGATGGTGACGGTACGCCTCGGGTTAATGGCGCCTCGGAGACTGGGAACGAGATTGATACGGACGGCTGGACATCGGGAACCTACGCTATGCTCGTGGGGGACTTCTTCGAGGTTAATGGCGAACTAAAGATGTGCGTAGCAGATGCTACGATCACGGCGGGTGCGGCTACGATTCAGTTCGTGCCTGAGCTACGCGCTACCCCAGCGGATAACACGGCGCTAGAGATCGACACGCCTAAGGGCATCTTCCGCCTAATCTCTAACGAGTCCTCGTGGTCTAACCGCTCTCCCGTTATTTCGTCCTTTACGTTCGATGCGGTGGAGGACGTAATCGCATGAGCCGGGGGCTATCAGCTACTAATTTAGGCGCGGTAGATGGCGCGGTAGTCCGCCCCGTAGTCTTTTGTGAGATCAAATATGACTCTCCTACAGGAACCCTCTACCTTCACGACAATATTGGAGATATTACCGCTGATGATTGGGGCGGCACTCCTCGTACATGGTCAGGATTAGGCGACTTCGGGTCTATCTCTACCATTGAAGAGGGGAGTGATATTTCCCCTTACAAGGTTGATCTAGTCCTCTCTGGCATTGATGCGACTATCGCGAATGCCCACCTATCTGACGATACGATTCTACGAGAGGTCTACCTATCTATCGGGTTTATTGGCTTAGACCGTGTAGTCCTCTCAGACCCTCACCCTATGTGGTCTGGGAAGATTGACGATGTTCAGGTGGCGGTAGGAGCCCAGTCTGTTATTCGTGTGTCTTGTGAATCTCAATTAGCGGCCTTCGAGAAAACCAATGGGCGGCTACAGAATGACGCGGACCATCAAGCCGAGTTCTCTGGCGATCTGTTCTTCAAGTATCTACCCCAGATGGTAGAGGCTAAGTTTAGGTGGGGCGGTAAGACGCAACGATTCGGAACGGGAAGCCCTGTTATCGGGATCGGAGGCGGTGGGCGAGGCGGAATCTCACCGGACATTAATCTCCGATGACCAGATACGAGGCCGTTAGAGCGGCAGTTAAGAAGTTTGAGGATTCCCCCTTCGATTACGGTTATTTCGATTGTTGCGAGTTCGTCCGAGAAGTAGCGATCCAATATCGAGGGACGGACCCTGCGCCAGAATTGTTTTACGAGGACGAAGAGACAGCACAGTTCCTGATTACGGACTTCGGCGGACTATCTCCGCTTATGACCTATGTGTTTGGCGATTCCATTCCCGTAGAAGATACGGAGACAGGTGACGCTCTAAAGTTAAAGCTCCCCAAGACAGGTGATATTATGGGCGTACGGGTGCCAGATGGTGCGTTGGTCCCCGTTATGCGCGGATTGCACAAGGTTCCGCTCCGATACGCCTTAGAGGGCTGGAGAATCTAATGCCACAGGCAGCGTTAACAGCGGTAGTCTTTGCGGCTCAAGCTATCGGCACGGCTGCTAGTGCTGCGGCGGTCACGGTAGCTGGTGCTAGTGCTGCGACGTTGGCTGCTGGTGCTGCGCTCGCATCTATCGCCTATACGTCTTATTCGGCTAAGAAGGCGGCTGCTGACGCTCGCAAAGATTCTGCAAGGGCTCCCCGAGACATTACGGTTCGTAGTGCTATTGAGCCTGCGCGTATCATCTATGGCACGGCTAGAACCTCTGGCCCCGTTGTGTACACAAACACCGCTCCGACTCCCGGCACGAACGACAACTCTACCCTTTGGACCGTTATCTCCCTCTGTCAGCATGAGATTGAGGACATTACGGAAATCTGGCTGGACGGGGACCAAATCCTATCCTCTGCGATTGATTGGGCAGGGACTGGCGGGGTTACGTCAGGTAAATATGGCCCCATCGGTGGGAATCAGGTAACGAACTTCTACCGTCGATTGGGTACGGATACCCAGACCCACGTTACTGAACTCGCAACTGCGTTCAGTGACTGGACGTCCGACTATGACGGTAAAGGCGTTGCCTATATCGTTACGGCCTTTGAGTTAGGCACGGCTACTGGTGAAGGTGTCTGGGCGCAAGGGGCACCCCAGAACATCCGGGCAGTAGTAAAAGGCAAGAAGGTCTACGATCCTCGTAAGGATTCGACTCAGACAGGCGGGTCAGGAGCCCACCGTTTAGCTGACCCTGCGACTTGGGAATGGTCAGACAATCCTGCTCTTTGCCTCGCGGATTACCTCTTTGACGCTCGTTTAGGCATGGGTGCCGAAGGCGTTACCTACGATGACATTGATTGGGATTTAGTCGCTGATGCGGCTGATGTGTGTGACGTATCCGTAACCATTCCCGGTGGGTCAGAGAAGCGCTTTACCTGTAACGGCGCACTCTCTACTGGTGAGACCTACGCGGAAAACATTAAGCAGCTTCTGTCCTCCATGTCTGGGCAGATTACATGGTCTGGTGGGAAGTATCGGATTCGCGCAGCGGCTTACGAGGCTCCTACCTATACATTCACGGGTGATGACGTTATCGGGGACGTTCAGATTCAACCGGAACGTACTCGGACCCAGCGCTATAACAAGATTCGCGGGACGTATATTGACCCTTCCTCGGATTATGTCGCCACTGAATTTATCCCCGTAGAGAATACGAGCTACAAGAACACCCGTGACGGTGGTCAGACCCTAAGCCAAGAGATTCGCCTACCGTTTACCAATTCTGAATACATGGCGCAGCGTATCGCCTTTAAGCAGCTTAACCTTAACAATCAGCAGCTTAGGTGCATCGTTCCCTTCAACTGGAAGGCGATGAAGGTAGCAGTTGGGGATCGCATTCAGCTATCTGTTGATGAACTGTCATGGTCTAACAAGGTCTTTCGGGTAGACGGCTGGTCCTTCTCTCCTGATTCGGGGTTTAACTTAACCCTTCAGGAAGATTCGTCCTCTGCCTACGCCGACCCTCTCTTAGCGGAATACTCAACCCGCACTCTCGCTGGGACCGTATCCTTCGCAGATCAAGCCGTATCGGCTCCCTCTGGCTTACAAGCTACGAGTGAAGAGGAGGCCATCTTTCTAGAATGGGAAGCGCCGCCTAGAGCCTCTGGCTACGACGAGGTTGTGATCTACGCCTCTGCTACCTCTGCATGGTCTGGGGCTAGTGAGATTGCGAGGACTCGCAGTAACACGTTCCGCCATGAATTGGCGAACGGCACCACTCGTTACTATTGGGTGCGGTCGGTTGACGTAGACGGGCGAGAATCTATCCGCGACCCTGATTCCGATACCTCCTCTGTCACGGCTACGTCTGGGCAGATCAATACCTCCCAACTGAACGACGATGCCAGCTTCGCAGAAACGGCAGACTGGCCTCAGATTACCGGGGCGGGGAAACCGGAAGACGATGCCACTGTCGGGGCTACGGTTGGCACTGACCTTTTCGATACTGACGGGACGACTGTCCTCGGGACAGCGGACGTAAAGAACAGCGTTCTAGCCCAAGAAATCCTCAATGTAGAGCTAGAGAATGAAACCATCCTAGACCTTGAAACAGGTTTAGAGGTGGACATTCAGAACCTCGGCGATGTTGCCATATTTGTGAATGAGTCCAACGCGACCATTCAAGGGAACATTGATCTACTAGAAGGCAACATCCAGAACCTAACCGGCCTAATCGGCGATATTACGGCAGGGGTGGCTGACGTATACATTCAGGCGACGGAGCCGGTAGCAGGCTCTGGCGGCATTCCTGATCCTATTCCTGACGGCTCCCGTTGGTACGACTCGGACGATAACAACGCGCCCTATTACTGGAATGGGACCGCTTGGGTATCCCTGCTAGACCCCCGCATAGGCCAGAACGCGGCAGCGGTGACGGCGCTTCAGACGCGGATGACGACTGCGGAAGGGGACATTGACACCAATACCGCAGATATTGCGACGAATGGCGCAGCAATCACCGCAAACGCTTCGGCGATTTCTACTCTTGATAGCACGGTGACGAGTCAGGGCAATTCCATCACAGCTATTGCAGCGGACGTGACGGACCTTGAGACGGCGCTGGAAGATGAAGGCGGGAACTTCTCCACTACGTCCAACGCGGTGACGGTGCTTCAGTCTCGGGTGACGCAGACCGAGACCGATATAACCTCAAACAGCACAAGCATTACTACGCTGACCAGCAATCTGGCGACGACTAACAGCAACGTCAGCACCAACGCCAGCGCCATTTCTGCGCTTGATACCCGAGTAACGAGTGCCGAGGGTTCGATTACCAGTCAGGCGGCGGACATTACTACCCTCCAGTCTGATCTTTCCGATGCCGAGTCGGACATTACTACTAACGCCTCTGCGATCACTGCTCTAACCACACGGGTTACGAGTGCCGAGGGGAACATCACTGTCAACTCCTCGGACATTCTCACGCTGACCAGTGATCTAACGGCGGCTGAGTCAGATATAGCCGACAACGCGGCAGAGCTGGTCACGCAGGCAACCCAAGCGGCGGTCCTAACCTCTCGGATTGATTTCATCACGAAGGTAGAGGACGAAGCGGCAACAGACCCCATAGAGCTAGAGACTACGGGCGAGCTCGACCTTGAAACGCTAGACGATGTTACGAGCGCCACTAGTTCGGCCATAACCTCGCTTGACGTGCGCACAACGGCGGCGGAAGGCTCTATATCGACGCAGGCTAGTGAGATCACTCAGCTTCAATCGGTGGTCAACGATGCGTCTACCGGGGTTCTAGCGACGGCTACGGCGGTGGAGTCGCTTGATACGCGGGTGACTGTGAATGAAGGCGAAATATCTACGGTCGCAACGGACCTCACCAGTCTGACCACGACAGTTGGAGGCAACTCCGCGACCATTTCAACCCAAGCCACAAGCATTAACGGGCTAGAGGCGCAGTACACGGTAAAAATTGACAACAACAACCGGATCGCTGGCTTCGGTCTAGCGAGTACAGCAGCGGACGCTACGCCGTTCTCTGAGTTTGTGGTGATCGCGGATCAATTCAGCGTGGTAGACCCTGCTTCTACCGCATCAACCCCGCTTATTCCGTTTCAGGTGTCCGGTGGTAAAGCACTCTTTACTACGGACGTGGTTATTAACGGAGACTTGATTACGACCGGAACCATTGATGCCTCTCTGGTCACTGTCTCCAATATTAGCGCATCGAACATCTCTACCGGGACGCTAGACGCTTCTACGGTTACGGTTACCAACCTCGATGCGGACAATATCTCTACGGGAACGCTTAACGCTGACCGGATCAATATTGACGGCGTGACGTTAGATACCTCCGGCGGCTCGCTGATTATCGCTGATGGCGGCGTAGACACTACCCAAGTAAACACTCGGGCAATCACGAACACAGCCCGAGCTGATATGGCGTCTAATACGAATTACAGCACCAGCTTTATTACGCTCGCCAGCCTGACCAGTCAGACCTATGAGAACGGGGATATTGCGGAAATCTCTTGGGGCATTCGGGCGCACCCTGAAGCCTCTGGAGCCCCCTATATCGCCATCCGAGTTCTGGTCTACGAAAACCTTACCCTACGGGCCACGCAGTATTTCGTAGGCGATGCGGTCTATGACACGACCAACTGGGCGCAGATTCAGCAGGTTCTGTTCTCCTCCTCCATGCAGTATTCGGTTGGGGCGACGAATAGCAACTGGCGGTTCTTCCTCCAAGCGGCGACGAATACGAACGGCACCTTCCCGCGATCCTTTAGAGCGCCGGGAACCTACATTCAGGCGGTGAGGCTCAAGCGATGAAGTGGGCGGTCATTGACGGCGACGAGATCATCTCGATCTATCAGGGGCAGGAGCCACCAGAGGGCTCTGTATTGATTCCTGAGGGCCTTAATCCCTTCCGGCTATCGTGGGACGGGGAAACGCTTTCCGAGGCTCCTACGGACGCTCTGGAGGCAGAGAGGGCGGCAGCTAATCGGGAGTATCGAAACCAGCTTCTATCCTCGACTGACTGGACCCAACTCCCTGACGCGCCTTTAACTGATGCCCAGAAAGCGACTTATGGAGCCTATCGGCAGGCTCTACGCGACTTAACAGATCATGTAAACTTCCCTAATCTCAGCGCGGACGACTGGCCGCAGGTGGAGGAACAATGAGCAAGATTTCCGAATTATCTGACGGCGGCGCACTACAGAGTACCGATTACCTGATCGCGGTGCGGTCGGGCGGGAATGTGAAGGTGCAGGCGAATGGTGCGGTGAGCGGGACCACGGGCCAGTTCTCCACCTCCCTGAATGTTGACGGCACCGTCACGGCTGATGGGCTGACGGTTGATGGGCTGACCCAACTTAACACAAACAACCTAGCTAATGGTTTAACAATATCGGGAAACGATAACGCAAACGTAAAAATACGTTTTGATAATACTGGAACAGGTGGTGGTGATTTTGCTATCCAAGGCGGAATTTCGGGTGCTTCTAACGAAGGACTGTCTATTAGAGATTTAGATAATTCAGCACAACGCATTTACATTAGCTCAGGCGGCGACATCTCCTTCTACGAGGACACCGGCACCACGCCTAAGTTCTTCTGGGATGCGAGTGCGGAGTCGTTGGGGATTGGGACGAGTAGTCCAAGCCAGAAACTAACAGTAGAAGGGTCGGCTGGATACCTTACAACCATTCAAACAACTGACGCAAACAAGCCTCGCCTTCAAGTCTATATTGACGATACAGATGGCGTTTCTCTTGTTAGTGGGTACGACACAACTGCAAAAGGAATGCAGTTTTTTACTGGCGGTGCGAATCGCATGCGCATCGACTCCAGCGGCAACCTGCTGGTGGGCGGCACTAACGATAATCCTGCTGGTGCAAATGTAGTAGGTCATGCTTTAGGTGCTTCTGGCTATATCTCTACTACCCGTGATGGTGGCTTTGCGGCGTTCCTTAATAGAAAAACCAGCGATGGTGAAATTGTTAGATTCGGCAAAGACGGCTCCACGGTGGGGAGTATTGGTAGTGTTGCAAGTAATTACCTTTCAATCGGCACTGGCGATACTGGTCTTTTATTTCAAGACGATAATGATTTTATTGAGCCATGCAATGTAGGCACAGCATCAGGCAGAGATGCGGCTATTGATCTAGGTCACTCAGGCGGTCGCTTCAAAGACCTCTACCTCTCCGGCGGCGTCTACCTCGGCGGCACGGCTTCAGGAAATCTGCTAAACGACTACGAAGAAGGCTCTTGGGAGCCTCAAGTTTATTATCAAAACGCTACGGACCAAG
>Ga0196905_1000751_pt1 | contig 12945 bp, 17 predicted proteins | sample CB_VirMetaG_3_FD_169098 | JGI IMG/M metagenome (GOLD analysis project Ga0196905, IMG submission 169098) | Freshwater to marine saline gradient viral communities from Chesapeake Bay - CB_1508_1S Viral MetaG (v3) (version 3) | ecosystem: Environmental > Aquatic > Marine > Coastal | place: USA... | reverse complement strand
AAATCAATTCGCCCGAAGACCTGGTGGTTGATGCAGAAGATGATTTAAACAAACTAGAGGAGTAAAGTTATGGCGGTAGTAAGCGGAGAGACCGGCACGGTGAAATACGGAACTGATTCTGGTGGGGCTAGCACAGCAGTTGCAAATGTTAGATCATGGACTGTTGATCACACCAAGGATGTCTTAGAGTCAACAAAAATGGGGGATTCTAGTCGTACATATATTTCTGGATTACATTCATTCACAGGCACAATGGAAGTGATTTATGATAGTTCAGAATCAGGAGCGACAGTGTTCGACCCAGCCAATGATGCCACACTTCATGTGGAATTTTTTCCAACTACAACAGGTGGTCAAAAATATGAAGGCGATGTTATTGTAACTTCGGTTTCAAGAACAGCATCATTTGACGATCTTGTCACTGCAACGGTCAGTTTCACTGGCACGGGACCATTGATAGAAGCGTCTGTATAATGTTCTCTACCAGGAACAATATCAGTCAAGTGCTTTCTGCGGTATCAAGAGAGATATCGCAGATTGGCACCAAATTGGCAAAAACTTTATTGGTTGAAGCAAAAAAGAAAACTCCAATCAAACGAGGTAGAGCCAGAAATGCGTGGAAGATTGAACGACGCGGCACAAATACAGCAGTCGTCAATCGTACACCTTACATAGGTACTTTAGAACGAGGGCGATCTAAACAAGCACCAGATGGTATTTTAAAACCCACCATCAGGAGTATGAAAAATAGGAGAAGACTATATGAATAAAGTGTTAGAAAATGCCAAGAAACATTTCAAGAGTAAACTTTCTGGCGAATTAAAAAAGATAACTGTGCCAGAATGGGAACAGGATATCTATTACAAAGGCACTTACCCTTTTGCTGTGGAATCAAAAATTATTGAACTACAACAACAAGGTAAGACCGTGGAGGCATTGGTTGAATCTGTGATCACAAAATGTTTGGATCCAGAAGGCAAACCAGTGTTCAACAAATTCGACAAACTCTCGCTGATGAATGAAGTTGATCCAGCAGTATTGGTAAGAGTAGCCAGTGCAATCAATTCGGCCACCAGTGAATACAGTTTAGAGCAAGTCGAAAAAAACTAAAAGAGGATGCTGAAATATTTCTATTGATGCATATTGCCAAAGAGTTGGGCAAATCTTTAGAAGAAGTCATGCAGTTCAGTGTCCTGGAAATCCAATTGTGGAGTTCATATTTTAAAATACAGCGTGACGAACAACAAAAAGGAATGAACCATGGCGGAGCAAATAAGAATAGAACTGGTCGTCGTCGATAAGACATCTGCGGCATTAAAAAAGACCAAGAGTCAAGTGCTCAACATCAACAACAGTTTGATGACCACCAGTCAGCTCGCCAAGAATGCCGCAAGTGCATTGGCTCTTATAGGCGGAGTCAATGTGATCAAATCTATTGTGGCCACCACAGCAAGATTTGAAGATTTAAGAACATCACTGTCTGCGGTAACAGGTTCAGCAGAATCAGGCAAAAAGGCATTTGATGATATCATCAAATTCTCCACAAAGACTCAATTTGGAGTGGAAGATCTTTCTAAAACTTTCATCAAATTGAAAGCATCTGGTATTGAACCCACAGAAGAATTACTAACCACATTCACAGACACAGCGGCGATTACCACAGACCAGATTGGTACATTGGAGGCCATCACTGATCTATTTGCCAGAACGGTATCAGGAGGTTTGGGTCTTGAAGAATTAAACAGATTAGCAGACAGAGGTGTGCCTGTATTCCGTATCCTGGAAGAACAACTGGGCATCACAAGATTACAAGTTTCAGAATATGGTAAGACAGCAGAAGGTGCCAAAAAGATCACAGATGCACTTGCCACAGGCATCAAACAGCAATATGGTGGAGCCACAGCCAAAGTTGTGGGCAACTTATCCACTCAATTTTCCAACTTTTCAATTGCACTAAAAAATGCGGCGGATCAATTTGGACAAGCACTGGCACCAGAATTAAAACAAGCCACACAGGATCTCACAGCATTCATTGAAAATAATGCAGACAAACTGCCAGACATTGCAAGAGATGTGGCCAAGTTTGGCAAGGACACAGCAGAATTATTAGCCGACATAGGCAATGGCATAAGAAAATTATACAACCTAGCAGATGAATTGGGATTGGGTGAAGTAGGTATTTTAGGATTCTTGTTGTTGGGCACAAAAGGCAAAGTGGCTGTGCTGGCAATCGGTTCATTCCTTGGATTGGTTGAAAAATTACAAAAAGCTCTGGATGAAGCGGCTGAATCGGCTGAAGACTTTTCAGATAATCTTGTTGGACCAGATGATGCTTTAAACAATTGGATCACATCAACCAACAAAATGAATAATCAATTAAAATCTGGTGTGTCAAATATTAACAATTTTGGAAATGCTGGTCAGTCATTGAATGTAACACTACTGGAACAACAAATGATCTTGGACAGGGTGAATAAGACTTATAAAGAAGGCGAATTAATTTTTTATGATTTTATTACAAAGGAACAAGAACTAAAAATAGAAGCAGAGAATGCGGCAAAGGCTCAAGCGGCACTACGAAAAGAATTAGAAAAAACATTTTCGGGTCAAGTGATCAAAGGTATTCAAAATTACAAAACACAATTGGATGAATTGATTGCTAAAAAATACACCATAGCATCAATTATCAATGACACATTATTCAGTGCAATCACTACATGGGCCAACACAGCAGAAAGAGAATTAACAGAAGTTGTTATTGGTGCTAAAACACTGCAAGAAGCATTGGGCAATATTGCACAATCTGTATTGCGAGAATTAATTGCAGGATTTATCAGATTAGTGATTATCAGACCAATACTGGACAAGTTGGCAGAAAGATTGGGAGTCAATCTAGATGCGGCATTGAATAGAGAAAAAGCCATCAACAGAGAATTGCAGAAACAGATTGCTTTTAGATTGTTCTTAATGGCCATCACAGGAGGCTCAGGCGGATTTATTCCAGGCTTGGCTTCAGGAGGACCTGTGCAAAGAGGTTCGCCATACATTGTGGGTGAAGAAGGACCAGAGTTATTCGTGCCCAATCAAAATGGTGCCATTGTGCCAAACAATCAAATCAGTAAAGGTATGAATTCAGGAGCAGACATGATGCCAGTGGGAGATCAAGTCACTGTGAATTTCAACATCAACACCGTGGATGCGGCGGGATTTGATGAACTATTAGTGAATAGAAGAAACACCATCGTGGGCATAATTAATTCAGCATTAGCCAAACGAGGCAAACAAGGAGTGACATCATAATGGCGTACATAGGATTTTTCAACGGAGCAAATTCAGTGTTGAGCAATGTGGATCAAATTGGATTCAAATCAATCAATTTTAGACAGAGAACACAGACTGTGATTTCAAAAACTATATCAGGTCGTTCTGTGCGTGTGCAACAAGCCACCACACTATGGGAAGGCACACTGGAATTTCCCACACTCACACATCAACAATTTAGACAGATACAAGGATTCGTAGCATTGGCTCAAGGAGCACTCAATGAATTCGATATCATATTGCCCAACATATCTTCAAGAACAGCAGGTGGTAGATTGTACAATCTTGCTGTGAAAGATGATCAATCAGCAGGCACCACAGCCATCAAGGCTTATCAAACTGTGGATTCAGCAGGATCACCCATTGGCGTGAATGATTCAGCGGGTTATACACCAGCAGATGGATTCACCATCTTAAACATGGGTGATGTGATCAGATTTGACAATCACAACAAAGTTTATATGTGCACCACAGATATTACACCAGACACAGCAGGAGATTTCACCATCAATATTCAACCAGCACTCACCACAGCCATCAAAGGTGAAACAGGAGCAGGTCTTACAGATTCAGCAGGTGCAATCACAGAAATCACATACAACAATGTGCCATTTAGAATGATATTCAAAGGTGACACAGCAGATTATAGATACAACACAGATGGCACAGTGAATTTTAGAATAGATGTAGAAGAGGTGTTATAATGACCAGAGAATTTTCCAATTCTTTACAGACTTATCTGGCAGGAAATTCTTTGATAGAAGTATTTCTTGTTTCTATTGAAACCACCACAGGCACCAATTATTTCACATCAGCACCTTTTGACATCCAATACAATTCACAAAATTATTTGGCTCAAGGAGATTTCTTAACCATATCAGAAGGACAAGAAACAGCAGAATTACAGATACATTCTGTGAATATTATCTTGAGTGCTGTGGATATCACCAATGTGACCACTTATGGTGTGAGTGATATCATCAACAAGAATGTGCAAATACACAGAGCCTTTTTGGATCCCATCACACTGCAATTGAATGGAGATTCATCAGGAGATGCTGTGTTTCTTGCTTTCAAAGGCAAGATAGCAGGTTATCAGATCACCAACAATATCAACACAGCAGATATTCAAATACAAGTTTCCAGTCAGTTTATCAATTTCACAAGAAAAGCCGGACGCAGATCCAATCTTGTTTCATTTCAAAGAGAACACCCACAAGATAAATCAATGCAGTATTCACACGAAACACTCACAGATATTTTTTGGGGTAGAAAAGGCATATAATGATCAGAGACATTGAAACCACAGATATCAATAAGATTTTAGAATGTATTGCTGTGTATGAACAATCTGCAAAATTATCTGGTTCCAACAGCATCAACAAAGATTTTTTAATCAATAATCTCAAGCAAGGCATTATATCTCCCAATCACAAGATTGTGGTAAAAGAAATAGCCAACAAAATTGTGGGGTTTGCTGTGGGTACTCTGCTACAAAATCATTGGAACAATCAATTGTATGGAGAAATATCTTACATTTTCGTACATCCAGATTTGAAAGGCAGATCACACAAAAAAGAATTATTTCAACATTTGAATCAATGGTTTCAAGATGAAGGTTGTCATTACGCATTAAGCATGACACATCATTGGGATGAACACTATCAAGCACAACAAGATTATATTGATCAAGCAGATGATTTTTATCAAGATCAAGATTGTGTGTGTGTGGGCAAAAATTATTTAAAGGTATTACAATGATAAGATTTGAAACAACCACCATGCAACACTGCGAACAATTGAACAAAAACATCGGTGATATGGACACACGAGAAATATATGATTCCACAGGTTTAGATGCTTATCAAGGCATCGTGCTGTGTTATCAATTGAGCAAAGAAGATTGTGAAGTGGCATTGGATCAACACAATCAAGTGTTGAGCATACATGGTGTGATGGATCGAGGCACATATGGTGCTCCTTGGATGCTGTTGAGCAAAAATGCTTATCGTCGTGCAGGCTTAAGAGAGGGCATGACAGAAACCATAGATTGGGTCAATAGAAAATTAAAAACTTATGGAAGATTAATGAATTACATCAGTGAAGAAAACACAAGAACAATTAAATGGTTACAATGTTTAGGTTTCGATATCAAAGAAAAAATACAAAATTATGGTTTCAGCAAGAAACCATTCTATAAATTCGAGAGGTGTTCATAATGTGCTGTTGCTTTGACGCAGATACTGAAATAAGATTGGAAGGTGGCGTAACTAAAAAAATTAAAGACATCAAGGTGGGTGATCGTGTGATTGGCTTGAATGATCGCATCAACACTGTGAAAAAATTGATGAAACCCATCAAACATTTTAGAAATCTTTATGGCATCAATGATGGCAAACCTTTTACCACAGCAGAACATCCATTCTTAACACCTGTGGGTTGGGTCAGCATCAAGCATCAATTCAAATGGAGTGATCCAGACACATGGGCCAATCTTGTGGAAGATATTGCTGTGAAATGCAGACCAATGAAAAAGGGCATGACATTGGAACATCACAATGGCAAGATCAAAGTGCAAAATATTAAAAAACACAATAGATGGAGAGATTTTTTTAAAAGTGTTTATAATTTAGAACTGGATGGCAATCACACATTTTACGCCAACAATTATCTTGTGCATAACAAAGGTGGTGGTGGTGTTGTGGGCAAGATCGTGGGTGGAGTTACCAAAGTGTTCAAAAAGACTATTGGAAAGATTTTTGATTTCATAGGTGATGTGATTGGGTTCGTGTTTAAACCATTCGGTGTGCCAGACATTCCAGACTTTTCGGCTGAAAATGCCGCATCAGGAGTCAAACTGCAAAAGCCAGGAACCAATGTGGGCTTTCCTGTGATCTATGGCTACAGAAGAGTGGGTTCAGTGCCCATATATGCTGAAACAAATGGATCAGACAATCAAGATTTATATGTGGTGTATGCCATCTGTGAAGGTGAAATAGAAGGCATCAGAAACATCAAAGTGGATGGCAATACTATTGGAAATTCCAGTGGCACATACACAGCCGGCGCAGAATACAATGGTGGATATCCATATGATGGTGGTAGAATGGTGTTTCAATGTTTCAACGGCACAGAAAATCAATCACAATCCACATTGATGGCAGGATCAGCCAGTTGGGGTTCTGCACAGAGAACACTGCCTGGTTTGGCATATGTGGCGGCAAGATTTAGATGGATTGCTTCAACACAAGAAGAATCAGATAGAAATCCATTTGGAGGTGGAATTCCTCAATTGGAGTTTGATGTGTATGGTAAGAAAGTGTATGATGTCAGTACTCATGCAGGTGGTTTGGATCTTGCCAATGATTATGATGCATTAACTAAAACTTATTCAACCAATCCTGCCAATTGTCTTCTAGATTATCTTATGAATTCAAGATATGGAGCAGGCTATGACAAAAGTTATATCAATGCAGATTCATTCAAAATAGCCGCTGACAAGTACAATCAAAATGTGGTGCATGATGCCAATGATCCCACAAATTCAACAGCAAAAATTATCACCTGCAATGGTGTGATCAGCACAGAAGTGGAAATATTACAAAATGTTAAGAAGATTTTGAGTGGTTGTAGAACACTGATGCCATTCGTGGAAGGCAGATACAAATTAAAAGTGGAAGATGGTGGGCACCCAACAGACATCACTTCCAGCACAGTGAGTGTGGCTTTTGATGTCACAGCCGATCACATAGTGGGACCAATCACACTGTCGGGTGAAAGCAAAGAATCCAAATACAATCAAGTGCTGGTGAATTATATCGATCCAGACGAAGAATTTTCATCTCAACAAGAATTTTTCAACACCACAGGCGATTTGGCCAAAGATGACAATGAAATATTGACAGGTGAATTCACATTTGAAACCATTACTAATAGAGCCACAGCAAAAGATTTTGCTAGATTGATCTATCAAAAATCAAGAAATCAAAGAAGCATAGCCTTCAGCGCCACACAAGAATTGATGAATGTGGAAGTGGGCGATATCATCAGAGTCACAGACACCATATTAAATCTAAATCAAGACACATTCAGAGTGGTGGCTCTTTCTTTACAGATAGACAGCACAGTTAAAATTGAAGCAGTGGAACATGATGCCGCAATATATCCACACATCAGCACCGCACAAAAAGAGATTGCACCACCCATTTTCAAACCCAACACCATTTACAATTATGTGAGAACCACACCACAGAATCCTGCTCCAGAAAATTACAACAATGGTGTGACTGCTGTGCCTCCTCAATTGACTTATCAGTTGGCTCCACAAGTTAATCTTTTCGATACAACTTTGATATTGCCAAATTCTTATCAATTGGTAGATGCCAATTCATTCATGCTACAACATCAAGACCCTTTGCTCAGATATGCATTGGGAGGCGCTGTGAATATATTAACCAATCAAGGTTATAAAACAATTAACTACGCAAACACTAATGTGACCAGAGCTTTAAATATGAACTTGTTTATAGCACCGCCCGTTGGTGCGTTACAATTTGAAATTGTGATCGACATATATGAAGGCAAAAAACACCTTACCACTATTGCTGAATCTGTGGTCAATCAGTGGATTGGTAGATTATTTCCGGCTGGCGGTGGTCTGTTTGCTCCACCACAAATCACTTCACCAGTCATTCGAACTGATTTAACAATCATCAGAATTCCTGTACATCCTGCATTCAGTTACAAGGTTAGATTGAGAAACAGAACCAGTGGGCAAAGTTATGTGGTGAATGGTGACATCAGTTCTTGGTCAGGATTTACTAGACATCAATACACACTCAACGGCACAGATTATATTGATACAGGTTTGGAAGGATTGGTCAATTATGTGGCCAACAATTACACCAATATTGTGTCGCTGTTTCCAAATGGATCATCATTTGTCAGCAACACAGGCGGGTCAGTCAATTTAGGAGGATAAGATGCCAGGCACAGGATATTTTGATTCAAGCACAACCACATACAAGAGTCTTCCTGTGGAGACTTGGGATTCAAATGGTGACTCTGGCGGTTACACATGGGATGATTTTGCCACATGGGCAGGCACAGCCACAGACACAGTCACATTCACCACACAGATTTATGATGCTGGTAAGATAGATTATTTCAATCCCACTGTGCAAGTTGAAAGCAGTATTCCTGCAGACATCACCATCTATCATGGCAACACAAAAGATTCATCTGGAGGTGCAATTGATTCTCCCACAACGGTCAATATCACACCCAACACCAATCCAATTGCAGGCATACAGGCAAGATATTTTCAATTTGATATCACCATCACAAGAGACAGTGCCACTCAGGCAGATCCAGAAATATTTGGTATCGATGTGAATCTATCCAATCAATTGAAACAGATACAGCAATCAGACATCGACACCAGCACACTGGCAGGTTCTGTGGGACAAAGACAACTCACTTTCAATGTGGCCACAGGAAAAATTGTAAATCTCTTGGTTCAACCTCACATTACTGGTTTGGATGATTCCACAGGAGAACCAACCAGTCCTGTGATTTACATAGACAAGTCCAGCACACCGGCTGTATTAAATATATTCGATATGGACACATATGGCAAGAGAACCAGAGTGGATTGTGTGGTGGATGTGATGGCAACAACTCTGCCATTGTTACAATCAGATGCAACTGGCAGTATAGTGGAGGTAAATGACTAATGGCATGGCCAACTAATAAACCCAATTCCAATCAATTCAATTCAGATTCAGATAGTATCAAGCAATCTAGACCCGAATTGAAAACCATGTCAGATGCTGTGAATGACATAGTGGATTTCATAGACACCAGCGGAATCAAAAATGGGTCTGTGCTGATTTATAATTCCAGCAATCAAAGATTAGAAGTGGGTGAAAACTTGTTGAATATTTCAGCAGGCACAAATATCACAATCGATCAAGATTCAGCAGGTGGTATCACCATCAATGCTGTGGGTGGTTTATCCAATCCTCTTACAGCAGATTTAGAAACCAATCAATACATCATAGGTCATCTTCCTGGGGATGATTCAGCCAGTGGTGGATCCACAGCCATGCGTTTCACGGACAATGGTGAAATACATTTATTTCAATCGGGACAATTTACAGGAGGTACAGGAAGCGGAGCATATGAAGTCAAATTGGCCAACGCAAAATTCGATAGATATTTTAGTGCCAATCCTCCAGGTCCTGGACCAGCAGGTGATAACACCAATTATGGTCCAATCAGTCTCTTTAGCCAAGATTTAAACACAGATGATTCGGCAGGCACCGTGGGCACAGCCAGAATAGGTGTGTTGAACAATGCTGATGGAATTATTATTTCAAATAGTAAGGTAGATGGCGCAACCACTTTTACCGGTGAAATCCGATTGAATCAAAGGGATGGTATATTACTCAAAAATTCCAGCAATCAATTTGATAGTGCTGGAGAAAATGAATCAGGCATCACACTACAAACCACATCGGGCAGTGTGATTTTAGACCCTAACAACACCATCTATCTCAAATACACCAATTGGCCCTCAACAGATGGTTCCGCAGGACAGGTGCTACAAACCAATGGCTCAGGACAATTAGCATGGGTAAGCGGAGGTGGTGGAGGTGATTTTGCCGCAGGAGACAACATCGCAATTTCACAACCAGATTCAGCGGGCAGTAGCACAATATCTTTTGCATCACCCATGAACAATCCTGTGAATGTGAATGATCAAGTGTTGAGCAACGCAGGATTAAAAGGTTATTCAGAAACCGTGTACACAGGTTTAAGCACATCGGGCACACTAACCCCAGCAGTGAGTGATGGCAATGTGCAAACTGTGACACTGAGTGGCAACATCACCATTAATGCATTGAGTTCTCCAGCAAACGGAGATTCAGTCACCATTATTATAACACAGCCTGGATCGGGCGGTCCTTACACACTGTCCAGCACAATGAAGTTTGCAGGAGGCAACAAAACACTATCAACTGCCGCAAATGCGATTGATGTGTTATCAATCTTTTATGATGGCACAAATCACTTGGCATCATTGAGCACAAACTTCAGTTAAAAGGGGATTTACAGCGTCAATGAGCTCATTATACGGGCAAAAGAGAGGAACAAGAGTAAATGTATATGACAACCAATTTTATAAATAAAAACAACAAGGAGACACAGTATGGCTTGGGGCAATCCAGCAAACATTATCACAACTAATTTAGATTCTGGCACAGATTCACCAGCATCAGCTCGCGCCAATTTGAAATCAGCACTGGATGAATTGAGTGCAGTGATTTCAGGCAGAAACACAGCAGACGGCGTGGCAGGATTGGATGCTTCATCAAAAATATCTGCCACTCAATTGCCAGATGAAATCAATTCTTCAGCGGCAACAGATTTAACACTGGATCCTGCAACAGGCAAAGTCAAACTGGAAGAAATACTAAATCTTAAACCACAGACTGCGGCACAACTCAATGCAAGAACAGACAAAACAGCGGGAGATGTGGCTTATTGTTCGGACGATGGAACAGATTCAGGTTCAACGGTGCCTGTCATAGCAGTGTTTGATGGCACAAATTGGAAAAAAATTGCACTGGGAGGCACACTATAATGAAAAATAATTTAATTCACAATTTAGAAAAGCGAATATACAAGATAGAAAAGACCTTGGACAAGATCATGAACAATCATTTGCATCACATTCAAGGTTATCAGATGTACATTCTTGCATTGACAGGACTGATTGTGACCATGCTGATCGGCATATTCATCAAGGTGATGTAATGGGTCGTCCCAAATTAACACGCCATCTTTACACTAACGGATGGACCAAGTATTCTAGAAAAAGACCCAAATTCACATCGGAGTCTTTTCATCAAACTGATAATGTGTGTGCTGTGTGTGGTTCAACCAGATTTCATCATGAGATGCCCAGACCAGTCAGCAATTACCGATATCAAACTTATGGCTACAAGACCCACAGAGTGCTGTGGCGTATCAAATGTGGCAATTCCAAATGCTATGAACCTTACGGTGTGATACTCAAACGGGAACACTGGGATTCAGTAGATTCATAAATAATTGAGAGCGTAAGCTCATTTTTATCCTAGGGGCTTGTGTGGAAGACTGTCAAATTCTCCTTGCACAAGCCCGCGTTTACAGGGTGCTGTAATAGTTGTTTGGCATAATGAACCCTTTACAGCACCTTTTAAACCGAACGAACCGAATCAACCGAATGAACCGAATGAACCGATTTTGAGCAACAAAATTGCCCAAAAGACCCACTTATCGCTTGACTTTTCTTCATATAGACTATATAAAATTAGCAATGGCAAAAATAAATTGGTCCAAACACAATTATCACAACGATGTCGCTTCAAGCAAACAAGCAGATTATCAAGAACTGGCATATCAGCGTGATATTGAAAGAAGTAGATTAAAGTTTGGCAAGCACCGAGGCAAATTGATACAAGAGGTACCCACTGAATATTTAAAATGGGTATTGAGCACTTGGCAACCAGAATCACAATTCAAAAAGGCAATGATCGACAACGCGAGGCACGAACTCTCCCAAAGGCAAAACATAGCATCATCAGAAAAAAGGAAACAGGTTGAAAACCCTAAAAGATCATTCCAAGATGCAAACAAACACTGATTGAAAACCCTTAGGTCGTAGATTGGTGAGTGTGCTGAGAACATCGTCACATACACGGTAACGAGGTGACGAACTTCACAAGAAGGGTCGTGGCAGGTTGGGAAAAGCACAGAGTCCCTCAGCAATACACAATTTAAAACACCTGCTTCCAGTCTCATTCGGTCAACACGATTCAAGAGACAATAGATGGAACCACACAACAGGTTCCGTCTATTCAATCAATCAGATTCAAAAGAAGATTTCACTGTGAGCGATGCAATCGCGAACAGAACGAATGAAATTCGTTCTCACTAAATACAGATGCGATGATCCGTCTAAACTGCCATTGAAATAGATCATCGTTATCTCTTATCAGAGGGGCACTGGAGATCCAATCTTCCCAGATGGTTTCCGCCAGTGCCTTAAATACTCATGATGCCAAGAAACATTTCCAAACAGACACTCACCTTTCAGTGTTCCAAGTCAATGAAGTGGATCAGAACACCACCAGACATTTGGCAAATGCTCACACAAGAATTTGATTTCACTGTGGATGTGTGTGCCAGCGATGACAATCATCTGTTGCCTCGTTATTACACCCGAGAGACAGATGGACTCAAACAGGACTGGTCAGGAGAAGTGGCATACATTCATCCCATGTTTGATGGCAAGATCAATAGGTTCGTGCAGAAAGCGGCACAAACTCCATCATTCACTGGAGTGTTCTTTATTCCAGCGGCCACCGGCACCAAATACTTTCACGAACACATCTATCAGAACCCCCATGTGGAAATAAGATTTTTAAGAAACCCCAAGAGAGGTTATCACTTTGGACACGAGGACGGCACCTGGGGCGATCCCAACTCAGTGGGTTACATCAAACCCATGATGATTGTGATATTCAGAAATCCATGATGGCCAATTACACCATACACACCGGAGACAATCAACAG
>Ga0196905_1000743_pt1 | contig 13018 bp, 14 predicted proteins | sample CB_VirMetaG_3_FD_169098 | JGI IMG/M metagenome (GOLD analysis project Ga0196905, IMG submission 169098) | Freshwater to marine saline gradient viral communities from Chesapeake Bay - CB_1508_1S Viral MetaG (v3) (version 3) | ecosystem: Environmental > Aquatic > Marine > Coastal | place: USA... | reverse complement strand
GTATTAAAGCCCCTGCATCATTAACAAGCTCATTTAAAGAGGTAACAGCATCATTAAACTCATCAGCCGCCCCTGTTATTAATGAGGTAACTCTTTTTATTTCTCTACTTGTTGCTTTTATGGCCTTGACACCATTTCTAAACTTTTCAATATTGCCCTTTACGCTTTTAAAACTATCTCCAAACTTTTCATTAAGTGAGCTTGCTAAGCTTGTTTTTAAATTTGTAAGCTTACCAGTTTTTGATTCTTGCTGCTCTGGAAATTTGTTTTTGCTCGCTTTTTCAAAGAGTATATTAATTTTTACAATACCTAACTCTCTAATAGAATCGTTAATATTATAACTTTTGACAACAACATCTTGTTTCTTATAGACGGGATGTGTGAGACTTGCGACCCCTTCTTTTTCTAAAGCATTAACAAAGGAATCTAAGTCTTTGTTATTACTAGTGATGTCGATTAAGGCATTTATATTAAAAGTTTTTTCTAACTTACCTAAATCCTCAACATATCTTGTATTTGTATCAGGAAATTCATGGGTAACAGTTTTTCTGCCGCCTTGCACTGAGCTGTCTTGATAGTGAAACTCTATATCTCTAAATTTTGCTTGTGGATATTTAGCAATATTAAAAATAGTCATTATTGCGCCCTCATAATTGAATTAACACCAACATTTAAGCCGCTTGTTTTGTCTGATTTTAATGTGCTAGTCATTCCTGAAGGTGCATTATTAAAGTTTATGTCAAGATTACCTGCAAAGTTGCTTGATATATGCTGATTAATAGTTTTTTGACTGGCTGTCTCTATAAGGTTGTCTTTGTTTCCAGAAAATATAGAAGAGAATTTGTTTTTTATATCACTAAAAGCACCCGTTAGCTTTGTAATCATATTTTTTAGTCCTTCAATTGGATTTATTAAAAATTCAAATATACTGTTACCTATATCTACAATCATATCTTTTAAAACAAACAACAAAGGCATAGCTACTGTTAAAAGTTTTACAAGACCAATGAAACCAAGAGGATTTGCAACAAAAGCTGCATTTAATAATAACATTGCAGTTTTTAAAGCAACAACTGCCGTTTTCGTAAATAAAGCAACAGCTGCAAAAGCTTTAACTGTTGTAATCAATCCAGTTATTGCAAAACCTAAAGTTCCCAATAAAATCAATAAAGGTGCTAAAAGTGCTAATATTCCAGAAAAAGTAACCATTAGCTTAATAAGACCTGGATTTTGTTGAGCAAAAACTTTAAACTTTTGAGCTAGTTCAGTAACAGCAATTGCCATTTTTTTTGCATCTTCAATAAATACCTTGCCAACTTCACCCATTGCCAAAGTTATATTGTCTCGCATTGTAGAGATTACTCCTGCAAGCGTCTTGCTTTGTAATATCATTGCTTTATTAGCAAAACCGCCTTCTTTTGTCATGTTTTGCATTGCTCGCTCCATCATCTTAAAGCTAATCTGGCTTTTAGAGGCCATTTCAAAAACTGCATCTTTAGTCACTCCAAATTGTCTTGAAAGTACATCTATTACAGGAATCCCTCTATCTGACATTTGCAATATTTCCTCTGTCATTGCTTTTCCTTTATTTTTAATCTTTGCAAATATTTGAGACATATCTGACAAGGGAACATTTGCAGCCGCTGAAATATCACCCAGCATTTGCAGATTTTCTGTCATTTTTTCACTACTAACACCAGCCGCTAATAATTGTTTTGCTGACTTGGCTACGCCTTCTAATTGAAAGGGAGTTTTTGCTGTAAATTCAAAAAGATCTTTTACTAAAGCACTAGCTTTTTCACCGCTTCCCAATATTCCAACAAAAGACGTTTCCAAAGTTTCCATATTAGCTGCTGATTTTAAAGCCATGCCACCAACTAAACCTATAGGCAAAGTAACTCTAGTTGTCATTTTCTTGCCTAAATCTGTAAAATTGCGACTCATTCTTTTTGTTGAGTCACTAATTGATTTATCTAATTTGCTAACATTAGATTGAATTTTTTTTAAATTAGGAGAGATATTATCAACTAAGTTATATATGTATGAAACATCAAAAGCCATGTCTGTTTTTAGGTTGTGAATTCTTATGAATTTTAACCAATTCCTCTTGAACTCGCAAGACTTTTGTATAAGGCTGATTCTCTAACCACTCGATAGAAACACCACCATTAAAATGATAAGCTGTATTAAAAATTATTTTTTCTAATTTTAGCTCATTGTTTTCATCCATGATTGGATAAAAAAAACCTCAATATATTTTGCTACCATTAATTCAAAGTCATCAAGTTCAATTGCCTCGATATAACTAGAAGTAATCTTTTGCTCTAAAGAGTCATCTAAAAACACCACTCCAGATATTAAATACTTTTCAAAATCATTATAAAATTTCTCAATATTCTCACTGCCTAAGTTAATTGCTGCGAGTATTCCTTTTGCATCAAATTGCTTATCGCTCTCTTCAGTATTAAGATTTTTGCTAGCCTCTTCTTGAGAAAAAGATTTGGCCATTCCAAATATAGATTGTAAAAAATTCTGCTTTAGATTTATTGTTCTTCTCATTTGCTTTTGAGACGGCGCTTGCATATACAAAGTTTCTATATCTTTAAAAATATTCTTTCCATCCTCTTGAGCTTGTACTTTTATTGGTGTTGTTAGTTTAAATTCAACAATATCTTGATTCATAATATGCAGTAATTTTAAATTAATAATGCTTTATCTAAGCATATTTTATATGCTACTATATACAATATAATATTAACTTTTCAAGAAATTCAATGTTTAAATTATTTAAAAATGCTGCAAAAGTTGTCGGTACTGAATATGTAGTTGGCAAAGTTTTTGATTTAGTTGCAAAAAAAACATCAACTAAAAGTAAAAACAAAAATAGCAAAACCAAAGCTATAAAAAACATTATTAAGATATACAAAGACTCAAAAACTATTAATCATGAAACTTCGCTAATAATAAAAGATTTGGAGATTAAGTATCAATCAATAATAGATATGCAGGAAGCTGAAAACCAAGAGTTGATGCAATGCCTTAATGGTCTAGCCAAAAAAATTGTCTTTTTGTTTATAATATGCTTTGCAATACAAAGTTTTGTATTTTGGATAATTCTTAATGATTTTTTAAACTATTACGTCTTGACCAAAGTACCCTTCCTTTAGGCTTCAGGGTTTCCCAAAAAGATATATTCAACAACTTCCAAATCTTCTCTTTCTGGCAAAACTTCCATAAAGCAACCTGAGTAGTTTTTGTCTCTAAATGTAATAATGTTATTATCATCGTTGTTATAGAACTCATCAAAAGTTTTGTTACTTTCTGAAGTTACTCTGACAGGAACAGTAATTTTAGATATGTTTGTGCTTATATCCTCAACAACAACCAAAGAACCGTTTACTTGAGGATAGCCAGCTCTTGTTGCTGAACCCGCCTGTATCTTGACGTTTCCCTCATATTTAATAACTTTTGTATTAATAGTTAATGAACCTTGTTTTTGTATTCCCATTTTAAAACCTACTATTCAAATGTTGGTGTAAAGTTTATAGTTATATTTCGAACTTGTGAAACAATATTCGCTATGCTTTCAGCTGTGATCGTGCCAGTGCTTAGTGTTATAGCTACGCTGTCCAAAGAATCTTTAAAAGCGTCTTTTTCTTCACTACCTGATCTTAACAAAACATAAGAATTGTCGCCATTATATCCTGAAAGCGTTGCATAATAACCCATCATTATAGCAATAAAACCCTCTTTATTTACCATTGGTCGACCTGCTACAAGCTCGCCAGTAGTCAATATGTGCTGGCTAAGATCTGCTTTTAAATTATTAAAAATATATTCTCTAACTATTGAAAGAGTATCTAAGAAATTTATATATTTGTAAGTTGTATCAGTTGCGCCTAAAGTGTCTGTTTTGTAAGTTGTAACCGCTTCATTACAAATCAAAACTGTATTAGCTGGATTATTTCTTAATAAGATAACTCCTGAGCTTTCAAGTTCAGTTGCCTCAACATCTGTGAAGTCATAACCAGTTTTAATCACTGGTAGGTTTTTAAATGGCGTGTTGTGATAAGGAATGCCACCAAAAAAGAAACCTCCGATATTTTGACCATTAGTGACAATTGAGCTAGTATTTGCTCCGACTGTTAGTCTTAAATCTCTTAAAGCTCCAAACCTAGCAGCAATTACTAAAGGGCTTTCAAAAATTGCACCACCTTCATAGTTAGTATCAGAAATTTTTGCATTTCCAATATAAGCTAGAGTTTTTTGATTGTAAGAGTCTGCATTTGTGTTAATATTTGCGTAAGTGTTAGTTTCGCAAACAATACCAAGGCCATCTAATATTTTATTATCTACATTAAATCTAGCCTCAGTTTCAGTAGTTAAAGTACTAACTCCCCATTCATGAGGGTAAATAATAGTTGAGTACTTTATGCCATCAATAACATCAAACAAACCTGTTAAGCTTGGGTCAGTAGCTCCACCGCTAAAAGCTGTAATTGTTGTTGTAATTCCTGCTACAGTGCCATCAATTTGAATTCCAATTGTGTTTCCTTGCGTTCCATCATTAACTGCAGTTAAAGTAACAGTCCCAGTCGCATTAGAAGCTGTCACAACTGCATCAGTGTCAGCATTTATTGCAGTTTCAAGAGCTGCCCCAATTGTTGTTGCAGTATCACCACTTGCAACTGTCAAAGAATATTTTCTGTTTAATGAGTCAACATAAACAATTATTGTTCCTGCCTCTGTTGAAGTTCCTGAGAAAGCGACTTGACCAGTAGCCGCGACCCCAGAAGCGTTGTCATCTAGTCCAATAGCATCAACTGTTGGTTTAATCCTAGATATTGACAATTCTTTTATTATAGCTTTTCCTGCCTTTGCTATTTGTGAAGTTCTACCAAATTTATCATTGAAGTTTGCATCACTTAAAAAATCTTGCTCTAAAGCTCCGCTTGTTGCTGTACCACCAACTTTTTGACCTATTAAAAGTATTCTACGATCTCCAGGAGTTGCTGCGGTTTGTGCAGATTGTAAATTTGCTGTAATATAAGGAAAAGAAGAGGCCATTATTTATCTTTTTTGGTTTTTGTTATTTCAAGGCAATTGTCTATTTGTGAATCTTTTAGCCTTTTTCTCCAGAATGAGTCTAAAGGAATACCATAATCATCACACTTAACAGTTACCTTTTGACCTGGTAAATATTTAATGCCTTTGTGAGTGATGATTTTAAGTATTGTTAAATTCATAAATATATAGCCAATTATTAATACAAGATTATCAAAAAGCCTTAAAAACGCCATTTAAAATATGTGTAAAAAAAGTAGTTTGTTAAAAGCTAGGTTTAAACTCAAGCTCTTTGTCTTTAATGCTTCCATCAATTGCTTTTAAAGGCACTCCAGGATTAAAATCAACGGTATCTTCTTGCTGTATATATCCAAGGGCTGTAAAGTCGTATCTATGCACATAATAAGCAGTGTTGTAAATATCCGCCTCATTTCCTACATAATTCACTGGCTCGTAATAAGACTCTGTTAAAACGCTTTCAAACTTATAATTAGCTATACTTTTTAAAATAAAAGTTTCGTATTCCCTAGCTTTATCAGATGCAAACCCTCCCAATACTTCATTCTCACTTGGAATATACAAATATATAGAAAAATCTTGAGCAGCCTGAAAAAAATAATCTTGGCTTTGTTCAATAGAAGAAGTTATATCACTAGCAATAGTACCATCTTTATAAACTGCCTTGCTTCCCAAAACTACAAACATATAATTCTCATAGCTTGTTGTTATACTATCAGATGTATAAAATTGCTCCGCTCTTTCCGCTGTGGCAGCCCATGCTATTCTTGTTTGCGAAGAAACCTCAATAGTTCCTTGTGCAGGCGTGTTTAAAGTATCTATTACATCATAACTAAAACTTGTGCTATCTATTACTGTAACTTGTTTATATCCATTATAACCATCATAATCTGGTTGCAAAAAATAACCTTCGACTGTGGCAGGGCTTGAAGGCGTTTCTGAAATTTCAAAGGTAAAATTTAATCTGTCGTCTGATACTGATAAAAGCTTAAAAGTTCCATTATAATCTGTTGGAGTTGCTCCTAATATTGTAACAGTTAAATAATCTCTAGTGCCTTTTGCGTATTTGCTAGGGTCTGTTAATTCTGTTGTTTCACTTGCAACCGCTGTGACAACATTCCCATCTCTTGTCAATGAAGATAATATAACGGGGTTTGTTGCTCCTCTTATAGTGATATAATCACCTGTTGATAAATTATGATCTGTTGCTGTTGTGCAAGTTGCTGTTGTTGAAGATCTGGTTAAGCTTGAAACGTTAATAATTGTACTAAAGTCATCCGTATATTTACCAACAATTTCTTTTAATCTATTTGTTATATTTGAGCCTTGCATTATTTAAACCCTAAAGCCTTTTTAATTTGTCTGTTAAGATTAGTTTTAAACTGATTTTTATGATTTATAAAAGTCTTTTTTAGATATTCATTTCTCTTTTCTAAAATTTTAGCATATTCCATACTGCCATCACCAGCTCCAAATCTCATTTTGGTACTGCCTAAAACTCTATAATCTACTGATTGTCTAAGCTTTCCTGTGATAACTGCTGGAAACTCATCTTTTGTTGATGCTACATGAAGTCTTGGTCTTTTTAAAACTCTGCCTCCTATTCCTCTGTAGATCTTATATGTGCGCCCTGTTTTTCTGCCGTGAGTCATTTCGTGCCTTAAGCTTTTCACAAGCATCTGACCATTTATATCAAAGCCTTTTCTTGCTCCATAATGAAATTTTGTAGAAGATTGCTTCAAATGATTAGTTATTTTGTCTGAGGTTTTTTTTACAAAAATCATTATCTTAAATTTGCAAGCTTGGCCTCGTCCCCTCTTTTTATAGCTCTAAAAACTAAAGTTTCATTTTTTAAATCAATATTATCAACCTGAACAACTCTATATTTTTCTGAATTATACTCAATGTATAATGTGTCATCTATAATAATAGATGAATCATATCTAGCATAAAACTCTGTTGTTATTGTCTGTAAATTATTATTAGTGCTATTTTGAGCCGAAAAAGGATTTACACTCTTGATAAAAGCCCAAACTTCCTTGACGTTGCTAAATCCTGCCATTGCGTTTGTATTAGGTGCGTTGCTTGGCGTGTAAGTAGGTTTTTGAATAATTATCTTCTTATCATAATAAGATATGCAGATTTTTTTAATGTTCCTAGATATTTTACCACAAGCCACTAATAGCCTCAAACATTGTTTTGTTTAGCCTGTAAGGTGCATATAAAGAGCTTGATTTTGAGTTTTTAAAAGCTGTGTCGCAATCCATGCAGTCGCCTCTGTTTTCATACATATTTGCAATATGCGCAAGCATTGCTGACTTTATTCCTTGAGGCACGTCCGCAGATGTTGCTCCATAACCACTAACAAAAGTAATTTTAACAGTTTGTTTTCTATCGTCTGCATCACGTGGCCAACTTTCAGTAGTTTTTAAATTGATTGTTGAATATTCGCTTTCATCAGTAAAATAATAAATTGAACTATCAACATCTGTTAAAACATCGTCTTTATAATACTCTATTGAAGAAATTGACTGAAGCTTTGACTTTCTAAGCTCTATTGAGTAAAAGCTATTAGGGAATGAATCTAAATAACAAAAGTAAGTTTTGTTTATAAAATCTCTACCAATATATTTTTCACCGTAATTTCGGGCAGTAGTTATTAAATCGCCTAGTAAAGTGTCATCATCTGTACTAGAGATACGCAAATAATCTTTTACATAATCTAAAGTTATAGGCTCAACGCTTGAATCTACACTGAGAATATAATTAACAGGAGCTATTTTATAATCTATATTGTTAATGCTAAACATAGTTTTATAGCTTAGTTAATTTGTTATTTTAATCAATTATTCTGTAGCAGCAGCATACCAAGCACCTATTAAAGCTTTTTCTTCATCGCTTGCTTGCTCTTCATATTCTATATTGGCTTTTAAATGGTCAATTCTATTTTTTAATTTAAGCTTTATAGATTCTTTTAATTCTGCAAAAGTAGTGTCTAAATTATCATAATTAGCACCAGCTTCTAAAACATTAGCATATAATTCTTTTAATTCTACACTATTTAAATTTTTTTCTAAACTCATATTTGTCTCTTAAAAAGTTTTTTTTTATATATTAAATTATTTTTTAATTAAAAACTACCTAAATATTCTATTACTATTGAGCTATATTGATAATATATAACCCCATCAAAATTATCATCAAAACTAGAATCATTTTTTGCAACTACAGTTTTACATTTTATATATTCGTTAGCCGCGACATCAATAACCGTTACACAAGTTGTTGTTGCGTATTTTGCGTAACTGGCATCTCTTGAATAACCAAAACTTCTTGTTCCAACGAACTCTGTCTCGGTTGGCGTTATTGCACTTGAATGTTTAACTATCCTGCTGAAATAATTAATCCTGTTAGTATAAGAGTTGTTGTTCCAATTAAGCGTATATGAAACCTTGTATTTTCCAGCTTTTAAAAGTTTAATACCTGTGTTACTAGAAGATGTTGGGGTTGTGTAACTATATATATCAGAATTAGTCACTGTATTATTACCAAAAACTGCATAATAAGAGGTGGCTGTAGCACTTGGCGTTTGATCATTAGTATTAGAGCCATAAAATAAATTTGCGTTATTCCGTAAATAATAATTATTACCTGATTGAAATTCAATTCCATTACTTACAACACTTGCAATAGTGTTTCCCCCAGCTTGTAATCGTACATATAACGCCCCATTTAAAAACAAAGTGTTTAAATTTCCACTAAATTGATATTGTGAATTGCTTGGTAAATCATAATGGCTTAAATTCCAAGTATCGCTAAATCGTGAGTCTATGCGTAAGCGACCCAAAATTATTGACATGTCCTGATCTTCTTTGACTATAATATTTGAATTTGTTGTTAGTTGATTGAGTGTTATATCAGTTGAGCCAGTTATTGTATCTTGTTTTGTGTTTATTTCATTAGTAATAGCCTGATTTTGTACTGCATTAGTTGAGGTTGTACTTAATGTTGAATCTACTGTAACACTAGAACCACCGCTCGCATTTAAATCTATATTATTAGCGTGTACAAGTATAGTTCCACTGGTTGCACTTGTAACAACCGTTGCAACACATAAAGCAACATTTGAACCTGTTGGCTGCGTGTTTGTCAAATTACCTGCTGAAGAAGTAGAAGGATATAACTTATCACCTACTGAAAAAGAGCTTGTATTAACGCCAGAAAGATAACCATACCTTAATATCTTGCCATTGCCACTACCTATTGTCGTAATTGCTAAACCTACAAAATCTTTTGCATTTTTTGTACCATCCGCAATAAACTTCTCATATTGCGCAATACCTGATACTGTTACGCCATTTAATGAAACACATTGACCTACTGTAACCGCTGTGCTTGAATTTAAAACGATATCTTGATTTTGCCCTATATAATGTATTTTGCCAGTGTCATTATAAAGCCTTAAAGTGTCATAACTAGTGTCATATGACATTTCACCAAGTCCTGTAATAGGGCTTGGGTTATTAGTATCCCAGTCAATCAATGCTGGATGAATTATCTCGTATCCATCACAATTCAGATTGCCTCCCAAATAAGGGTTTGTGTCATCCACAAGAGATCCCATTTTAGTGTTTAGTTGTGGTTGAATATCGCTATTTACGCCATTCAAATATTGAAACTCTGCATTACTAATACTACCATTTGCAATTTTTGTTGCGTCAATAGCAGAAGGCAAGCGTAGAGCGTTTAAAGTTCCACTACTTATATTGCTTGCATTAGTTGTATCTGTCGTTGCTGAAGCTGCTAGTGTTGGTTTATTTAAAATAAACGCATCTGAATTAGTATCCGTTTCTGTCCAGTCAACTTGTACATTTGCCTCACCACTTCCACCGCCACTTACATTTAAGTCTATATTATTCGCATTTACCCAAATAGAGCCACTAGTTGCACTCGTTAAAACTGTAGCCGTCGCTATAGCTACATTTGAACCTGTTGGCTGTGTAGTTGTAAATCCGCCATAACTGCTAGAACTTAAATATAAAGTATCATTTACAGAATAACTACTAGTGTCAAAATTATCTAATCTACCAAATCTTATAACTTTCCCATCTCCCGATTTTGCAATAGATTCTGTTGTAATACCTAAATAATCTTTTGCTGCAATAGTTCCATCTGCTAGCATGTAACCTATAGATATTTTACCGCTTACTACTCCAGATTTATAAACTGCAACCCCACTAGATAAAGCCCCCCCTGTTTGGTTTGTTACATGTATTTCAGTAGTCTGTCCTAGTAATATTTCTCCAATATCATTTTTTATTTCTAAAGTATCATAAGATGTATTGTAATTTATATCTCCTATATTCGTTAAACTATTAGTTGGCGTGCTTCTTAAATTTAATAAATCTATTGATTCTATTTTTTTATTATTAGCATCTAAATTTCCACCTAATACTGGCGTTGTATCAGCTTCTAAATTTAACAAATATCTATTATCTAAATCAACTGTTACAGTTGAGCTATCACTCATTGTCAGAGTCAATACTCCATTACTAGTATTAAAACTCGCTGAACTAACCGAAACACCAGAACCACCAGAGCCAACTTCCGCAAAGCTAGTGCCATTATAAAATTTTAATTTATTGTCTGTTGTGTTATAATATAAGCGACCGCTACTTGAGCCACTTGGGTCACTAGAAAGATTTTCAATTACAACATCCTGAATCTCATTACCTTGTAAATTTACACTTCTAAATTCTTTTTTTGAGGTAGCCATAATAACAATCTTATATTATTAAAAGGAGGGTGACGATTTGTACCCCCCCTTTTTTTTATTAATTAGTTTCTAACAATAATTCGACCAGAAAATTCTAATCCTGTATTTACTGAAACCGTAATATTACCAGATGAAGCAATTGAAACTTCAACACCGCTTGTGACATCATCGCCATTTCCATCTTTTACAGTAACAACCAAATCTTCTGTTGCGCCAACTCCATGAGTTGCAGCTGCAATAGTTAAATCACCAGATGAAAAGTCACTAGAAGCAAAAGCAGCAGCGTATTTATTGCCTAGTTTATCCGCTGTCACTGCATTATCAGCAATTTTTGCAGTTGTGATATTAGCATCAACAATTTTAATAGTTGAAACTGAATCACTCGCAAGCTTTGAGTTAGTAATATTAGCATCAGCAATCTTTGCTGTAGTTACATTACTATCGACAATCTTTGCTGTGGTTACTGCATCATCTGCCAATTTTGCATTAGTTACATTATCATCAGCAATCTTTGCTGTAGTAATATTAGCATCGGCAATTTTTGCAGTGGTAATATTAGCATCTATAATATTAGACGTTGCTATTGCGTCGTCAGCAACTTTTGCGTTAGTTACAGCATCAGCTGCTAACTTTGCAGTTGTTACATTTGAGTCAGCAATTTTTGTTGTAGTAATTGCGCTATCTGCAACTTTTGCAGTTGTTACATTTGAGTCTAAAATTTTAGCTGTAGTTATAGCATCGTCAGCCAATTTAGCTGTTGTTACCTGTGAATCAGCAATTTTTGCTGTTGTAATACCAGCATCTTTTAGTCTTAAAGAGTCAGAATTGATCTCAATTGAACTATTATCAACATTTACATTAATTGCATTTCCAGATTGTGAAAGTCCATCACCTGCCGAAAAAGCTCCTGCTCCTGTAAATTGTGTAAATACAAGATCAGTAGTTCCTACTGTAGGAGAATCGCCACTTGCTAAAACAAGACCTATATCAGAGTAAGTAGTACCAGCTTCAACAAAACAAAAAGAGTTGGCCTTAATCTCATTTGTAGTATCAAAATCTGCTGCTCTTGTTAATACGAAAGCGTTTGATGCGTCACCAACGGTTGTAACAACATAAATACCATTTTCTGCTGCGTCAGCTTGATCTTGTATCAATACTCTATCATCTGCAACTAAAGTTACTCCGTCAATTGAACCTAAAGCCCCGTTTGCGTCTCCTGTTAAAGTTGCGCCAACTCCAGATGTTCCGTTGTCATAAGTACAAGCCGAAAGTGCTGTAGTTGTAGCTGCTGCAACTGCTAATTTAACATTTAGTCCTTCGGTTGCTGTTTGCGTGTAAGATATAATCTTACTTGCAGACCATAAGTTGCTTGAAGTTGATGAGCTGTCATTAATAATATTAGCAATATTTACTTCTAAAGTAACGTTTCCTTCTGAACCAGATGTTACATTAATTGTTCCGTTACCATTGTCTGCAATGCTTGTAATATCACCTGCAAAACTTTCGAAAGAAGAACCATCATAATAATATAGTTTATTGTCGGTAGTGTTATAATAAAACTGACCTTCAACTGGGTTGCTAGGAGATGATGCTAAATTGTGAGCTACTGCGTTTTGTATCTCATTTTTTTGTAGATCTATCGATCTATAAAATTGTTTTGAATTTGCCATAAAAGCCTCTGATTAAAAATTAAAAATATATTACAGTCCCGCTAAAAGCACTTGTTGACGAAACCCTAAATTCATTACTAGAGACAACATCAATATCTACTCCTGAGGTTATATATTCACCACCTGAATTTAAAACTTGTATCATTAAAGTTTTATTCAAGTTGTGAACAACTGTAATTTCTGATTGGTTAGAAAAAGTAACTTCATTAACTGCTACTCCGATCTGACCTGTGACTCCCTTTTCTAATATTGCCATAGCTAAGTCGTAACAAACGCATTAATATTAGTATTTGCACCTGCTCCTGTTAGGGTTAGTCTATAAGTTATTCCTGGCGAGTAACTAACTGCTATTTGTTCAGAGGCAGAAATAGCTGTGTCGCCTGTGCTTGTAAAATCGTCATTGCTATTATTAGTTTTACTCTGAAAGTCTATAGTAGCACCATCAAAATTTCCGCTTATTTTAACGTAAGTCTTGCCATTTGTACCAAAA
>Ga0196905_1000739_pt1 | contig 13037 bp, 11 predicted proteins | sample CB_VirMetaG_3_FD_169098 | JGI IMG/M metagenome (GOLD analysis project Ga0196905, IMG submission 169098) | Freshwater to marine saline gradient viral communities from Chesapeake Bay - CB_1508_1S Viral MetaG (v3) (version 3) | ecosystem: Environmental > Aquatic > Marine > Coastal | place: USA... | reverse complement strand
GACAAGTACCTGGATAGGCAGTTCTGGATCGACCAGAGCGACAGCTTGATGTACGCAGGTAAAGCAGAGGGTCTCATCGAAACACAACGAGCTCGTGTGCCAGCGTTTTTCGAGATGAGTAACTCTGATCTCCCAAGCTACGCTTGATATAAACCTCAAGTAGAGCTATGGCGCTTTCCCAAGATCAGTTTTTTGAGCAGTATTTTCCGGGCAGTGAATACGCTCAACAGGTTTCTCAGTATAGAAATGCTGTCATTATTGACGGCAACAGACGTCGTAGCCCTACTGGAGGTGAAGTAGCAAGAATTGAAAGTCAAATGCGTTCTGCCGCTCGCGGTAGTTCGGGTTTTCAACAAGCTTGGTCAGCTTACTCAGGCGGCGCAGCTGTCGAAGCAGCAAGAGCTGAAGCTTCAAAAGCTCAGGAAGCAGCAGCTGCCGCTGCAAAAGAAGCTCAAATTGCGGGCAAGCAAAGTACTGCTGTAGCTGCAAGAGTACGCTCTCAATCAATGCTTGAACAGGCACAAATTCAACAAGCTCAGATTCGCGCTGGCCAGGCACTTCAAAAACAACGTAGAACTTCAGGAGCAACTGTGGGTCAACCTGGACGTGCTCGTACTCGAGTTTCTTCTGGTCTTGGAATAGGCGGTTATGGTGGTACTCGCGCAGCCCGTGTATCACCAACTGGACTCAATATATGATTTCTTACATTGACCCTGAGATCATCAAATATCTGGAAGAACTTTATCCAGATAAAGCGCCTGATCTTAGTATGGAAGAGAAACTTATTTGGTTTTCTGCTGGTCAGGTGTCCGTTGTACGCCACTTAAAAGATCAGTACAACCTCCAGGAGGAAACAAAGTATGGCTAAAGGTTTTGATTGGGCGAGTCTCATAGTTGGTTTGGCGTCAGCTGGTGTTGGTGCTTACACCGGCTATCAAATGTCAAAAACTAGTTCTACACAAGCAGAACAAGCACGAGCCGCTCGTGAAGCTGCTGCAGCTCAAGCACAACAACTGAGAGCTGATGCGGCACAACGTGCCAGTGAGTTTCAAGCCTCTCTTAAACAAAGCCAGCTACAAACTGAACAAGCTCAACGTGCTGCTGAGATGGCACGAGAAAGCTCAATGCGTCAGATTGCAGCTCAAAAGACTTCCTCTGCTCTAGCTATTCAACAACAACAGCTTGCATCTGCTATCCAGCGTCAAGCTAGTTCAGCTCCTGTAGGTACCAAAGTGCGTCGTCGAGTTGGTACGCCTCAAGCACTTCGTACTAGTTTAGAGATACAATCTCCATTTGCCGGGGCTCCTGGAAAACTTGGCATTGGAACAGAACTTGGAACTGGTGGTTTGAATGTCTAACGCTGCGGCACGTTATTCGGCTCTTGAGCCGGAAAAAACTATTTACCTTGATCGCGCTATTGAGTGCAGTAAGTACACTCTGCCGACTCTTATTACCGATAACGACCGCAGCACAGGTAAAAACCTTTACACCAAAATTGCTACCACCTACCAAGGTTTGGGAGCTCGTGGTGTTAATAACTTAGCGAGCAAACTTTTGATTGCTTTGCTACCTCCTAACCAAGCTTTCTTTCGTCTTTCAGTAGACGATATGAAGCTTCAACGGGAGCTAGAGAACTATAAAGAACTCCAATCTCAGTTTGACCAGCAGCTGTCCCTGATGGAGCGATCCGTCATGCGGGACATTGAAGAGTCAGGTGATCGCACTGCACTGTTTGAAGCGCTGAAGCACCTTATCATCGGTGGCAACGCGCTCCTCTACGTTTCCGAAAATGGTACCCGCGTATATCCACTCAAATCGTTTGTACTTAATCGTGATCCTGAAGGAAACATTCTTGAGGTTGTTGTCCGTGAAGAAGTCAGCCCTGATGTTCTTCCAGAAAACCTTGCGCCTAAGAACTCAGACGGAAAGTTTGTAGACAAAACTGTTTTCCTTTACACCCACGTCAAATGGGATTACAAAAAGGATCGTTGTAATTGGCAGCAAGAGGCTTACAACAAGCCTGTTGGTAAGCCTGGTTCTGTTCCTATTGATAAGAGCCCTTGGATTCCTCTTCGTATGTTCCGTGTGGCTCACGAAGCCTATGGACGTGGTTACTGCGAAGAACTACTCGGTGACCTGAAGAGCCTTGAGTACCTCAGTAAAGCCATTGTCGAAGGTAGTGCAGCAGCAGCCAAGATCATCTTCCTCTGCAACCCGAACGGTACGACTCGTCCTGACGCTCTTGCTCGGGCTGCCAATGGATCAATTGTGGCAGGCAACCCAAATGATGTGGCTCCTCTGCAAATGCAGAAGCAAGCAGATCTTACGGTTGCTCTCAACACCATTGCACGAATCGAGCAACGCCTAAGTTTTGCGTTCCTTCTTAACAGTGCCATCCAAGCCGGTGCCTCTGGTCGTGACCGTGTGACGGCTGAAGAGATCCGTATGGTGGCTCAAGAACTGGAAGCAGGTCTTGGCGGCATCTACTCGATTCTTTCAATTGAGTTACAACTGCCTCTTGTGAACCGCAAGATGGCGATGATGGAGCGGCAAGGTCGTCTCCCTCGTCTTCCTAAGGATGTTGTCAAACCTCAAATCACTACCGGTCTTGACGCCCTCGGTCGTGGTAACGACAAAGCCAAGCTCATTGAGTTTCTACAGACCTTGGCCGGAACTCTGGGACCGGAAGCTATGGCGAAGTTTGTTAATAGCCGAGAGCTTATTACTCGTCTTGCTGCTTCTGACGGTCTTGATACGTACAAACTCATCAAGAGTGAAGAAGAACTCATGGCAGAAGAACAACAACAAGCTATGATGATGCAGCAACAAATGGCTATGCAAGATCCTAATAACGATCCTGCTAAACAAGCCGCACTAGTTAAAGCTGAAAATGACTCAATCCGAGCCGAGCAAGAAACCGCAACCGGCGGTGGCTAAAGCAGTTGAAGCTGAAGCTCCTAAGAAAACTAAGCTCGAAGAACTTCTAGATCGCCTTAAAGAAGAGAAGCCTGCGCTGTACGAGCAGTATGTAAACGCTGCTAAGAATAAACGGCCAGTTTGGGTGTACCCTGATCTCACCCTGCGTATTGGTTGATCATGGAAGTTATTGCTGATGGTGTGCTGTCTCAGGAAACTGGGGCGTACAACGAACAAGACTTGCAAATTCTTCAGGAAGCTGAACAGCAAGAACAGCAGCAAGCTCAAGACGAACTCATTGGTGGCAAATTCAAAAGCCCTGATGACCTCTTAAAGGCTTATCAAGAGCTTGAAAAGAAGCTGAGTAATCGTTCTGGTTACGACACCAATGAAGATGAACAGTCTTCTGAAGCAGAAGAGCAGGATCAAGAACCTGTTGTTCTGTCTCAAGAAGAAGAGTCCACCATTATGGAAAGTATTGGTGGTCAAGAAAACTTTTCAGCTGTTCAGAGTTGGGCTCGTGAAAACCTTGAAGCTGGAGAGCTAGAGGCTTACAACCGCGAAGTTAACAGCGGAGATTACTACCGAGCTCGTAACGCTTTGCAGTCTCTGTACTTTGCGTTTAAAGAGAACGCTGGTTATGAGCCTGATTTGATTGGTGGCAAGCTGTCTGGTAACAGCAGTGATGTGTTCCGTTCAAGTCAAGAAGTTATGGCTGCAATGAACGATCCTCGTTATTTGCAAGACCCTGCTTACACCCAAGACATACAAGATAAGTTGCTTCGCAGCGACGTTCTTGGTCCTAGGGGTTAATATTTGAATAGCGAACGTAAACATTGTTGCCGCTGAGGCGATAACAACAGTGCGAAGCGAGCGCGTTAAACATTCCTACCTACTAACTAACGATGCCTGACTTTGCATCTCTTAGCCGGTTGGGTGGACTTAATGGCGTTCAATATAACGCTGGTTCCGCCTCCGGTAACTTTGAGCGTGAAAACGCAAACTTCCTCAAAATCTTTTCTGGCGAAGTTCTGACCACCTTCAACCGTGAAACGATCTTCAAAGATCTCACGATGAAGCGCTCGATTTCTTCGGGCAAGTCTGCAAGCTTCCCCATTACTGGTCGCTTCTCTAGCCGTTACCACCGTCCTGGTGATTGGATTGTTGGCCAAGGTAACAAAGGCATGATCGGTGAGAAGATCATCACCATTGATGACCTTCTTATTGCTGATGCTTCGATCTACGACCTCGATGAAGCCAAACTTCATTGGGACGTCCGTAGCATTTATTCCACCGAACTTGGTCGCGCTCTGGCTCGGGCTTATGACCAGCGCCTTGCTCGCACCCTGCTGACTGCTTCTGAGTCTGACGGTCGCGTCAAGGACTGGGATTCCAAGCGCTTCCAAATCGCAGGCGGTACCTACAGCTCTGTCTCGGGTACCACCATCACCATGAGCGCTAACTTCGCTACCGCTGAACTCAGCTACTGGGCAGTGGGTGAAGTTGTTTACGGTGAAGATTCCGGTGCTTATGCCGTCATCACCACCGCTCCTACCAACGGTGCAGCCACCTTCGGTATCAGCCCCATCAGCGCTATCGGTACTGGCTCTCTGGCAGCCTTCACCGCTGGCGAGCGTCTGTTCGTTCTGAATGCACTGCCTGGTGGTACCTCCTATACCGGGATTAACCTCAACGGTGCTGCTGATCGTAACGCTCGTGGCGATCTGATCGTTGAGAACCTGTTCAAAGCTTGCCAAGCTCTGGACGAAAAGGATGCTCCTAAGGACGGTCGCGTTTGTGTTCTGAGCCCTGGCGCCTACTACGACGTTCTGGCTTCTGACCGCGCAATCAACACTGACTTCAACGGTGGTACTGGTGCTAACGGCACCTTTGCTTCTAACCGTGTTGCTTCTGTGGCTGGTTTCACCCTGCGTACTTCTAACCACCTGGGTATTAACAGCTACACCTCTGGTCAGACCTACGTTGGTATTAACAACCAAGCCGCTACCACCCGTGGTGAGCGTCCCAACTACGTCAACGGTCGCGACGGTTCTGACGGCCAAGCTGCAGCTGGCTACAACGATTACTGGCAAGATGAGCAGGGTAACACCAGCTCCATCGCTAACTGCTTCGGCCTGTGCTTCACCAAGGAAGCCGTGGGTACCGTGTCTCTGAAGGACGTGTCCATGCAGATGACTGGTTCTGAGTACAAAGCAATGACTCAGAGCACCATGATGGTTGCTAGCTACGCTGTGGGTCACGGTGTGCTGCGTCCTGAGTGCTGCGTCAGCCTGCTGCACGATGGCAATCCTTATTGATAAATAGCTATTAGCTAATTACCAATACAATGGGGGAAGCAGAAATGTTTCCCCCTTTTTGTTGCGATAATGGCGACTAGTAAACTCAGTGCAGTTAATACGCTTCTTGCCATTATTGGCGAAGCTCCTGTAAACAGTCTCGTTCCTCCACTGACAGGTGATGTAAGCCTGGCAGATCAAGTTCTTGATGAGGTTAGTCGAGAGGTTCAAGGCGCAGGTTGGTCTTGGAACACAATGCTTTATGACTCCATTCCTCTGGACGCTTCTACAGGCCAATCCCAACTTCCTAGCAACACCTTGGCTGTACGTTTTAACCCGCTTAGTTACCCGTCACAAAGGTTTGTTCTTCGCGGTCTGCGGCTTTTTGATCGCGTTAAGAATACATACGATTTAAGGAACAGCCTTGGTGTCGCAATGACTGGTAACACCAGCGACCTCGTTGCTGAGATTGTTGAAGAGTTGGATTGGGACAGTATCCCAGAAACTGGACGACGTTACATTACGATTCGAGCTGGACGTATCTTTGCTAACCGTGCTGTAACGTCTTCAAGTATTGAAAGCTACACAGCTGAAGATGAGGAAAAAGCTCTTCAAACGTTGAAACGTACTGAAGACATGGCTCAGAACTATAACTTCATCAGCGGTCCTGATGATATGTACGGTGGCCGTGTGATCACTAACTTTGGTCCCGACATCCTGAGCCGCTAATGTCACGAGAACTATTTAGCCAAATCATTGGCCCACTGAACAAAGGCGTAAACCAGCAAGCGGATAGCTTTGTGCTGCCTGGGTTTGCCAAGGTACTTGAAAACGGTAACTGTGATCTCGTTGAGGGTCTCAAAAAACGCTTGGGCTCTGTGCCTGTAAAGCGTATTGATACTCTTACTAAAAACGCTGGCGGTTTAACATTGACTAATCCCATTAAGTGGGATGAAGCTTGGGTTTTTGTTTACAACCGCAGTAGCACTGAACGCTTTGTTCTTCTAGCCGTAGACGATAGTCGTACAGTATCTCGTACAGGTAACATCACTAGCGGTTCTGCTGTTGTTGCTTCTGTCAGCTCAATGACAGATCTGTATGTTGGTGCTGGTGTTACTGGTACTGGTATTCCAGATGGCACCAAGATTCTTGATATTGATACAGCAACTTCACGAGTAACGCTAGATAAGAACGCAACGGCAACAACTACAGGCGTAACTCTTACTGTTGAATCTAGTTACACGTTTATTACTGGTGTCTCCAACATTGAACCTCTAAGCGGGGTATTGCCTACTGTTGTTCCTGCTGAGCAAACCTTTGCAAACATTACCTCTAGTAACCTTGGTTACCTGCGTGGTTCCGGTAGGGCTCGTGATCGCTTTAGGGCTACGTCGTTTCAAGATTACGTTTTTATAACCAACATCCAAAAACAGATTGATTACGACAGCACAGAAACTCTGACTCGTTACAACATTAGCGAGATCAGTAGTGCCTATGTTCCTACCCGTGCTCAAATTTGGGTAAAACTTGTTGACTACGATACTGAGTATTCAGTTCACATCACTCTTGATAACGGTGATGAGATTAGTGGTCATTACTTAACACCGTCTCTTACTAACGCTGCAGGGGACGCAAACGTTGTTAGTTCTGCTGACATTGCCGCAAGAATAGTTAGTTTTACAAATACCATTACTGGTTCAACATCTATTGGTAGCTCTACTATCACAAGTGTTACAGCTACAGATATTGTTCAGGTCCATGGCGGAGAACGTATTACTGGTACTGGCATTCCTGCTAATACTTTTATTGGTACTGTCGATACAACTGCACTGACCTTTACTCTGGTCAACGAGGCTGGTACAGCTGTTAACGCAACAGCTAACGGCTCAACCACTTTGACCATTGGCCACGGTCTTGATCAAGTTGACGTTCACAACGAGCTGAACTTTGAGGTTCAAGACTCTCAAATTCTGATTACTTGCGCTAACGCAAACCGCTACATCAAAAGCATCCTTGCTGCTGACGCCAGGGGTAACACCCTGATGTCTGGCTTCTCTAATCAGATTACAAACATCACTGAGCTACCTTCGTTCTCTTGGGAAGGCTACACAGTGCTTGTAGCTCCTGATGGAGCAACAGATCAAAGCTCGTACTACCTCAAATTCAACGCAGAGAACACCACTACTAACGGTGACTTTGCTCGCGGTGTGTGGGAAGAGTCTGCTGGTTGGGGAACTCGTGGACAGTATGACAAAACCACGATGCCCCACGCCTTTGTCCACTACAGAAACGACAACGGCCTGACTCGGTTTACTTTCCAACCGTTTAGCGGTACGGCGTATACCGACGGTTCTACGTCTATTGATATTCCTGGCTGGATTAACCGACTAGCTGGTGATGCAGATGAAATGCCAGGACCGTCGTTTGTTGAAAACACCATCAACGACATCGTGTTCTTTAAGAACCGTCTTGGCTTTGTAAGCGGTGAGAACGTCATCCTGAGTGAGGCGGGCGCTTACTACAACTTCTGGCAGCAATCAGCTTTGCAAGTTGTAGACAGTGATCCTATTGACTTGACCGCAGTCAGTAACGACGTTGCTGTGTTGAACTATGCGTTGCAGCAACAGGACGAATTGATCTTGTTCTCCAACGAAAACCAGTTCCGTCTGTATTCAGGTGACAACGTTACGTTCTCTCCTGAAACTGCTTCTGTTGGTCGTATCAGTTCCATCACTATGGAATCTGATGTACGTCCTGAGCAGGTTGGCCCGCAAGTTATCTTTCCAGTTAAAGAAGGTGACTTTACTGGTCTGCATACTTTCATTACGACTGACCGAACCGTTGGTATCAACTTGGGTCAAACAGCAGTTATCACAGAAACTGTTCCCAAGTACATCCCTAAGAACATTGACTCGCTAGCCGTTAGCCGTACTGATCAGTACCTAGTGGCGCTCAGCAGAGACGACAACGACGCTTTGTATGTGTACCAGTTCTTCTGGGAAGCCTCTGGGGGCTCTCTAACTAACAGACAGAATGCTTGGCATAAGTGGATCTTCCCTAACAAACAAATTCACTGGTGTGACTTTATTGAAGGTACTCTGTTCAAACTGGTTGAATACGACAACAGCGGAACAGCTGAGTACTACCTTGAAGGTATTAACGCCTCACGACCTCCGCAAAATCCTAATCAGTTGTTCTTGCTGGATCGCCAGCTGTCTAGCTCTATCACAACTGACATCGGTGCTGTGACGTTCAGTTACGACGCTGGTACCAACAAAACCACGGTCACTCTGCCTTACCGTACTGTTAACACCAGTCAATTTGCTGTCATCAAGTCCGATGCAAGCGACGCAACAGAACCTGAAAAGCGTTGGATCGTGGCTAATAATATTGCGGCTGGTGTTACTAGTTTCGTTTGCGATAGCCTTGGGGATTTTTCAAACAGCTCTTGGGTCTTTGGTGAGCAATATACGTTCACTTTCAGACCGCCTCAGCTTATGCCTTACTCAAGAACAGCAACTGAGAACACTTTTATTGGTAATCGTACTGGTCGTTTGCAGCTTAGATACGTTGATATTTATTACAACGATTCTCGATACTTTACCGTTGAGGTGACTCCTAAACACCGCGACAAGGTGACGTATGAGTTTGATCGTCGTGAACCCCTAAACGGCAACATTGTCATCAACGAAGAGGAGGCGTTCGAGGAATCAAAATTCCGAGCCTATATTCAAAGCAAGAACGACCAAGTTACAGTGGAGCTAGTGAACAACAGCATCGACCAGGCTAAGTTCATCGCGCTTGAGTGGACTGGTCTCTATTTTGATGTTGCGAGGAAGTACGGCTAATGGCTAAAACAGAAAAAACTATTATCCCGCAAGCTTCTCCAGTAGAACCTAAATCAAGTATTTTTGACCTACCTTCAATTCTCAATATTGCTAGGACTGGTCTTGAGACTTATGGCGTTGTTGCGTCCCATCTACTTGCGCAGACTGAAACTCAACGAGCAAACGCTGCAGCTGAAACGGAGTTTTGGACTAAATACGCCGCTCAAAGCCAGCAGAACTACCGTAACTACGAGATGCAGCTCAACGCTTGGTATCGGGAGGCTGATTACGTTGAACGTCGTAGACAGTATGAAGAACAACTAGCAGAGCAGCAAGCCATCTTTAAAGGTGCTGTAGCTACTACTGCTACTAAAAACTTTGAAAAGCAGCTAGCAGACCTTGAAGGACGCTTCTACGAAGAGGAAGCAAAGGAAACGATTGAGCTAGAAAACATTCGTGCTCAAAACATTGCTTCTGCAGCCAAGATTGCAGCTGGCGGTCAAGTTGGCCGTTCCGTTATTGGAATGCAATCAGCTAAGAGTCAACAGTGGCTGGCTAACGTAAGCAATCGTCAAATTACTCGTAACTTCAGGATTGCTGACAAGATACGAGCTGGTGAAGCTCTTAACGTGGCTCGTGAGAACACTGTAAATCAGGTTCAGTTCTATACACCTCAACCGATTGCTGATCCAGTTAAACCCCTAGCTCCGCTGCCTATTACAGCTGTTGCGCCTACGCCTGCTAGAGGTCCTAGTGTTTCAAACCTTACATTCCAACTTGGAACAGTTGGTTTGGATTCGTTTTTGAACTACCAGGCGATGCAACCCCCGGCTCCTAAAGCTGTGCCAGGACAATCCCAGTATTCTGGAACTAAACCAGCAGCATCCGCACCTACTACTCCTGAGGAGTCACCCTAATGACTAGCAGCTTTGGTATTACGCCTCAACGCCAGATTCGAGATCTGGTAGCTCAACCAGAAAAACCTGCTGCTCTTCCAGCTCCTGCACAACCCTCAGCGATCCCTCAGCAAGTAGGAGGTCAGTTGATGTATGCCGCTAGTTTTCAGCGGGATACTGCAGCAGAACAGGGCATTAAAAACATTGAAAACTTTTTAGCTCAAGGCGGTGTTTTTGAGCGAGGTTCAACACTTTTATTTGAAAACTACAAAGCAGAGAAGAGGCAACAAGCAGAACGCATCCTCGCTTCTGAAGCTACAGCTTATAAAGACTTAATTCAAAACGCTAGCGAAACTGAACAGCTTAAAAAGAAAGGCGAATTTGAATTAGCTCGTCAAAATCAACTGAGCAACCCTTGGACTAATTTCTACTATTACGACGCCAAGGCTACTAACGCTGGAAATCAGATTGCTGTAAACCTCGCTTCTTGGGGCAAACAAGCAGCTGACAATCTTGCAGAACTTCCAGTTGATCAAAGAGCTGCGATCTTAGCTGCAAAAGCTCAAGAGCTAAAAGCAGAGTATTCAGATATTCCTGAGGCATACCAAGCCGCAAAAATTGATCCACCACTTAGTGCCACTTTATTTGATCTCAAACGAGATTTAGATAACAAAGCTTTTGAACTAAACGATCGAATTACTCGGCAGACTGCTGGTGAGAAACTTAAAGGAGCCTGGAAGCTAGGAGCATCGTTTAGTGCAGCAACCGGCTATACAACCTACAACGCTGATGCTATTAAAAAGGGTATTGAAGAATATCGTGATTGGTTAATCAACAAAAACAATTACTCAGGTCAACAAGCTACTGACGCTTTTGCTGAGCTTTTCGACAAAAACGTTCTTCTTTTGGACGCTGATGGCAATGGTTTGAGTGATATTGGTCACGCTTATAGCGCATCAGATTTGATCGGAGTTCTCAGTCAGATTGATGTTAACGGCGTGAAGCTGACTGATTTACGTGATAGTAAAAACCGTCCTCTTGGAGAGGTTATTCAAGCTGCTGCTGATCGAGCTACTAAACGTGATGAACTGCGAGAGGGTTCTATTGAGCGCGGACTCCAACGTCAAAAACGGCAAGCTTTTAGAACGATTCAAACTACAGCAACTGATTGGTGGATTCAAAATCCAAATGCAGATGATAATGCAATTATTCAGCAGATTAACAGGGAGGAAGCAAACGCTGCAATAAAAGCAAAGCAATTGGGAATTCCTTATCAGGATTTCGTCGATGAAATTCGAAAAAATTACAAGCTGTCTCAAAAGCTGTTGACACCAGAACGAAAGCAAGAATTGATTGATTTAACTCAGGCTGCTATTGATAATCAAATTTTTGAGCTTCCTGCAAATGTCAGGGAAGAGGCAAAGGGATCAGATATTTATCCTGATCTTTTGAAGATGATCAATGAAGCAAAAAGCAAAGATAACGCAGCAGACCGCACTGCGTTTAATAAAACTCGAGCTGATTTGATTAAAGATCTTAAAGAAGGTTTGAGGGGTCAATTTTTACAAGATCCTCAAATCAAAGAAATGGCCACTGATGAAGCTGGTGTTAGATCTCAAAAAGACAAACTTTTAAAGCAAGCTATTACAGAAGCTGGTCGGTTGCTTCAAGACGAGGCCACTAGTTATTTCTCTCGAAAACTGAATGAAGCTCGAGCTGCAGGAAAAGATATTACTGATCCTCAGTTTCAAAGGCAGCTGCTGATTGATGCTGAAAGGTCGTTCTTTACAAGACCTGAGTACAACGATGTTGATTATTACTACAACCTTGAGCCAGGCAAGTTTAATAAAACGCCTATAACCGGCTCTAAAAAGGATACCAGTGGTCGTTGGGTCTTTGGTTTTAGAGACACTGACAACAGAGCAGCTTGGTCTTTGAGAGCGTCTAGTACGTTTGGTAACAACCCAAAACTAGCCCGTGCCGCATTGGATTCTCAACTTTTCTTTAATCAAACAGAAATGGGAGAACTGGTTAACGCTGCAATTACAGACAACCCTCAAAGCGTTAGTAACGCAACTAGAGCTTCGCTACAGAATCTGAATACGCTAGCTTTTAAAGGGCAGATCCCTATTTCTGAGCTTGTTGAACGGCAGATCAAAACTTTCTTTGGCAATAAGAATCTTCCCCCCAACATTCAAAAAATCTCAAAAAACCTTCAAGCTATAACGCAGCCAGCTGTAGCAGTCACTGGTCCAATGCCAAGTGATGTCGCTCTTAAAATTACAAACCCCCACCACAGCCACAGTAAAAACCGAGCTATTGATGTCACCCTTGTACGACAGAACAATCAACTAGCAAATAACGTCCCTTCTCCCATAAGCGGTAAGGTGATTTTTGCTGGTATGGATGGAGGCTTCGGTTTGTCAGTGATTATTGAGGCAAGTAACGGTGGCCCTGGTTACAACAAACGGGATCGTCTCCGAATTTCTCATTTGGCGCGCCTTTATTGGAAAGAAGGTGACGTCATCAGTAAGGGGAGGCCTGTAGGTAAAAGTGGAGATGACTCCCCGTTTAACTCAAACCCTGGCTACTCGGGTACAGGCGCTGGAGACCCCGGTCACGTCCATTTTCAACTCTATAAGCCAGGTCCTGGTAGACCTACTCAAGAATTTCAATACGAGGACCAGTCTGTTCAAGCTAGGTTCATTCAGTTGAATTTGGTTCCAATGTTCCGCCGCAAATAGCAATTTCTAGATATATCCGGTATTTTGGAGGAAGCGCCCTTAGTAGCTTTTCCTCCAAATGCCTTATATCCCTCTTCGTAACGGTCAATCTGTTTTTATTGAGGATCCTCAGCAAGCTGATCAACGGTATAAGCAAGAATGGGAATCAACTACCGCTAAACCCCAAGCAGCCCCTCAAGCGGCTTCTAAGCCAGCTCCTAAGCCAGCCCCAAAAACTACCACTAAAACAAAGAACAAACGCCAGTCTGCTCGTAATTTTGATGTTGGTCAGTTCCTTCGGCAACAGGCGCTAGGCGCTGCTCAAGGAGTAGGCCAACAAGTATTTGGTGCAGCTCAAGGTGCTGCTGAAGATATTAA
>Ga0196905_1000737_pt1 | contig 13067 bp, 26 predicted proteins | sample CB_VirMetaG_3_FD_169098 | JGI IMG/M metagenome (GOLD analysis project Ga0196905, IMG submission 169098) | Freshwater to marine saline gradient viral communities from Chesapeake Bay - CB_1508_1S Viral MetaG (v3) (version 3) | ecosystem: Environmental > Aquatic > Marine > Coastal | place: USA... | reverse complement strand
ACTCCGAAACTCGGGCACGCTCCATCATGCGACAGAGGTCCCACTGGTCACTGTTATTCAGGGCATAGGTGCTCAGTAAGATGATTGGTCTCACAGCTTATCCTTTATTTTCTTTATTTCGCTTTGTATTTCTCTACGCTTTTCGACGGGCAAATCAAAGGATGCTTTCTCCAAGGCATTGGCTTCCTTGAGTTCTGCAAAGCCCTTGCGTTTGGTGCCCTGCAGGAAGCTTGCCGAACCTTCCAGGCCATAGAGTGCGGGCACGGGTAGCAACTTCTGCAGCTCTGTGTGACCGCATTGCGCACACTTGCTGGGCATATCCCAAGCTTCAGTGACAGCCTCGCAGGAGAGACACTCAAAGTCCTGTATCTTGGGCACCTGCTCTGTGTCCTCTATCACATAGTAGAAGGACCAACGTAGAGGAGCATGGTGTTCCAGCACATGTGCCACGGCAGCTGCCTGATTGGGGAAAGGCCCTGCAACAATAGGCTCTTTCTGTGCATAACATTTTGCAAAAGTAACCTTCGCCATTCTTCACCTCCAGATGCGCTTCAAAATTCTATACGTAGTCCAATGGTAGCAGAGTTTAGTTTGAATTCAGAGAAGTTCATACTTGGGTTAATTGTCAGAAAGAAGGGTGTGTTGCCCAGACGTAGGCCGCCATCCAGTCCGAGTATGTAGTGCCTGTCCAGGAGTAGAGAAAGGCCATCCATGTTGACGCCCAGATGATAGTCTGGCGGGATGTATCCCTGCTGCTCTGTCTCCTTGGTCTCATTGGATGTCTGTTCCTTCTTCTCTTCTGTACGTGTCGTCTCCTCAATCTTTGTTCCGTCCGGTTTAGTGATGACTCGGTCCTTGACTGTGGTCCTGTCGACGTAGACAATCTTATCCTTGTAGACAATCTTGGTCTCGGGGCGGCAGACTGCGTCCTCCGGCCAATTCTTGTAGCCAAAATAGATGATTGCGGTCTGTGCAATCAGCAACAATTCCTTCCAGTTCTTTCCTACAAATTTTGACATTAGTTACCTTCCTTAAAATAGAGCACTTCGCACATGGGATGTGGCGGATAGCGGCTGACCTTGACGATACGCAGGGTAGACGCCATCATCTGTCCCGAGGATATGACTTGTTTGAGATGGGAGATAGTGTTGTACTCCTCGCGGCGAATCCACTTGTTCTCCATGAAGAATTCAATAGCATAATTGTGTCCTTCTGGCAATGTCCAAATGTAATTCTCGTTGCCCATCAAAGTTTCTCCAGCTTGATGTACTCATAAAGGTGCTTGAACAATTTTCGTTCGATGGCATAGCCGGATGCGAAGTAGGTACGATTGGCAACCTTGCGCGGCTTGAGTGAATGCTCATGCACAAGGTAGTCTATGGTTTCGATTAGCTCCGGTATGTTACGGAATATGTAAGCCTCGGAGGTTAACACAAACTGGTAGATGAATAGGTCAGCGCCCTTCTCCCAGGATTGCCAGGGACCGCCGGGTTTCTGCTGGGACAGTACGGAGAATCGCTCAAAGAAGAAGTTCGGAGTCTTGTTCGGATGATAGTTGTCTGACTTGAGCTCGACCTTGAGTCCGTCCTCCGTGAGAAAATCGTAGTCTCGTACAGGCGACTTGATGAGCGAGCTGTGGAAGTTGCTTTTCCATAGGGACTGGAAGGATTGCTCCCCCTGCTCTCCTATGGTCAGCTGTTCTTTCCATCCGTAAACTTTTCTAGCCATCTATCACCACTGCTTGTTTGAAGTATTCCGGGAAAAGGGTTCCTTGCTGACTGTACAACCTGCGGAAACTTCGGTCAAGGATAAATGTGGAACCAAAGTCATCCGGCCCACGGCAGATACGGCCTGCGGCCTGCACGACCTGCTGTATGGCTTGCCATGCATAGCGTTCTGGATGGGTCTCTGCAATGAACTTCCAAGCCGGGTCCCCGAGGAAGGGCCAGGGGACCTTGCAAATAATCTGGACCTGATAGTCGTCGCCATACAAATCAACCCCCTCATAGAGTCCCGAGCCCAACAAAACAAGGGGCTCTTTTGTCGTCTTGAAGTAATCCACTACCTCAATCTTATCTTCCCTGCCGTGCGATAGGACTCTGTCCCCGAGCTGCTCACGTAACATGGGCAGAATCTTGGCTGAGAGTGAGTATGGAATGTGTACTAATATCTTCGTCTTAGGAGACATGTTACATATATTAACTACTCTGCTTGCTAAGCTGCTCAGACTATCCTGCGAGACGGGATAGCTCAGGCCATATCCCTGCTCTACGAACACCGGCCTACGCTTCGCCTCGATGGGTGACTCAACCTCGATGTACTTCACCCGCTTCCCTGCCAGGGCCAGCTGCTCTACCTCCAACCTGGAGATGGTTCCGCTCAGCAAGACTATTTTCTGTACCTTCTTCGAGGGCCAGAGGACCTCCAGCTTGGGCTCGTGCGAGGTGTCCAGCGGGAGCAAGGTCAAACAGTCCCGTTCCCGGCCTCTGTAGCGCCTGTCACCACGCTCGACTAGGTAACGCATACGACCTGTCTCTAACTCTTCACGTAGGGCCTGCCAGGCACCTTCCCGAAACTCCCTTGTCCTTACCCAGTCCAGCAGCGCCTCATAGGTGTCCACAAAGTAGGGCAGCCTCACCTCATCCCCGCCCTTGAGCAGGATGCGGTCAACCCAGAGGTGCTTGGCCGCCAGTTCCTTGGTCATGTTCACGAGCAGGTGTGCCTCGTCAACCATGATGACTGGGGAGTAGAGTCTATGTGCCAGATAGGTGTAATAATTAGCTACCCGATAAGGAACCTTGTGGACTTGCCGGACCTGACGTAGGTACACGCACTGTCCGCAAGTTTCCCCCATCACCCTTTTCCTGGCTTGGCAACTCATCGCCTCACCCTGCTGGTCCGTGGCCCCGCCTTGGCAAGTGTAGCTGTCCATATTCCTGAGCGCATAGATTCCCTCCGACTCGACGACCTGGTCGAGCAGGACATTGTTCGGTACAAGGATGGTCGACTGCAGCTTGTGTTTCTTGTGGACCCAGCGTGCAATCGTACTCATCATGCGAGTCTTGCCTGCGGCAGTGGGCGCGGAGAGCACAAACACATCGGCCTCATTCCAGTACTTTTCCAATGCAGTGAGAGCAGCCACCTGGCAATCCCGTGGCTGTCCTCTGAACATGTCTAATAATCTCATGTCAATCCCCAGATTCTTGCAGGTCCTCAAACTTATCGCCGGGCTCAATCCGCACATAGATTCTGTGCTCAGAGTAGCGTGAGGTGGTCGGTCCGACGAGGTCATTGATTGTGTAAAGCAGCTGCTGCATGGTCTTTACATCGTCCTCTTCCCGGTCTCCGCCCTCGAACACTTGTACCCGTACCATCTCAGGGTCCGAGTGGTCCTCCAATATCCAACCATTTGATACCATCTTGATGACTAAACTCATGACTGTACGACCTCCAATACTTCTGACTCATTACTAATCTTCTGTCCTGCATGGTGGAACAGAGTCAATCCCATGACGGTGGCATCCTTCATGTCCGACTTCTCATAGGACTTCAGGTGCTCCCTTACCCAGGCATGCCAGGTTGTGCTCGGTATCTCAATCAAACTTTGCGACTCAATGCCCGCCATGAAGATGGCGACCGAGCGGTGCAGATTGACGACACCCTGCGTGCGGAAGTCACCGCCCCTGCTGCCCATAAAGGGAGGAATATATTCAATGCACAGCACGTCAATGTTACCGAACAACTCGGGGTTCCCCTGCAAGGTCTGCAGAATCTGTCTGTAGCGTTGATGCGGCTGCTGTCTTCTCTTGCTCATGTCAATCTCGCCTGACTCAATCCAGGTCGAGTCCTGAAACAGAGCATAGCCCGGCAAACTTCCGCCCGATGCCGGGTCGATGCACAGCACACGGCCTTCTCGTATCGAACTAGCCAATCTCTTGGCATCTATTGCGAACTTGCTCTGCTTCTTAGCCATTACATTATGTCCTCTCTCTGATTGGACTTCTTGACTGCGCCAGGTCTCTCTGCTTCTGGAACAATCTGATTGAGCAACTCGTCTACCCACTTGTCAAACAACTCACGCTTCAGCTTGCCAAATCGGAAGCAGAGAATCTGCACATAGGAATAGCCCGTGCCCGGCTCCTCACCTTTGTGGTATAGGGCCCAACGTCCGAGGTCAGCAGAGACAATGTACTCTGTGCTGCTAAACTTGAAAGCAAAATCCAAATAGCATTTACCTGTAATCTTCATCTGTATCATAGCTTATCCCTCAAACTTATCCTGTGCCCAGTTGTCTACAATGTTTGCATCGCCCTTAAATTTAACACTTCCATTCAAGAAAGAGTTTAACTCGTCCAATACCTTCCCGTCAAGTAATTGTTTCGCTTGTGCAGCCTGCTCTTCCGGCACCTCAAGCATCACACAATCATGGATGTCCCATACGTAGGGCGCATAACTTATACGCTCGCGCATAAATACACGCTCCACGAATACGTTGAGCAGGACAAATATGTCATGGCCGCTTCCTTGAATACTTCGGTTGACTATGTCCTTCAGGTAGTCCGAGGATACACCCATGGGCCGCCCGATAGGATTGAGGAACCAGCCTCCTGTACGTTCCCATTGTGCCAGCAGGAACTTCTCATAGTCCTTGACGGCAGCAAAGAGTTCCCAGTAACGGGAGTGCATGGACTTGGCCTCGGCCAAACTAATCTCGATGCCCTGCAGTGCCAGCCCCTGACGAATCTTGTTGGGCCCGGCCCCGTATGAGCTGGACAAGTGCAGCAACTTGGCAATGTTGCGTGCCTCCTTGGCATCCTTCTTGGCCTTGGCTACAGAATCTTTGGTATTGTCATAGGGGTCATAACCGGCGGCACGAATCGCGTCACCGACTCGTCCACCGAGCTGGGCCCCAACACTAAGGTACACACAATCCCAGCCAGTTGAATCGGGACCATAGAGACGCATAAGAGTCGGGTCTCCAGAAGCCATGGCCAGGACATGGGGTTCAAGAGAAGCCACGTCAAAGATGACAAGCTTGCATCCAGGACCTGCAGTCCAGCATTCCAGATATTTCCTATCCTTCGCCACATTTTGTAAATTGAGTCCATCGGCTCCTCCCAATCGGCCCGTATACGTTCCCGGACACTTTAGACCTGCGTGCAGAAATGCTCGGTCGTCCAGCTTATCCAGACAGCCCTGCACCATGGTGCGAATCTTGTTGCGTGCATTATAATTAATCAATGTAGGCCCGTGCGGCTTCAGTACCAAGAGTGCGTCCTCGTCCACCGCCGGCTCTCCACTGTCGGTCGTAGAGAGCACGTCGTATCCGAGGGCCTGATAGAATAGCCACTGTTTGTGTTTAGCAGAGTCAATGTTGAATAGTCCCAAGTCCTTACTCTCCGTAGTCGGTACAGTTAGACTAGCCAACTCATTCATCTTCTGGTGCTTCTCGTGCCAGCGTCTCCACGGAATGGTAATCTCCGGCACGGCAGTTTCCAGTGCCAGTCTCTTGGCTTCCCACTTCTCCCAATTCTTGGATTGCTTGCCGTCCGCTTTCCAGCGCGGGGGCTCATTGCCCAGCTCAGGCATCTTCTTGTATTGCTTTGGTTGTGATTCCTTGTGCTCCAGTGCTACACGCTGATTGAATTCCTGCACTGCCTCACGTACACCATCTGACAAATAGAAGGTCTCGAGGAGAGAGGCGCACTCCACGTCCAGGTCTTTCCTGTAGTCCTCAAGTTGTAGCAAGTCGATGTGTACTCCACGCAGCTTCTGCCAAATGACATGCTCAATCGTGGACATGAAGGCCGGCCCGTAGATGCTGAACACCTTGAATTGCTGGAGAACAGGTTTCAGTACCCGGGTCCATAGCAAATAGGTTGCATATGCGTCAGCGTGACAATACTTGCCTAGTATATGGGCCGGTGCACGCCACATCTGTGACTTGTCCGGCCCGCCGTGTTGCATGGTGTGTCCATTGTCGATGAGCCATTGGTCCAGCTCTGCCTCGTTGCTCTCCGGCCATCCGAGCAAGTCAACCATGGCTTGTTTGAGTCCATACTTCTGGCCGGCCCATCCCTCGCAGGCAAGCCATCGGTACACTGCATACGTGCAGTACACCCAGTTGTGGAAGTCGGGCCTGTCCTCGAATCCCTGTCCCTTGCCTTGTGCAAGGTAGAGGTCACGTGTCAGGTAGGCCCCGTCAAATACGACGTTGTGTGCAATGAGTGGGACCCGGTACTCATGCAGACACATGATAAAATCATACCACAAAGAGGGGTTGCTGTGGTCAACTTCTGAATAGAAGGTTCCCCAGTGTGCGCTGACACCGATGCCAACCACGTAATTTGTTTGATAGTCTTTGGCCATGTCGACGCCACGTGTCTCCAGGTCGACGACTAATTCGCAGTCCTTATGCTGACTGACTAGACTTTGTAGTTCTGAGAGAGGCAGGAACGTGGCCTCTTCGTGCGGGCTGCTCTGTATTGGCTTCAGTAAGGCGAATGGTTTCGTCTGCATCTGGTATCCCCCTCGATTCCAGTTTACGTTGTGCGAGCTGTTTGCTCATGCGTGGCCATAGTTCATGCTTGTCCATCTCCTCTCTCCAGAAGAGAGCTCCGCCAAACTTGGTTACATTCTTGTTAGTTTTGTCCATAAAAAAAGTACCGCAATAAAGAGTAGATACAGGACTACAAATGTAATGCGAATAAAGTTTACGGTTCTGGCTTTGCTCTCGGTACGCTTGTCGGCTTCGGCGAAGGCTTTTTCGTCTCTGATTCTGGTGGACAGTATGGCTGGATTTCTACGTCTTTTTTGACGCCGGGTGCCTTTTTTGCGTGGCATAGGTCTGGTTCCTTTGTGTCAGGTGTCTCCTTGACCTGACTGGCACAGGCCATGAGTGCGAACAGAATGAATACGGCAAATACTACTAATTTCATGTGATACCTCCGAGGGGGCCGAAGCCCCCGATGTGAATTACTTCTTAGGAAGGTTGCGGAACAGTGAGTAATACTCACCGCCATCACTCTTGCCTGTGTGGTACTTGATGCCGCTCTTCGCCTCACGCTCGGCGAGCATGCAGATGCGCGTACCGCGCTCCTCATCTCCCTGACGTGCATAGAGTGCAAAGGTGCCATCCTCGTTTGCGAACAGCTTGTACTTCACACCTGACTCACGGTCCGAGCCCGAATACTGCTTACCCTTGGCTCCTACCTTATCAAAGAACATACCTGTGAGGCGCTTGTTCTCCTTGTTTCCATTGTCGTCGACAGTCACATAGAGTGTAAAGTCTGCACTCTTGCGAGCTCCTCCACGTGCTGAACTGTTGGTGCTGCGTACATTGCTTGGTGCGTTGCGTGTCATGCTCATGGCATACTCCTCATTTGTTGCTGACTTTGGTCTTGACCTGTTCAAGCCAAGTCTCGAAACCTTTATCCTCGTACTGCTCACATGTCGATACGAGTGGGCAGAAGTCACATTGCTTCCAATTTTCCCGTTGCCCTGAATAATCCAAGTTGATTGGGCGTGGGCCTAGCTGTTTCTGCTCCACTGACTGTTCGATTAGCTCGTAGTACTGCTCGATTCTATCACAAGAGATGATTGTGTCAATCCATTTCTTGCTTCCCTCCTCCCGAAATTGCAGTTGTCCCTGTGCAAACTTCAACTCAAAACCTTTGGTAAAGGGCAGCACCTTCTTTATTTCAGAGATGCCATCCTTGTTGGTCGAATACTCACAATATACGGATGCTGCATCCTCCTGTTTTGGAAAGTGTTTCTGTGCCCAGCCCATGACGTGCCAATCCACTCGACTCGTGTACCACAACTCAAAGGGCACGTCGTAGCCCGACTGCTCCGAGAGTTTCCACATGTAATGTGCAGCCTGCACCAAGTGTCCTGTCTTTGGCTTTCCTTGCAAGACAGTCCGTGCCGTCCATAGACTTGAGACAAGCTTCAATTCGAGGCCACGCACAAGCTTTCCTCCGAGGTCGGCAAGTACGATGTCCGGCCTTCCCGTCACCGGGGTGCCTCCCTTCGTTTCCCATTTGATTGGTACTTCCTCTTCCCTGAATATCTTGCCCGGCCAGGAAGCACTCAGTACTTCGTGCCAGCTGTCCTCATTGGTGCGTCCTGCAGCAAACATGAGGTCACGGGTGGATTCTCCCTCCATCTCCTTGAGGTCGATACCCAGAAAGCGCAGCATGGCCTGCCTGTGGCATGTTCCTGAGACTTCTATTCCGCCCTCGACGGGCTCCACGAGGCCGACAGTACCGCCACGCAGCGTGCCCTTCTTCAGGGACTCCTCTGCCTTGGACTTGTCTGTCAATGCCTGCGTGCCTGCCTCAAGCAAGGAAGTCGTCGGAATCAAACTCAGTTTCATGAGAACTCGCCCTCTCTTTCTGTCTTCCTGTCACGAATGGAGTTGGTACGAACACGCCGAAGACTCGCATCAGTTCGTTCTTCTCGTTTAATCGGCCATAGCTGGCCAGAAAGTGAGGAATCTTTTGTTTTACGAGTTGGGGAAACCAGCTTTCCGCTTCGGACCGACGATTGCACTCGACGAACAGGTACAGTTGCCACTGATTTCCCAACGCACTCTCGGAAAAGTTTGCTTCGCTCAAGACTTTCCAATGGGAAGGGCGGCTCCGCTCTCGTTTCTTCTTTTCTTCTCGGGTACTCATGGGCTGGTTGCTCTCCTCTGATAAGCAGGTAGATGAGTAAGAAGGGTGACAACACAAAGTAGAAACTAGTCGCAATAATAGTTTTGATTAAGTTGACGGCAATGGCCACAGGTCCTCTCCTCGTGTTGTGAAATGAATGTCTTGTCACACCTAAGACATCGGCGCTTCTTTGCAACAACGGGCCTGAGTCCATTTTTTACACGGGCCACATTTTGGTCACGCTGCATCTTAATCTTCGCTTCAGTCTTACTCATAGCTAACCCCCTAGTATTTAGAGCAAAGTGGAATCCAACAGTGGAGTATCCACGTTTCGTTTAATTTCTATCTTGGGCTTGACCACGTATGGACAATCCGAGACGGTTACAGTCATTGTGATGTTGCCGAAGTGTAGCTCTTCCCTGTTTCCTCGTTGCAGCAATTCTGCCGAGCAGAGCACAACCACATCCTTGTCAGCTGCCTTGGCCTTCAAGGCTGCTGAGCCGGAGTTTAACCACCAGTCATGGACAGTCAGCTGCTTGAATTGCTCCACGCTGAGTTGAAGGCGTTTGGCCTGCATTGCTTCGAGCTCAAGCAATTCTTCCACAGTGGCAGTGATGTTGGACAGGATGTTGTATATCTGTCCTTGCACACGCAGGCTGGCCTGGTGTTGCATGAGCAGTGCGCCGGAGACTACGGCACGTTCAGGGCAGGCAGGGCTTTGCAGGATGACAAAGGCCATGGATGCAGCCAAGTGTGCCACGCAGACGACCTGCTTACCTTGGGCCTGCAAGGCCACCAGCTGGTCAATGATGCGTTTGCCTGAGAGGACAGAGCCTCCGGGACTAATGAGTTGCACGTAGACCGTATCACTTGAGAGTTGCGGAATCCTCTTGGCGACCTTCTCCACCATGTCCTCGCTGACTTCACCGAGCAAGGTCAGTGTATTCGATGGGTTGAGCATGACTGCGTCGGGAGTAGACGCCGAAGCAGTGAATGGTATAATGAGCGTAGCGAGCGAGATTAGAAATCTTTTCATATACTTTCCTTATCTGTGTTTAGTGTGGCCAATTCATACATCCAGCAGACCGTCCTCGAGTATCACCTCCTCCTCTTCGTTTGAGAGACGCCGTACACGCAGCTTGCCTGGAACCTGCGCATAGTCCTGAAGCTTCTTCTTTGCTGCCTCTTCCGTGGGGCAGACGTCCAGCATGTGCCATCCTTGGCGGATATTCATGATGGGCATGTGGTATACCTGCAGCAATTCCACGGCCCAACGATTGCCTCCGTAGTCAGCGAGTTGTTTTTTCTTTCTTCTCGTACCGAACATCGGTGCTGACTCCTTCGTGTATATTGTCAAGCAGCATTGCCAGTGCTGCCATGGCGTGTCCGAGGTGTGAGACGTTACTCTCAGGGTCCAAATCTTCTCTGTCCAGATAAGCAAAGATATGTCGAAGTGCTGCAGAAGTCAAGCGAATATTCTCGAATCCTGCACGAAAATTGATGCGTGAGTATTTTTCTTGTCCATACATCATGGCCCGAATCATCGGCTCGAGCATGGCCGGTGTGAGCAGCGAGTAATCAGGCTTCTGCGAGTCGTGTTTGACTGCGCCTTCAGATGGAGCTTCTCGCTTCGCTCGGGGAGCTTCTCGCTTCGCTCGAATCTCACCAGCCGTAGCTTTCCTGCTCCTCTGTTTCTTGGTAGAGTCTTTCGTAAGCCGTCGGCTCAGGTTGGGAAGCTTTACGGTTAGGACACTGTTTTGTTGTGTGCGTTTTCTCGCAGAGCGTGCAGCCGAGGCCATGCGGATTCTCCTTCTTGCTTAGTTTTGCGTAGTGCTCCGCCCGGAGCCAGTCTGGATTGTGCTCAGGGTAGTCTCGCTTCATTTCTCAACCGTCTCCTTATCGAGCAATTGCTGAAACCACTCGTCCTGCTTCTTCAAGTTGTAGATAAATAAGCCAAACGGGCCGACTCGAACTAGGACAAGCCCTTTCTCCGATGCTTTCTTGTAGTGCAGTGACCAATAGAACGGGGAAATCTCCGCTTCGACTGTGTGGTTCGGAAAATTGATATGGCCTGTTACTGTTAAACCAAATGGTAGATTCATATCTTTATCCTATTAGCATAGTCTATAATACTGATTGCGTTAGTTTTAGGTTAGGAGAGTATGCTAAAACATACTGTTAGAAAAAAGAGAAGTATTTCAAACACCCGTCGAGTCTGATACATCTGCATCCTCCACAGGTTTGCCTAAGTTGAGGCATGACTGTTCAAACTCTGCGTCCGGCTCCACCCCCTCCGGTACAAAGGATTGCACATACAGTTGGCCGGACTCCTTCCAACAGACGGGCTCCGTGATGTCGGCAAAATAGTCTGCATCGTCGTCAAGGCCGCAGCCTGCCACGAGGGCAAGCAGGGCTAGGGCTGAGCGGAATTGCATAGCTCAAGCCTCCGTCACGTTGTCAGGCAAGGATGCCGGCACTGCGGATTGCTTATGGATGACTGTCTGCATCAGCTTCAGGTCGTCCAGTGTATACTTCTCGGCAGCGACCAAGGCTTGGGCCTGAGCCTGTGCATCCTCGAGTCCCTCAAAGATGAGCAGGGTTGTCTCGGTATCCTCGGGCTTCTTGGCGATGAGCAGGTAGCAATTGGAAGTTGTGAGTGACATGTGGTTCTCCTTTGTGTGTCAATAATGTGGATAAGCGTTGCCGTGTGTGGCTTGTTCTAGGTGCAAAGCAAAGTGTACATCCTCTGCCAAGCTTTGCAAAGATGTGCCGAGCAGTTGCTGGCAGGCATTCTCCAGCCATGCCTCTACCTGCGCAGAGTCCAGCCCGTCCTGTCTCAATACTTTACGGACACGGTCATAGGCGAGTTGTGCAATCAGGTATGGCGTTGCTGGCTGTGAGAGCGGAATCAGGTCGATGCGTTGTTCACTCATTGTCAATCCCTATTCTTGGCAGTGTTCCCATACGTAGTCCCATATAGAACTTGGTTAGCATCCAGTCAAGTTTCTGCATCAGTGTCACCTCCGCAGGAACGTAGGGGTTCATGAGCAGGTTAGGCTCACTCGCATCGTGTTCAAGCAGGAATGCGCAATGTCCCATCTCATGGGCAAAGGTTGCCCGCAGTGTGTACGGGTGAGTCAGTATGTCCCTGCGTATGGTCACATTCCTCTGGACAATTTGCCAAGTGTAGTTCTGGTACAGTTGGCAACGTCCGATGGTATCCTCTGCTCCCTCCTCATAGGCATCCACCACCTTGATGGAGTCAATCTTGTTGAGGTAGGAACCGCAGTGCAGGCTGCTGTATATCTGGCAGTCAGAGAGCCAGTCGTTGACGGCGTCCCGCAGCTCTGCGTCAATCTCCGGTGGTTGGTGTGTCTCCGCCCTCGGATTGTCCACCGGTGGTCGTATCGTTAAGTCCTTGTTGCTCACCGTCCCGCAGGCTGTCACTGCGTTGAAGAGGGTCAGGTACAAGGCCAAGCGTGTCCACGGATTCTTCATTGTGAAGTGCCTTTCGAAGTGTATGATTAAAGTATACTGCCCAGAATGTTTCAGTCAAGTTAAAAGATTGATAGTTTGGAAAATGTGATTCGGCTACCTTGGCCAGTTGTTCCGGTGTGTATCCTGCAAAGTATCCGGAAGTCTCCTTGAGGGTGGTTCCGAGCAGCTCTCCGTGCGAATCGTACTCAGGTTCATAGGTGAATCGTGCCATGACTTAACTCCTTGTAAATAAATGAATGTTACATATATAGCTACTCCCAGTCTGTCTCAGCTCTGTGCGTCTCCCCGTACACGTACATCTGCTCAGCCAGCCAGCGCATCTCCTCGTCCCTCAGCTCAATCTCCTGCTCTACCCAAGGGAGCAACTCGTGGTCAGGATAGTGCTGGTTGAGTTGGCCCAGCAAGTCAATCAGCTCAACGTAGGTAAACCCAGCCAGCACATCAGTGATAGTAGTCATTTGTTGTTAGCCTCCAGCTCACGCATCAGCGTATTGATTCTTTTTATACGTTCCTGTATCCTTCTGAATCGCTCGTCCTCGCTCAGCTCATTAATCTTGTAGCGTTCCTTTACCAAGTTGTTGTCTAGCGAGGACCTCATATCATCCTTGACATTCATCTCACGTGCCCTTTTGCTATCCTTCTCTCGTCGCCAGTCACTCAGGTTTACTACGTTGCTCATTCTTCGCTCCTTCACTGCGTTCAATCCTCCCGTTTCTCCCTCGCCTCAATATCTTGCAAGCACTTCATCACATTTGTCAGTCTGTGGTGCGCAGTCTGAACATCTTCCAGTGTCTCGGCAAATTGCAGCACGTCTCTGACCAGCTCAATCTCGGTCTGCATCATCTCTTTGGCTAGGTCCACGTCCACGAACAGGCATACCATCTTACTCATTGTTCATTCTCCTCTTCGTAC
>Ga0196905_1000735_pt1 | contig 13074 bp, 2 predicted proteins | sample CB_VirMetaG_3_FD_169098 | JGI IMG/M metagenome (GOLD analysis project Ga0196905, IMG submission 169098) | Freshwater to marine saline gradient viral communities from Chesapeake Bay - CB_1508_1S Viral MetaG (v3) (version 3) | ecosystem: Environmental > Aquatic > Marine > Coastal | place: USA... | reverse complement strand
CGCATGCAGGACATGCTACTGAAGAGTGGGCAACTGAAGCCAAGGGATTACACAATAATGAGACAGAATATGGTTGACGGCACTAACGAGGTGTTCAAGACCATTGAGTTGTTTAACAACGAGAGAGATGCCGTGATGCAAGGCGTTGATAGTGGAGAGCTGTCTGCAGACATGCTAGATAACTTTGCATTAGTTCAGGAGGCATCAAACTTTAACAAGAACAGGATAGTGTTCGACCCTTATTCGGGGAAGGTTAACGTAGCCAATATGGTTGAAGACCCTAACAATCCGGGTGGTCCACTAGTGCCTGACAACAACCCAAACACTTTACGTTCAGTACAGTCACTCAGCAATATAATAAGGGACAAGGTTGCGAGGTTTGATGTGATAGCATCGGCTGAGGAGTACTCAAAGAAGTTAGCTCCTGTTGTTGCACAGGCTATTAAGAGTGCGGGTGGTTCATATAAAAAGGGAGAGATTGAGAAGATTACATCCTACTTCATTGAGAAGGGGGGTGGTTTTACTCCAACTGAAGAAGAGGCTAAGAAGTTGATTGAAGAGCTTGGATTAGACCCAAAAATGTCTACTGATGCAATAGTAAACATACACAGGGCTATCAACCAAATGGGTGAGTCTATTGTGTCTAATGACAGGCAGGGTATGTCTATCCTTATTGACTTTGCAAAGATTGCTGAGGGTGGTGATTATGTTACCACATTTAATGAAGCAGATACTGTTGATGCCAATGGCAACAGATTGGAGAATGTAATTTTAAAGAGACAAGAGAATGGCCGTATCATTTATGAGCTGACTGATGAACAGAAGAAAGAGGCTAAGAAGCAGTGGACAACTCAGGTTGCGTCATTCTTAGAGGAGTCTAAAGAAGTTCGTGCAGAGCAGATTATATCTCCTCCACCTGCTCCACCTAAACCGTCAGCAGATGAAACTAAAGCAAAAAGAGAAGAGAAGGATGCTATAGAAGCACAAAAATTATGGAATGAATTGTGGGGTGCTTCACCTGAAGAAAAGAAGAATATATTGACTGCATTTCTATCAAGGGCTGCAAAGCTTGATGATGGATTAGTTTCAATAAATCCTACTGCAGATGGATTAGGTTTGGATATTGAATACTTAGACACGGCTAAAAATACTAGAATAGAATTTACTGCAGATATTTCAAAAGAAGAATGGGCTAAGTTGGGTACTGAACTTACAGGGCTTGAAGATCCTGAGAAGCAATTAGCAGCAGGTGGATTTGCTAGTACAGCTCTACTTGGTCAAGATGCTCAAGGAAATTCAAATTGGGGTGAATCAAAAGCATATAGAGCAGGGTCTACCGGTTTTGAAAGTGATTTTAAAAATGCTTTAGAAGCTACTTTCGAAAATATTACTACCGTATATAACGATGATGGTAATCTAAAATCATATAATCCATTTTTAAAGAAAACAGGTCCGGAGGTTGCAAAAGAGCTTAAAGAAATATTCCCTCCCGGAGGAGATTTAGGTATAAGGATTTTAGATAAGTCAGGATGGATTGAAGATGAAGTGCTTGTTTCGGTCGATGGTTTTAGTGAGACATTTACATTAGAAGCTGACTATACTTTTGAAAGTGATGCTAATGCTGAATTAAAAAGATTTATTGATTGGTTAACTAATGCACTACAGGCATCAGGAAGAGCAGCTGCCATGGATGATTTTATAAATAATAATTTGAGTGGGGCAGGTGGAACGACAACAAGTGAAACGACAACAAGTGAAACGACAACAAGTGCGACCACAACAACAGATACTAATAATCCTGATGTTTCTAAATACAGCAAAAACAAAAAATAATGAATAAAGAAGCACTTAAAGACTTATATACTTTATTTGTAAATAATGGATACAAAGATTCTATGCCTGAGTTTATAACTTTGTTGAATGAAAATGAAGATGCTTATTCAGATGCTTTTACTTTATTTAAAAATGCGGGATATAGAGATGGAGAAGCTGAGTTTGCCACTTTGATTGGTATTGAAAGACCATTAAAAAAAAAAGAGGAAGGTATGGTATCACCTTCGGAAGATGGTTCTTTGGCTTCGTCAGAGACTGAGGTTGTAGAAGGTACAGTACTAGAAGATGACATAAATAAGAAGGTAGATTGGAATGCTATAGCTGAAGAACAGGAAAAGAAAACTAGTAGTGGCTTTGTATCAGAACAAGCAATCTTTGGTAAAGGTGGAAGTAAATCTGATACGAAAGCTACAGACCCATTTGCTGCCACAGGCGAAATGACTGAGAAGGATTTCTTTACAGGAACTTTTGGGGATGTACTTAGAAAAATAGATCAATTTTCTCCAATTGATGTAGGAGACTTTATAGACGATCAAGCTAGAGCAATAGCAAGTGGATTCAAACAAGGTGAATTGGCAGAAAATGCATCTGATTTAGTTTTAAGAGGAGCAAACGCTTCTGATGAAGATATAGAATCATACTTAGAAGCACTTCGTGAATCTCAAAAGTATGGTGCATCTGATGAGTATATGGAGTTTCAAAAAATCTATCAAAAAAATGGAGAAGGATTTTTAGGTTTTGTTTTAGGTATTGCTCAAACTTCACAGTCTGTAATACCGGAAATATTATTGAATTCATTTGCATCTATGCTAGGAAATAAGGACTCAAGGTATGCATTTGAGGCTACTGTTTTAGGTGGTGCAGGTATAGGTGCAGCAACAGGGGCATCTGCAGGTTCATTAGCCGGTGGTCTTGGAGCAGCACCGGGTGCTTTAGCAGGTGCTACAACGGGTGCAGTTGGTTCATTACCATATGCTTTTGCCGCAGCAGGAACAGCTTTGGAAGTTGGTGCAACATTCTCAGAGTTGTTGCTAGAAGAAGCAGGTGATAGAGAAATAACAAAGGAAGTAATTACTGAGATTTTAAATGATGAGGAGGCTTACAAAAGAATTAGAAACAAGGCTATAGCAAGGGGGCTTACCATTGGTGTAATCGATGCAATTACAGGAAAGATGGGTAGTAAATTTACCACAGGTATCTTAACTAAGGGTGGTACTCAGGCGATAAAGCAGGCAACAAAGAAAGATATTTTAAAATCCATTATAGGTTCTTCATTAATTGAAGGGGCAGGAGGTTCTATCGGAGAAGCTACTGCAAGGGCATTGATAGGTCAGGATATGGACATAGCTGAAATTGGATTGGAGGGTATTGCTGAGATGCCGGGTTCTGCTATAAGTTTTGCAAAGACAGCTCTGAGTTCACCAACATATAAAGTTAATGGAGAATTTGTTGATAGAGAAGTTATTGATGATCTAATTAATACAATGACGCTTGATGAAATTGTACAGGGAGGTATTGAGATTTCAAATGACTATAGTGGAATGGAGTTTAAGTTGCAGGAAAGGATAAAGAAACTTAAAACCGAAGCAGATATAATATTAGCAAACCCAAATATAAACAAGCCAACGCTAGAAAAAATAGCTGAACTACAATTAGAGCTTGATAAACTAAAGGGCAATGATACTGAGGTTGCAAAGGAGAAGTCAGCTAGTCTTAGAGCCGAAATAAAAAACCTTCAAGAAAATCAACTAGAAGATACTGTTGATGAAACCACTAAAACTTCATATGAGTCTTTGAGTGCTGAAGACAAGATGGATCTTAGGACAAAGGCTCTTGATGAATTAGAGAAGGAAGGTGTTGAGTCGCCTACAAATGAAGACATTGATAAAAAGGCGGTATCAATACTAGACAAAGAACTGCAACTATTAGGACAAAAGTCACAGAAAAAGAAACAGTCTTTTGCTGAAGGATTAGGAGAGACAACTGACCTTGGTGATGTGATGGAGGGTGGTGTTCAAGTTAATATGGATGGCACTAAGGTTATAATAACCGAGGATAAGGATGGTGTTACAATAGAAAGTATAGAGACTGAGGAGGGTAAGAAAGGTCAAGGAAAGGCTGAGGCTGCAGTCAAACAGATTACAGAGAAGGCTGACAAGGATGGTGTTGATGTTAAACTGAAGTTAGTACCAAAGGATAACACTGTAGATGCAAAAAGATTACAGGCTCTATATGAGCGTAATGGTTTTAAGATGCAGGAGGATGGTGTTACAATGGTTCGTAGTATTGGATTTGATAATGTATCTGACAATCTATTTATAAACAGAAAAGATTCTTCTCCTATATTAGGATTGATACCTCAGAAAACAAGATCATTTGCCATGACTGCTGCTAGATTGGCATCAAAGACGTTAAGCAAAATTGCTCCTGAGGTTAAGATAGTATTGCATGAGTCTCAAAATGAGTATTCAAAGTATGCAGGTGGTGATAGTAGTGGTGAGTATAACCCTGAGACCAACACCATACACATTAACCTTTCAAATGCAAAGAGGTCTACTGTTGCACATGAGGTATTCCATGCTGTCTTATTGAACAAGGTTAAAAACAATGATGCACTTGCGAAGAAAATATCTGACGACATGGTTCGTGTTGTTCAGAGAAGGCTTCCTAAGAACAACAAGCTAAGGCTAGCAGTAGAGGAACACGCAGCAAAGTATCAGGGTGATCAGGCTCAGTTGCAAACAGAGGAGCAGATTGCTGAGTTGATTGGCTTACTGTCGTCTGTGGAGGGGGGATACACACAGCTTGACAGTGACATGAAGTCTGTGATTAAGAGGTTCTTCTTAAACCTAGCCAAGAAGTTGAATATACCACTACCAAAGAATTGGGGTAGCGACCAAGATGTTGTTGACCTGATCAACACACTAGCCCGGAAGACAAGAACAGGTGAAGCTATAACGGAGGCTGATGTTAAGTTGTTGGATGTAAAGGCAGAAGATAAAGGAACTAATCCTATAGGAAATCCAACTACTATTGTAAAACCAAAAAGTAGACAGTCAAAAATACAGTTTAAAGATTCATATCCATTATCATTGGTTAGTAAAGCTAACAAAATTGATATTAATGCATTGATAGATGATATAGCTAACAATAATCAAAAGGTTTGGTTTTGGGTGGCTGACCAACTTGGATTAGATGCAGAAATGGATATTGATGCAGGTCCAAGTTTTGCATTCCAAAAAGAAGGAGAAATATGGGCAAGCAGTTCTCCTATATCCAAGCTAGAAAAAAATATAAAAAACTCTGACTTTATATTTATTATGAGTGGCTCACCAACAAAAAGTCATTTATTTAATAAAAAGGTATATGACAAATATATAAGTAAGCTTGGAGACTACAATACATTTAAAGAGAAAGCATTAGAAACAAAACCTACTAAGGGTATTAGTAATGTTCTTAATAAATATAATAGTTGGGAATCTATAAAAGAAGCAGATGGTTCAGTTAGAAAAAATTTTTTAATTGCACACATCGCTCAAGAAAAAACTCCAAACACAGGTTATCACAAACTTGTTAAAAGTTTAGATGGTTTTATTGACCCTAACTCTATGAGAGATGGTTTCTACAGAGAGAATGATTTCAAACAGAATGACATTATGTTGGTTTTAAAACCAACAGGAGTTAAGGAAGGCTCTAATCATTCAACATATAGCAATACAATTTTAGGTGACGTAGTTGGTATTCCTGATACTAAGATTGATGCATTTGAATTGATGCCTAAAGAAATGAGAGAATCAATGGAAGGTGCAACTAGAACTATGACAAGTCAAAAGGTAGCACCTTATGGTTCGGGAATTAGAAAAGTTACATCAAGAAAATCCACCCCCGCCACTCGTAAGCAAATAATAGGAGAAAATGCAGAGCTTTCTGAGAATGTAAGAAACAATTATGTTGTAGCTAATCAGATGGAGGCTGCTAAAAAATCTGCTAAAGATATTCGGACAGCTACAGGATGGGAGCGAGGTGCTGATGGTAAGTGGAGGTACGAGATTGATGATGTTAAAATCAAAGATAGTTTTAATATATATGATTTAAAAATAGTACAAAGATATAGAAAAGCTAAATTGTCTGACATTATAGACAATAAAAAACTTTTTGAGTCTTATTCTACTCCCCTTAGTAAAGAAGAAAAAGTTGATAGAGTAACATATTATAAGAATTTCAAGCCTTTGGCTGATGTTAATGTATACTTTTCATTAGTAGATAGAAGAGGTCCTTTTGGAGAATATGATCCAAGATTTAATGAAATAACTATAAATATACAGCCGGGTAATGCAACATTAGAAGAAATATCTTCAACACTTTTACACGAAATACAGCACTATATACAAGAGAGAGAAGGTTTTGAAACAGGTGGCAATATAAATGAAAATGGATATAAATCTTATGAAAGAAAAGCAGGAGAAGTAGAAGCTCGTAACGTAGAAACCCGAATGAATATGACTCCTGAGCAAAGGAGAGAAACATTATTACAAGTTACCGAAGATGTAGCCCGTGAAGACCAAATATTTTTTGAATCCACCCCTGCCACTCGTCAGCAGAAAGGCATTAAAGATGCTAGGGAAAATGGTGAGGTTATAGAGACAGACTCTGAGTTGGTATTCTTCAAGGGTATGCAACCTAAGATGAAGAACGGTAAGCCATTCTCTGTACACACAATAGACAAGGGAAGATTCGTTGCACTTGACAAGAACATTGCACTAGACTACAAGGGAAATAAACCACTTAAACAGTTTAAAGTTCCTAAGGGTACTACTGTTCAGGTTGTTAATGTACCATCTGATAGTATCACAAAGTATAGAAAGGCTGAGGAGAAGGCTATTAATGAGTCAGACGCACAGATTGTAAAGCTTATAACTATTGATGCCCGTGGCAGGTCAGAGCAGTATGTAATTAAAGATCCTGCCTTATTGAAGACAGCTACTGATGTAAAAGAAGTTTCAGCTAAGACTCAGGAGAAGCAGACATCTAGAGCACGTCAGCAGAAGGGATTAATAAACTTTACTGAAAAGGATGCAGTCAAGTACTCTAAGATTGGTATCAATGATGCTAGAACAATTCAGGCTATGGAGAACATTGGTTTGTCAGGCGTGAAGTTTACCGATGAGGGTGTCAATAAGAAAATAAAAGAAAGCCTTAACGAACTATACAGCAAAGCAGATTCATATCTTCTAAATGAAGACAGCGATGAGATAACAAGGCTAATGAATTTTGAGATTGAGGCTGCAATAAATGATGGTCAACCTGAACGTGTAATAGACCAATTGAAGAGTCAGGTGGATGACAAAGGTGCAAGGGATAGATTCATTTCGCAATTAAAAAATACTCAAGAAGAAACACTTAACCAATGGGTGTCATACTTGAAGCAGTCTGATTATAGTGATGCATTCAAGTACTTGATGTTGGATGCTGTTCTCACACATAACTACGACCTAAAGAGTTTGAAGTATAGGAAGAGAACAAATAAGACAAGTAGAAATATTTCACCGTTTGATGCAGGAACTTTAGCAATGGTTTATGCAAGTGATAGCAAGAACTTGTTAAAGAGTTATGTTGAAATGCAACAAGAGAACTTGGATAACATAATCAATGCATCGCAGGTAGACAAGACAAGTGAAGGCAAGTGGCTTAAATTTGATGGAGGTCCTAACGCTGAAAACATAAATGAAACTGCTACTGCATTATCTCAGTTGGTGCAAGACACATATTGGTGTACAAAGACAAATGCACTTGGTCAATTAATGGGGGGTGATTTTTATGTGTATGTAACAGGTAAATCTCCTAGGATTGCTATTAGAATGGATGGAGACAAGGTTGGTGAGGTTAGAGGTAACGCATCATCTAAGCAGGATTTAGAACCTGAAATGCTTCCTGTAGCTGAAACATTCTTAAAGGAAAACATACCGAACAACAGTGGTAAGAAGTGGCTAGACTCTATTGAATTCAACAAGAAGGCAAAGGAGTTTATTGAAAGAGCTAAGAAGGGTATAGGTGAGAAAGAAATACTTGAGTATTCTGATATAGTTTCTGAGGGTAAAAAGTATAATACGGACTATGGTGAGAATGGTTTTGTTGAAAAAGCAAAGAGTATATTTCGAGATAAGAACTATTATAATGAAGATATATTAGACCGTGTTGCTTTAAATGCAGATGAGTTTGATGCTGATAAGACGGAATACCTTATTGGAAATATTAAATTTGGTTATCGTGATATTACAACATTAGGTAATCTAAAAGTTATTACAGGTAATGCTTTCTTCGAAGAATCTCAAATTACTGACCTAGGGCAACTGCAAAGTATTGGGGGTGCTGCTTACTTCAGTAACTCTCAAGTTAAGTCACTAGGGCAACTGCAAAGTATTGGTGGTGATGTTGAATTCGAAAACTCTCAAATTACTGACCTAGGGCAACTGCAAAGTATTGGCGGTTATGCTGACTTCAGTAAGTCTCAAATTACTGACCTAGGGCAACTGCAAAGTATTGGGGGTACTGCTAGCTTCAGTAACTCTCAAGTTAAGTCACTAGGGCAACTGCAAAGTATTGGTGGTGGTGCTAGCTTCGCTAACTCTCAAATTGAGTCACTAGGGCAACTAAAAAGTATTGGGCGTAATGCTGACTTCGAAGACTCTAAAATTACTGACCTAGGGCAACTCAAAAGTATTGGGGGTAATGCTTACTTCTTATACTCTAAAATTACTGACCTAGGGAAACTGCAAAGTATTGGAGGTCTTGCTTCCTTCACAGTCTCTAAAGTTACTAACCTAGGGAAACTGCAAAGTATTGGTGGTGATACTTACTTCGGAGGATCTCAAGTTGAGTCACTAGGACAACTGCAAAGTATTGGGGGTAATGCTTTCTTCGAAGAATCTCAAATTACTGACCTAGGGCAACTGCAAAGTATTGGGGGTAATGCTTACTTCAATGACTCTAAAGTTACTAACCTAGGACAACTGCAAAGTATTGGGGGTCCTGTTCTCTTCGATGAATCTCAAGTTGATTTGAGAGCTGAATGGAATTCAAGACAAAATAAAGCCGCCACTCGTCAGTCTAAGTTTGATGCTGAAAGCTTTATAAAAAACGCTAGAGCACAAGGAATTTCTGAGGCTGCTATAAAGATAATATTAACTAATAGAGGTATCGATGAGACTACAATAAATAATGCCTTATTAAAAACAAAAGGTAAAGCATCAGGAAGAGTAAAGATAGATGAGTCTTTTGCGGAAGGTTATAATGCCATGATGAAAGTAATAGATGGTATAATTAAAAAAACAAAAGCAAAGTTTGCCAAGGAAGACACTAGCCCTCAGACTTTATTTGATAGTACACTGCCGTACTTGCAAGGAAGTAAAGTGTATGAGAATGCTACAGATATTCAGAGAGAAAAAATGGTTAGAGATCTTCGTAAGAAGGTTGGTCTAAAAGAAAAGTCGTCTCCATCTATATCTAGAATATTGGGTAAAGTAAAGGATGTTAAAAACATTCTTGTATCAGAAAAAGAACTTCTTATAAACAGAATTAAAGATGTTAGAGAGGGTGCTACTACGACAATTAAAGCAATAAAGCTTGCTCAGAAAGAAATAATTGATGGCGTAAAAGATTTGAAAAAGAAAGGTAAGATAACTACCACTCAGGTAACAAATATAATATCTAAGCTGAATAGAATTGATATGCTTTCAGAGTCTGATGTTAATGAATTCTTTGATTACATGGCAAAAGTTTTTAACGATGCTGAGTATGTTGAGAAACTAAGGAATGCAAACGATAAAAGAAATAATGCATTAAAAAATATACCAAAGAAAATAGGTATAGCTAATTCAATAGCACCAAGCCTAGTTAAAATATTCTCAATTAACGCATCTCTTATCCCGGATGCAGTGTTTGATAAGTACATAAAACTAGTAAACCAATTTGGTGAATCAGCTTCAGTATTAACACTAAGTTCTATAAAGGTTGTTGAGAGGGTTGCTTCTGAAATACTAAACCAAATTGAGATAGAGACATCTAAGATACCTCAACTGAAAGAGTACTTAGAGTCATTTGAAAATAAGGTTATTGATAGTGAGACAGGTAAATTAAATTATGCTGAGACCATAAGATTAATGTTAACTGAGGAGGTTATTAATGAGTCTGACTATGAGGTAATGAAGAAGTATAAGTCAGAGATAATCGAAAAAGAACAGAAGGAAGCAAAGACAGATGCTGAAATATTAAAAGAGAAGAAGGAAATAATAAAAAGATTAAAGAGAAGAAAGGAACTTAATGTTGAAAATCTTCCAAGTAGATTTGAAGTTGAACGTGCTAGAAGGTTTAAAGAACTCATAAAGGACAGTGAAATACTAATGAGACTTTCTGTTAATGAGTTAAAACAAATTGAAAAATTAGTAGGCAATATTAGAAACGGATACTTCCCTAGCTTGGCTAATGAAATGATTATTAAACTTGAAGGTGAGCTTAATGGAAATAAACTTTCAAAGGCTATTAATGAAGGAAAGCTTTTACCAAAAGAAAGATTGAAATATAATTTGCGAAAACTTTTTGGCAAGGGTAGTAAGACCATACTAAACCAAATAAAATCTACACCACTATACTATATAGATCAAGTATTTGGGAACTTCAAGAACTCATTAATTAGAAATAGTTTGTTTGATGGATTAGCTAAACAAATTCAGCAGTTTGAATCTTCATTCAAAAAAACATCAGGGAAGATTGAGAAGGCACAACTTGCTGTGTTTAAGTCATTTAAGAATCCGAACGAAGCGGTGATGTCTAGCTTTAAACAAATGGCTTACTTAATACAGCTTGAGTACGAAACAAATATTGGAAATCCTGAAACCAAACACCAAGCAAGAGCCTACATAGAAAAAACAATACAGGCTATTGATGATGGGGCTTCAACATACACCGATAAAGATGCTGAAGCGCTTTCAACTATACTAAAAGATTTCACAGAAAATGGAGAGATAAGTTTAGATAAGATATGGAATAGTTTCAATAGTGCTGAAAAGAATTCTATTAAGACTATACAGGAAGTAAACGCAGACCTAGGTCCTATAGCACAGCAGACTGCTAATATAATTAGAGGAGAGGGTATCACAGCAAGGAATAACTATGTACACCTTAATGTGATTAATCAGAAAGGATCAGACCCTATGGCTAATGAGGCATTCATTGATGGGTATACTAAAAGTTTAAAGCCATCAACAAGGTCTAAGTCTTTAATAAAGAGACAGGGTGTTGTATCTCCATTAAACTTTGATGTATATGCGTCTGCTATTAAAGGTGCAAAGGGGACTCTGTTAGACTTCCATATGACAAATGCTATAAGAACTGCAAATGCTACAATTAATTCAGCAGAAAGATTATTGAAAGGTGATGAGCCTAGAATGAGTTCTGAGAATAGAGATAAGTTTAATGCAATAAAAGAGGCGTATGACAATGTATTAAGAATTGAGTTCACTAATGCTTACTTCACAACAACATTTATTGAGGACGCACTTAATTGGATTGCAAAGAATGGATATAGAACAATGTTAGCAGGAGCAGGAAGGGCTGTTGTTGAATTCACAAGTAACGCTGCGTTCGCATTACTAAGCAATCCTTTAGCACTTATAAGTGGCACAAAAATAGGTATTGGTTTTATTAATAGCGATGCAGCACCTGAGGTTATGAACAACTTGAATAGTACGCAAACAAACCGTATATATCCAAATGAAGACTTGTCAGGAAGAATGATTGACACCAATCTTATGAATAAAAAGAAAGGCATTAAAGGTGGTAGAATCAAGAATAGATACGCCAATAAGCTTACACAGATTTGGAATTTGACAGGAGATAAGTATGTAAATGCTGTAGCAACACTAGCTGATAATCTTATATCATCTCCTGATAAGGCAGTAATGAGACCTGTTTGGTTTGGTGCATTTCAAAATGAATTTAAAAAGATAACGGGATCTAATCCTGACTTTGATAAGATTGCAGCTAACGATACTGAGTATATGGATGCAAACAAAGAAGCTCTTCAAAAGGCAACTGAACATGCAGATGAAAATTCAATATACACAGGATCTACAACCAATCCATTTTATGGAATACTTAGAGGTAAGAGTCTTCCTACAGATACAACGTTTACGAAGGCATACAATGCGTTCAATAACTTCATGTTGACATTCTTGATGTATGAATACATGACTGTTCGGACAGGTATTGTTAGTGCCGTGGGGCGTGGTAGCCTGAGTAAGACCAAGGGGGCTGCACTAGTTGCTGCATCAGCTACTCGTATGATTATGTATACAATGATGATAAGCGTAATGGGTGAGGTGATGTCTAACCTTGTTGGGGGAGATGATGAAGAGAAGGAAATAAAATCATTAGATAAAAGATTAGGTCAGTCAATTGCGTCTACACTACTTACAATATCACTTGGTAGATCAGGCAATGCATTCAGGTCTGTAATAAACTTCTTGGCAGAGGGTGCTAATGAAGAGTATTTAGATATGTTAAGGGATGGAGAGTATGACGTATACAAGGATGGTTTAGCATTCCAAACTATACCTAGAGAAAAAAATAGAGGAACAAGACTTGCCGATATTCTATTGAATTCATTTGCGGCATACGGACCTGCAGTTAAGACAGTTGACTTTATGGTTCGAAAGGCTACAGAGTCTGCTAAAGATACTGAAGAAGCACAGCAAAGACAGAAAGAAGAATTAATGTATCGACTTCCATTAGAAGTGTTGGGTAATGCAGGATTGATTCCTATGTACAAGGATGTTAGAAAGGTTGTCTTGGGTAGTATATATAATGATATAGGTAATGAAACTAGTGATCAAAAGAATTTACAAAAAGAAGTAAAGAAAAGTTTTGACTCAGGATTTAATAGTGGATTTAATAAAAAAGGATTTGACAAGAAAGGATTTGGAGATTAAAAATTATGCCGTTTAGAAGTAAAGCACAGAGGAGATGGATGCACAAGAACTTACCTGAGGTAGCGAAGAGGTGGGAGAAAAAATACCCACCCCGTAGCATACTACCGGAAAGACTACATCCAAAGAAGACCACTAGGATGAGAACTAGATAGCACTCAACAGTCTATATAGTGCGTATAGGATTATTATATTTATGGTAACCACAAATATAAAGTCAAGTATTTTACTTATCATATGGTATAAATTTAAAGGTATT
>Ga0196905_1000734_pt1 | contig 13076 bp, 13 predicted proteins | sample CB_VirMetaG_3_FD_169098 | JGI IMG/M metagenome (GOLD analysis project Ga0196905, IMG submission 169098) | Freshwater to marine saline gradient viral communities from Chesapeake Bay - CB_1508_1S Viral MetaG (v3) (version 3) | ecosystem: Environmental > Aquatic > Marine > Coastal | place: USA... | reverse complement strand
GATTGCCGTGAGTTCTATAAAAAATATGATGAGATTGATGGATTTGAAATCTACGGAAACGACAGATACATCTATCAATACATTTCCGAAAAATATCCAGAGGATGAAATCAAGTTTGATATTTCTAAAATTAAACTTGTAACTCTTGATATTGAGGTTGCTTCAGAGCAAGGATTCCCCGATGTAGAATCTTGTTCTGAAGAAATTCTTGCGATTACTATTCAGGATTACACCACTAAAAAAATTGTTACTTGGGGAGTTAAACCCTTCAACAACAAGCAAAGTAATGTTACATATCATCATTGCCCTAGTGAATATGAGCTTCTGAATAACTTTATCAACTATTGGATGATTGATGTTCCTGATGTGATTACTGGATGGAATATTCAACTATATGATATTCCTTACATCTGTAAGCGTCTCAATCGTGTTCTTGGTGAGAAACTAATGAAACGTTTCTCTAACTGGGGACTTGTGACCGAAGGCGAGATTTTCATCAACGGTCGTAAGCACACGACATTTGATGTTGGTGGATTGACTCAACTTGACTATCTTGACCTTTATAAGAAGTTTACTTATAAAGCACAGGAATCTTATCGCCTTGATTATATTGCTGAAGTGGAGTTGGGGCAGAAGAAACTAGACCACTCTGAGTTTGATACTTTTAAAGATTTCTATACACAGGGGTGGCAGAAGTTCATCGAATATAACATCGTTGACGTGGAACTTGTTGACCGTTTGGAAGACAAGATGAAACTGATTGAACTTGCCCTTACTATGGCTTATGACGCAAAGGTAAATTATGCTGATGTGTTTTATCAGGTTCGTATGTGGGACAATATTATCTACAACTACCTTAAGAAAAGAGATATTGTAATTCCCCCAAGAAACAGGTCCCAGAAGAACGAAAAGTATGCTGGTGCATATGTAAAAGAACCAATTCCTGGTAGGTATGATTGGGTAGTGAACTTTGACCTTAACTCACTTTATCCACACTTGATTATGCAATACAACATCTCACCAGAAACTTTGGTAGATGAAAAGCACCCAACAGCAAGTGTTGATAAAATCCTCAATCAAACTATCAACTTTGAATTGTATAAGGATTATGCGGTGTGTGCTAATGGTGCAATGTTCCGAAAGGACATTCGTGGATTTCTTCCTGAACTAATGGAAAAGATGTATCAGGACCGTGTTATCTTCAAAAAGAAGATGATTGAGGCAAAGAAACAATATGAGAAAACCAAGAATAAGGAACTGGTAAAGGAGATTGCTCGCTGCAATAATATTCAGATGGCAAAGAAGATTTCTCTTAACTCTGCTTATGGTGCGATTGGTAATCAGTATTTTCGATACTACAAACTTGAAAATGCAGAGGCAATCACTCTAAGTGGACAAGTTTCAATTCGATGGATTGAAGGTAAGATGAATTCTTATTTAAATAAACTTCTTAAGACGGAGGATGTAGATTATGTTATTGCTTCAGATACTGATTCTATCTATCTTAATATGGGTCCTGTGGTTGAACGTGTATTCAAAGGAAGAGAGAAAACTACTGAGAGCATTGTCTCGTTCCTTGATAAGGTCGCTTCGATGGAACTTGAAAAGTATATTGAAAGTTCTTACCAAGAATTGGCTGACTATGTAAATGCATACGACCAAAAGATGCAAATGAAGCGGGAGAATATTGCTGACCGTGGAATCTGGACTGCTAAGAAAAGATATATTCTTAATGTTTGGGATAGCGAAGGAGTTCGCTACGAAGAACCCAAACTCAAAATGATGGGTATTGAAGCAGTTAAATCATCAACTCCTGCACCTTGCAGAAAGATGATTAAAGATGCTCTTAAGATGATGATGAGTGGAACCGAAGATGATGTAATTAATTTTATTGAAAACGCACGTAAGGAATTTAAGTCTCTTCCACCAGAGCAAATTTCATTTCCACGTTCAGCATCCGACGTTCAGAAGTATAAGTCTTCATCTGATATTTACATAAAAGGAACTCCCATTCACGTTCGTGGAGCACTTCTTTTCAATCATTACATTAAAGAAAATAAATTAACCAACAAATACTCCCTTATTCAAAATGGCGAGAAGATTAAGTTCATCTATTTGAAGAAACCAAATATTATTCACGAGAATATTATTTCTTTCATCCAAGAGTTTCCAAAGGAACTTAATCTTGACAAATACATAGACTATGAACTACAATTTGAGAAAGCATTTCTAGAACCACTCAAGATTATTCTTGATGCAATTGGGTGGTCTGTAGAAAAAACTGCAAACCTAGACTCATTTTTTACTTGATGGAACTTCCTATTAACGAACGAGAACTGAATACAATTATTAATGCGATGAGACTTGGAGGAGACACTGCTCTCTATCAAAAACTTTGGACTTATAAGATGAACTACATGGATAAAAAAGAAGAGGCTAATAAGTGATGGATTTTCTTAAAGATATTGTAAAAGAAATTGGTGATGACTTCACTAAGTTAGCATCAGATATTGACGAAACAGAAACTTATGTTGATACGGGTTCATACATTTTTAATGCACTGGTTTCAGGTAGTATATTTGGTGGTGTATCTGGGAATAAGATTACTGCTATTGCTGGAGAGTCTTCTACTGGAAAGACTTTTTTCTCTCTCGCCGTTGTTAAGAACTTTCTTGATACTAATCCCGATGGTTACTGTCTCTACTTTGACACTGAGGCTGCTATCACTAAATCACTAATTGAATCTCGTGGAATTGATACTACTCGTCTGGTTGTTGTTAACGTTGTTACTATTGAAGAGTTTCGTACAAAAGCACTCAAAGCAGTAGATATGTATTTGAAGGCACCTGTAGAGGACCGCAAACCTTGTATGTTTGTGTTAGATTCTTTGGGTATGCTTTCTACAAGTAAAGAAATTACTGATGCACTGAATGAAAAAGAAGTTCGAGATATGACTAAATCTCAACTTATTAAAGGTGCCTTCCGAATGCTCACACTCAAACTAGGACAAGCAAATGTACCGCTCATTGTCACGAATCATACATACGATGTCATCGGAGCTTATGTACCAACGAAAGAAATGGGGGGAGGTTCTGGACTCAAATACGCAGCAAGTACGATCATTTATCTCAGCAAAAAGAAAGAAAAAGATGGAACAGAAGTGGTCGGCAATATTATCAAAGCTAAGACTGCTAAGTCGCGTTTGAGTAAGGAAAATAAAGATGTTGAAGTTCGTCTTTTTTATGATGAACGCGGTCTGGATAGATATTACGGACTACTTGAACTCGGTGAGATTGGCGGTCTGTGGAAGAATGTCGCAGGTCGTTATGAGATTGATGGAAAGAAAATCTACGCTAAGCAGATTCTAAAGGAACCTGAGGTTTATTTCACTGAAGAAGTGATGCAACAGTTGGACGAAATCGCACGTAAGGAATTTAGTTATGGAGAAAGTTGAGTTTCTAATTCTTAGAAACCTTTTACATAATGAGGAATATATACGCAAAGTAATTCCATTTATTAAATCAGAATACTTTGAAGACACAAATCAAAAAATTGTATTTGAAGAAATTCTTAAGTTCGTCCAAGAATATAATCAACCAGCAACAAAGGAAGTTCTTTGCATTGAAGTAGAAAAAAGACAAGATATTAACGATACTTCATTCAAAGAAATTACTCATCTTGTTAGTTGTTTAGAGGATGTCCCTACTGAATTTAATTGGTTAGTTGATACTACTGAGAAGTGGTGTAGAGACCGTGCAATCTACCTTGCTCTTATGGAGTCAATCCATATTGCAGATGGTAAAGATGAGAAGAAAAATCGTGATAGTATTCCTAGTATTCTATCAGATGCTCTAGCAGTATCCTTTGATACACACATCGGACACGATTACCTGCTAGACTACGAACAACGTTACGAGTCCTATCATAAGAAGGAAGAGAAAATTGAATTCGACCTTGAGTACTTTAACAAAATCACAAAAGGTGGTTTACCTAATAAGACTCTCAATATCGCTTTGGCTGGTACGGGTGTCGGAAAGAGTCTCTTTATGTGCCATGTGGCTGCTTCCGTCTTATTGCAAGGCAGGAACGTTTTGTACATCACTCTTGAAATGGCGGAAGAGCGAATTGCAGAGCGAATTGATGCAAACCTTCTTAATGTGCCGATACAGGATATTGCGGACCTTCCGAAGCAGATGTTTGAGAACAAGGTCACGAACCTTGCGAAGAAGACTCAGGGCACATTAATTATTAAAGAGTATCCAACTGCTTCAGCACACGCAGGACATTTCAAGTCTCTTCTGAATGAACTTGCACTGAAAAAGTCGTTCCGCCCAGATATTATCTTTATTGACTATCTGAATATTTGCTCATCTTCCCGTTATCGCGGAAATGCAAATATCAACTCTTACACTTTTGTAAAAGCAATTGCAGAAGAACTCCGTGGTCTTGCTGTAGAGTTTAATGTTCCTATCGTAAGTGCTACTCAGACAACTCGTTCTGGTTATGGTTCTTCTGATGTGGAACTAACCGATACTTCAGAATCATTCGGTCTTCCTGCTACTGCTGACTTGATGTTTGCCCTTATTTCAACTGAAGAACTTGAGGGACTTGGTCAGATTCTGGTAAAACAACTTAAGAATCGCTATAATGACCCTACCATTCACAAGCGTTTTGTGATTGGTATTGATAGAGCAAAGATGCGTCTTTATGACTGTGAACAATCAGCTCAAAACGACATACTTGACTCTGGTAAAGAAGAAGAGTATGATTACGAAGAAAAGAAACCTAAGAAAACATTTGAGGGATTTAAATTCTAATGACTATTGATTTAAACAAATATGTCGAATTCGTTAATACCACTACCTCTAATCCTAGCAAAGACCACACATCTTTCATCAATCGCCTTATGGAACTACGGGAACAAGAGTTTCCTACCGAGCGATTGCTTACTGCTGCTGTAGGCATGAGTGCAGAGGCAGGTGAATTTACTGAGATTGTAAAGAAGATTGTATTTCAAGGCAAACCTGTAAACCAAGAAAATCTATTTCACCTGAAGCGTGAACTTGGTGATATTATGTGGTATGTTTCTCAGGCATGTATTGGACTTGATATTTCACTTGAGGAAGTAATCCAAATGAACTTTGAGAAACTGAGTGCTCGTTATCCTGAGGGTGCTTTTACTATTGAACGTTCCGAAAATAGAAAATCTGGAGATATTTGAAAATGACTAAAGAAAAACAAGTAACACTTAACCTTGATGCTCGTGCAGCAGCTGCAGTTCGTCAAGTTCTCTTTGATGCACAAAAAGGATATACTTATGATGAAGTGAGTGTTCCTCCTCGGGTGGTTGATATTCGTAATGTAATTCAACAACTTGATGATAATATTAGTGACGTTCTTGGTGTTTGATAAATAACCACGGAAGGTTGCTCCAACCCCTTGACTTCTTAGTCTTGGGGTTTTATAATATCTTTATTGGGGATATAGCTCAGTTGGTAGTAGCACTTGCTTTGCAAGCAAGATGTCATCGGTTCGAGTCCGATTATCTCCATTCTAAATACTTAAAAAGTATTTGAGCATATGGCAAACGTAGGAGACGCTGCTGAAGGAGCATTTGCAATAAGTCTTGCTCTGTTTGTACTTGAAAATGACCAAATTAAATCTAATTCTAGATTATTTCATAGTAAAGAAAATGTAAAATATTGGATGAAACAAATTGACCCAAATATATTTGCTAGAGGTGGAACTTGGAGAAAACAAATTTATAATGGATATGCCACACTTGCCAAAAAAGTAGGAAAAACCCCAACAACAGAAAATACTACAAGTAAATCTTCCAAAACAATACCTTATGATATTGCTGAAGTTAATGTTGAAGTAAGTTTGAAAGCTGAGGCTGTTAAAGATGTTTTTGGTAGAGAGTTTAAAAGTCCTACTTTAGACGGAATTATTAATCAGATGATATCTAATTCTGGAAGATATAAGAGTATTATTAATTCTTATAAAAATAAATTTATGACTAATAATAAGGCTGAATATTTTAGGATAACTATATCTACGATTGGAAAAGAAGGTGAGCAGTCTGGCGGCGCTTTGAAGGGCGATATTCAGATGCAAATGTCTATTCAGGCGGTTGATTTGAAAACTAGAAAACCATTAGGGACTGAACGTAAATTAAAAGTTCCTATGTATTTCTCATTAAAAGCATCTGCTCAACCACCAAAAACAATTAGTAATGAAAGTCCAATTTCCTCTCTCAATAAATTATCCGCGGCTTTTGGAGTAAATGTTATAAATTCTGAATACAATAAGCAGATAAAAATGTTGTCTGAAAAGACAGCATTTACTACTACTGCAAAAAAACAGAGACAGCAGTGGGAAATTTCTTTATTTGGAAATTCTGGATTAGGTAGAACAGGAAAAAGCGGCGAAAGATATATGATAGTCGGCGGACAAGAATATCCAGTAGGTGATTATAAATTGTTTGATTTAATAGACCCAAATAAATTTCCTGCTTTAAAAAATGCAAAAACTTCTGGAGATAAAGTTTGGAAGAGTTTTGTGATACAAAAATTTGTAGATGCTGTTTTTTCTTTATTTCCTTCTGGATCTTTAAATGATTCGCAGTCATCTTTGGTTTGGAAATATTTGTTTGATTCTGCTTTTGGTTTAGGTGATTATGCAAGTCAAACTATGTTGCTTGCATTTGGTCAGAAAAGTTATCAAGATTCTAGTCTTGCTTATGTTAAAGAAGTTCAAAGAGTTACAAATAATAAGATTTTTTGTCAAAAATCTGGTGGGTTAGTAAATTTTTATGTTGGTGATTCTGTCAAATCTAACGCTAAACTCTTTCATATAAGATATAAAAATAGAACATCATATTCTGGAGATATTGGTGCGTCTAGAAATTTTAATTTGGCTGACGTAGCAAAACTTGAATTAAAGATAATGCCAGAAACTGGACCTGCTTTTAAAGAAAAACCAGGATGGAGACCAGGAACAGAACTGCAATTTAATAGTATCGATGGAACTCTATCTATTAAAAAATCATAAATACATAAAGAAAAAGAAGTGTCCTAAAATACATTAATGAAGAGTTTCGTACAATTTTTATCAGAAGCAACTCAATCTCAAGCCGCTATGCAAGCCAAAAAACTTGGTTTGCGTGGAGATGGTCATGGTGGTTGGGTAGACCGCTCAGGTAAAGTAGTAGCAAGAACTGAGAATGGGAAACTAAAATTTACCCAAGAGAGAAAATCTTCAGGTAAAGGTGAACCAACAGCAGCAGAACCCAAGCAACAAGATGCTTTGATTCAACCACAATCCCAAGCGGCACAAACTCCTCCACCCGAAGTTCCTGCACAACAGGTTTCTCCAGAAGAACAACCACAACAAGAACCACTACCAACTTTAACGATTGTATTTGGGCGTTTTAATCCTCCAACAGTAGGACACGAAAAACTATTAAAAGCAGCAGATAGAGCATCCGCTGGCGGAGATTTAAAAATTTATCCATCGAGAAGTCAAGATCCAAAGAAAAATCCTTTGGACCCAGATACAAAGATTTCTTATATGAGAAAGATGTTCCCAGAATATGGGGAAAGAATCATTAACGACTATAAGATGAAGACGATTTTTGATGTTCTTGTGACTGCAAATGAAGAGGGATATGGTAATGTAAATATCGTTGTTGGTTCAGACCGCCAATCCGAATTTGACAATCTAGCACAAAAATACAATGGAGAACTTTATAACTTTGATTTAATCAATGTAATTTCTGCAGGTGTCCGTGATGCTGATTCTGAAGGTGTTGAAGGAATGTCAGCATCCAAGATGAGAAAGTCTGTAATGGATGATGATTACCAATCATTCCGTAGAGGAACTCCAAAAACTTTAGATGACGCTGATACACAAGCACTCTTTAATCTTGTTCGCCAAGGAATGGGCGTGAAGAAGGCAAAGGTTAAAAAGGAAAATTATAATCTTTGGGAAATCTCTCCAAAGTCGGACATGAAGAATTTGCGTGAAAATTACATAAAAGGAAAGATTTTTAGACTGGGAGATAAAGTTCAAAACTTAAACACTGGATTGATTGGTGAAGTAATACGTAGAGGAACTAATCATCTAATTTGTGTGTCTGAGGAAGGTTATATGTTTAAATCTTGGATTAGAGACTTGATGGAATATAATGAAGTTAAGGTGGAAAGAAAAACAAGAGTTCCTGGAAAACCAAATACGTTGGTTGGGACGGGTGGATACTTTAAATATGCTGTAGATATGACGCCTGGATTTAATCCTGGAGACAAAACAAATCTTCAATTTGGTGCAAAACCATATAGGGGTTATAAACAAATAAAGGAATTAATAAATAAGTATAAGGCAAAGAAAGCAAGTACTTATTAAGATGTCTATTAATCCTCTGAACGATATTACTAGAGTATATCTCGACCAGGTTGCTGTTGATGAAGCAAAAATCGAACCTCCTAGAGAAAAATTAAAGACTGATAGGGATATGTTTAATATTCCTAAGGGTGAGAGAGATGCTGCTAGAGAGAGACTTCTTGCAAAGGCAAAAGCAAGGCGCGAGAAGATGAAGGAAGAAATTGAAATAGAAGAAGAATCATATTCTGCGAAGAAAGCAAGAGCAGGTAAGGATATTGGTAAACCTGGCAAGATGTTTGCAAAGATTGCTAAATCTGCTGGCGAAAGATATGGGTCTGAGGAAAGAGGTAAGAAAGTTGCTGGTGCAGTATTAGCAAAACTTCGTAAGGAAGAGACTGAAATCGAAGAAGCAGTAAAGGGTGCTGACCCAGAGATGAGAAAAGCAGCATCTGATGAAAGAAGATCAGGTGATAAGAGACTTTCTCGTTCTAAAGGAAAAGGTTATGCGGACCAACAAAAGCAACAGATTGCATATATGGATAAAGTAACCAAGAAGAACAAGAATGTAGTTGGTCTTGTTACTAAAGAAGCACTAGACCCAGTAGGTAGTGAAGATTCTGATGTTGATAATGATGGTAAAAAGAATACCAAATCTGATAAGTATCTCTTAAATCGTAGAAAGGCAATTGGTAAGGCACTTGCAAAAGAGGCACTAGACCCAGTAGGTAAAGAGGATTCTGATATTGATAATGATGGCGATACTGATAAATCAGATAAGTACCTATTAAATCGTAGAAAAGTTCGTGGTGCGGTCATTTCCAAGAGAAAAAATATAAAGGAAGGTTACTCTAATTGGAGGTCTGACCTTATTGAAGTTATGGATGTGATTGATAAGAAGGAAAAAAATGATGATAAGATTGTAGAAAAGAAAGTAAAAAATAAAATCAAAATTAATCCAACAATGGGTGAAGCAATAGAAAATCTTGGTGGTGTTCTCCTTGAGATGGAAGAACTTGATGAAAAGGCTTATAGAGGTCTTGGTGTTGGTAGAGTAGAAAAAGTAAGTAGTGGTTCGTATCAAGCACCAGAAACAACAGGTGCTGCAGCCAAAAGAAAAAAGGCAGAAGAACCAAAACCTGTAGTTGCTGTTAAGAGAAAGAAGGCAGAACAACCAAAACCTGCAGTTGCTGAAAAACCAGCACCAAAAGCAAAACCCAAAGAAGAGGGTAGGCCTGCAAGAAGGAGAAGAAGTAATAGTCCCTCTTATAGTGAAGTTAAAGCAGAAATTGAGGCAAGAGAGCAGGCAAAGAAAGGGAAAGGAAAAAAGAAGAAGAAAAAGTCTCCTTTAGATGACCTTCTTTCATCTATTAGAAATGAGGGATTATTTGATGGTTCTATAACAAGAACACCTTCAAAGGTTCAATCACCCCAGTCTAGTCCAATAAGAAAAACTCCATCTAAAATTCAATCTGGGCCAAAAATAAATCAAACAAATTCTTATGAATTTGAAGGAAATCAACTTGACGAAAAGACTTTGACCAAAATGGAAATGAAGAAGCGTGAAGAAATTGTTAAATCAATGAAAGATAAGGCATCAGACTTTGAAAAGAGATATCCCGGTCGCGGTAAAGAAGTCATGTATGCTACTGCTACTAAGATGGCAAAGAAAATAGCGAAGTAAAAAATCTAAATAGTTCTGAATCCATTATTCGGAGGACATCATGGGCGCACTAGTAGAGGTTGTAAAACCACTTATCCTTGCTGCTATGAATTCTTGCCACACTAAGCGTCTTGTAGTTGAACTACTTGAGCGTTATGTGAATACTACAGATAATGATATTGATAATGTAATCGCGGCATCAGTAAGAACTGCACTTCTAAAGAATTGTAAGTGATTACTTGTCTAGTAACAAACTGGGGAATAACTGTTGTTCTCGGTTTGTTGCTGACCGCTTCTGAGTGGTTGGCAAAGACAAACAAATTTAAGGAAAATGGTCTATTAGATTTAATAACTCATTTTTTAAAAACAGTTTTAAAACATAAGAGAGACCAAAAGTAAGGTCTCTTTTTTTTATAAATATTTCTACGACAAATTACCTTACGGAAAAAGACATGGCACTCTGGGGAAATAATGATAATAAGAGTTCCGTTGGAACAGTATCTTTGGACTACACTACTCTTGAAGTTACTGGAACTGGAACTACCTTTGGCCAAGTTGGTTCAGCTTCAACTGGCGATGTAATCAGATTTGGCATCCGTGGCGGTGGTGGAACCTATTTCGGAGATGCTGTAATCGTTGGTATTGCGAGCACAACTTCTCTTACTATTGGATCCACTGCAGGACTAAGTGGCGCTGCTATTGCATCTACTGATTTCTATGTTTCAGAACTTCCAATCTACACTGTTGGCGATTCGACCTACAGTGAAGCAGCATATGGGACCAATGACAAATTAGTCTACGGTATTTCAACTTCATCCCAATATGTTGCGGTTGGATATAGTGGATTTGCTCACCAAGGATGGGTAGGTGTTACCACATATGTTGATATGCACGGTAATCTGAGAATCAAGAGTGAAACTCTTGTGGCAATGTCTGGTATCTCCACTGGATCTGATGGAATTACTTATCCAACTGCACAGTGATTGATTTATGATTTTTAATGAACTGAATGGGGATAATTTTCTCTTATTTGCGATTAAAAATTATGAAAATCCTCAGGCAGTCACTAAAGAAGACTTTGAAAAAGATTTAAATCATTTCAAGTACATTAAGAGGTTGCTTAAAAGGTATAAAAAATCAGGTGAACTAAAAACTCACCTGATTTTGAACCATTTTATTATTCTTTATAATATTTTTGGTGAAGCAACGACTCCAATGCTTTTTTTTAAAATAGAAAAAGAACTGTGGAGTTGTATAAAATCCTTTATAATTTTTTTGAATAGATTGCCAGAGTATCCAAAATCAAGTATTCATGATATTCAAGTCGATCTATATTGTTTAGAAGAACTTTACAAAATCTACAATGGAAAAGAAGAAGATTGATAAAGTTATTGAGGCATTTCGCAATTATAGAAATATAAAAGAAGAAATCGCTAATGTGGTTGGTAGTGGAAATATTGCAGGTACTCCAGAAGCAGACCCAGGAAATCCTCCAGTTTTCAAAAAGAAAAGGAAAAAGTATATTTTTCCAAAGGGCTTGAGAAAGTGGTGGACCCAGAATACGAAATAAAATAAATAAAAATAAAACTACGTGAGTTATTTTTTAATGTAGGGTAATTAATAAACTCACACCAAAAAAAATGTTTAATCAAAATACTTCAACAGATACTAAAATTGCTGTTTTAGAGGAACGCCTTTCGGCATATGAAGTTATGATGAATAAAATTGATGAAGCAATTCAAATCATGGGCAAGACAAGTCAAAACATCAGTAAGATGCTTGCTGTACATGATGAAAGAATCGAACAATGTAATAAGGCAGACGATTATATTGGTAGATTGATTGAAGAGTTGAGAATGGAAAATAAAGATTCTCATGAAGCTGTTGTTGCCAGAATAGAAAAGGTTGAGAATAAGTTAGAAGAATTTGCAAAGTATCGTTGGATAGTTGTTGGAGTTTTTGCTGTAGTAACTTTTGCAATATCTCAATCCCATTTGGTAGTTGATATTTTAACTCCAGATACCTCTCAAGTAGAAGTAAGAAATAAATAATTGAGTGTTGGCATTGTTGCCAATGAAAACCAAAACAAAAAACAAAGCAACAACGTATTCTCTACAGAAGATTACAAATTCAGTTATAAAGTGGACTGGTCTTATAACGGTTTTGTGTCTTGACAAAATTTGATGAACTGGTAGAATAGGTTCATACGTTAAAGGTAGCTATGGATTTTGTTGATGTAAAATACATCAATTTGTTATCTACTCGATTTCAAAAGTTTAAAAAAGTAAAGCATAATCTCTATAATTTTCGTTGTCCAATTTGTGGCGATTCTCAAAAGAATAAGAATAAAGCAAGAGGATATCTTTACCAAGTAAAAAATAATACAAACTTTAAATGCCATAACTGTGGAGTTAATATATCCTTTAATAATTTTCTGAAACAAATTGATTCTGTAATTTACAAACAATATTCTTTGGAAAAATTCAAAGAAGGAAACTCTGGTAAGAACTTCCCCACAGAGACTCCAGAATTTAAATTTGAAGCACCCAAGTTTAGACCAAAATTAGATTTGCTCAAAGCATCAGAAAACCCTGACGCAAAATCTTATCTAGAACGTAGAAAGTTAAATCCGGATAAATTTTATTACGCAGATAAGTTTAAATCGTGGACAAATTCATTAAAAGATGTCTTCGATGATACAAGCAAAGATGAACCTAGGATTATTATCCCTTTGTTCTATCAAAATACTCTGGTTGGATTTCAAGGGAGAGCACTTGGTCCAAGCAAGATTAAATACATTACCGTAATGTTTGATGATGAAGCACCAAAAATCTATGGTCTCGATGAGATTGAAAAAAGCAAAACTGTCTACATCACAGAAGGTCCATTCGACTCAACTTTCATTTGCAACTCGATTGCTCTTTGTGGAGCTGATGGTGATGTTAGTAAGTGGGGTATTGGCGATTGTGTTTGGATTTACGATAACGAACCTCGCAATGCCGAAATCCACTCTCGAATATCCAAAGTTATTGAT
>Ga0196905_1000731_pt1 | contig 13088 bp, 9 predicted proteins | sample CB_VirMetaG_3_FD_169098 | JGI IMG/M metagenome (GOLD analysis project Ga0196905, IMG submission 169098) | Freshwater to marine saline gradient viral communities from Chesapeake Bay - CB_1508_1S Viral MetaG (v3) (version 3) | ecosystem: Environmental > Aquatic > Marine > Coastal | place: USA... | reverse complement strand
AGATAGGATTACCAAGGCACACCAACGGACTTAGTAGGTGCAAGCTTTTCAGAGATCTGTGCATCAAGGGCAGCATCAATCTCGGTGACTTTCTCTTCACCAAGTTGATCCTTCACCCAACCAATCACAGTTTCTTCAGTAAGTTGAGCATAAGGGATACCACCTTCTTCAGGTGCTTCAAAACCAAGGGAGCCATAGGCACCGGCTTGTTCACCATCGCGGAAACGAGTCACAGTATAGTGAACCGTGTAGACTGTTCCCAGTTCATCCAACTTTCGTTCCATGTTGGCAACTTTCCAAACGGTGAAAGGAAAATCAATACCGGGGGTAGGAGTGGTTTCAGTCATGATAAAAAATGTGTTGTGTTGATAAAAAATGTGTTGTGTGTTTATGGGTGTGGAAAAAAGAGCCCACCGGGATTGGTAGGCTCATTGAAGTGGGTTAGAGAAGGTGACTACGAATCAGCAAGACGCTTCATGCCATCGGCATTCTCGGTGTAAAGACGATTAAGAGCTGCCAAGGCAGCAGTTTCTCTTTCACCAACATCCTCCTGATTGCTCAGGTCTAGGCTGGCTTCGCAGTATTCCTTCCAGGCTTCGGAATCGGTCATGGGTGAGTAGTGAGTAGGACTTATGGCTCTAGCGCAGTGACACGAGCCTTCAAGGATTCGATCTCAGCCAGCGCTTCCTGCAGCGCAGCCGTCAGCAACGGCACCAGCTTGGACTGGTCGATGCCTTGGTAAACGGGATTGCCGTCAGCATCCACTTCATCCTTGGTGCCGGTGACGCACTCAGGCACAACAGCTTGTGCTTCGTGAGCCAAGAAGCCATCAACTGTGGTGTCAGGATCCGCGATGAAGTTGAAGCGGCGAACTTGGAGCTGGTTGAGACGATTAGCAGCGCCAGTCAGCGGAACAACGTTTTCCTTCAGGCGGTAGTCGGAAGAAGTCGTATATGCAGTCGCAGAGCCAGTAACGTTTATCGAACCAACAACACCATTTGTATTTGAGAAAGACGCCAGATAACGTGTTGCCGTGCTATTGGTATAAATCTCAAGCCCAACCGTACCGCTGTCTGTCGCGGATTGCGTAAAAATTTTTGAGTGTGCTGTCGTAACAAAACTGCCTGTATTTGCTGTAGCCTGTGACCCAAGATAAATAGATCCATTACTTCCAATCCTCATCCGCTCCGTCGGGCTGCTCGCTGAGACGGCAGTAGTGGAGAACACTAGGCGGCCCGGCATGTCGTTAGCGCCAGGAGTGCCGTCTACTTCGGCTTTTATTTCAGCAGCACGAGTTTGAAGATCTGTCCCATCATCACAAGCAAACCTTAAAGCGCCGATTAGATCATTGTTTGCAACTATTGTATAACTGCCTGGCGTTGTTGATCTAGACTTTCCTAGTACGAGTAGGGATCCATTTGGATTATTAACCCAAGTAGTAAATGATCCGATTGCAGTGCTAGCTGTATCTGCTACTTGCAGAGTTCCCGCGCTAGTTGAGCCAATATTAAGGCTCGAAGACGTGCCAACTAAAAGCTGCCCACTTGATGTGATGCGGGCTTTTTCGGAAGCTTGTAAATGAAACGCAATTCCAGTGCTAGTGGTGTGCGCATTAAGAACAGCGTTTCCACTTGCATCTACATCAAGACTTCCAGCGCCAAAACCCGTTCGGGTCCAGCGAACAATTTGCGAACTAGAATCTTCGGCGTGTAGCTTCAATGCAGGACTTGTAGTGCCAATCCCGACGCGCTGTTGGTTGTCAATAAATAGCGCAGCATCATTATTGTTGGAGCCATCTGTAGTATTAATTTGAAAATAACCGCCATAATTTGAGCCGCCAGCTTGATAGCCGAACTTAATTCTGGCTCGATTGTTAACGCCAGTGCCACCTGCTGAGCGAAGGATAATTTCACCATCTGTGGATGCGTCTTGGATAGTGAAAATGCCGACAGGCGAAGTAGTGCCAATCCCTACTCCAGTTGACGTAACTGTCATCCTGGCGGTGCCAGTGCTAGGCAATCCGGTGCTCGAATGCCCAGTTTCGAAGTAGATCTTTCCAAGCGTTGTGGCAGTCCCCATCCATAGGTCACCACCAGATGTAATTTCGAATGCACCAGCTCGTGTGCTGTTTCTGAGATTGACTGCACCGTTGACGGTTAAAGCTAAGTCCGGACTACTAGTCCCCAGACCCAGCTTCCCGTCCGATGCGATTCGGAGGCGTTCGACGCCGTTGGTTACAAAGTTAATAGATTGCGCCCCACCCGCAGCTATTTCAAAGCCGCTAGAGCCTTGCTGGACAGTGCCACTCAAGCCAGCAGTAGTCTGCGTAAAAGTAAGGCGAGAGTCCGCAGTTGCAGCGCCAGACAAATGTAAGCCCGAGCTAGGCGAATTAGTGCCAACACCAACCTTCCCACTCGCATCAACAAACAACCGCCCAGTGCCACCTGTGCTAACAGCAATACCATCAAGAGTGTAGTTATATAGACCAGTATCAAGGTCTGCTGCAAAACTAATAGACGGTGTGCCTTGACTACCAGGACCAGCAGCACTTACTACACCAGCTGGTCCCTGTGGTCCATCACTAGTATCTAATTTACCAGTAAATGGATTTAGTTTATATGTCATAATTATACCTTGGTAATGGTTTCAAGTTTGTTATTGGAATCATATCCAAGAGTCATGACGGCAACCGTCGTTCCACTGGCTCCACCTTGTTTATATGTAATTGTTTCGATTTCGCCAACTCCGTTACCAGCTGCAACATAAGTCAAAGAGGCGTAATCGTGTTGCGGGATATAAAGACCCGCGATGTCTTGTACTAGCATGATTAAGTAAGTCCAAAAAGGTTTTTAAGTTCAGCTACGGTAAGACCAGCAGCTTCTAGCTTTTGCTCTGTGGTAAGCACTGGAGCGGGTTCGGGTTCGGGTGCAGGTTCTGGCGTGTTGCCTTCGGCTAGCCATTCAAGGTATTCTTGGTAGTCGGTGTTAGCGGGGGCGGGTGGGATGAAGGCGTTGTCAGAAAGGCGGATGATAGTGTCGCCTTGAGTGAGTTGGTAGGTCATAGGTTACAGCTCGGCGGATGCAGAATATACGGCGGAAGCGATGCCAGCCCCGCCTGATGTATTAGAGGCAGAAAAGTCTATGTAATCCTTTGTCACGGTATCTACACTTATGGCCGTGCAACTTCCAACGAGAGAAAGGCTGAGCTGCGTTAATGTTGGCGCGTCTCGCGTTGTTACAGGTAGTTGAACAGCAGAGTACAGGGAAACCCCTAAAGAGGTTACGCCGCCCATTTGGATTCTAATCGTATTTTGGTAATACCTCTGACACAAAGCCAGCTCATCGCCGTAGCTTCTGCGTTCAAACGGTGTGGCGATGGTTCCGGGTTCTAGTTGGACTCCGGTGATGTAGAAGTCATTAGCCGTGCTATCCATCACGTTAACTTGATTGGCGGTAGCGATGAAGTTACCTGTTTGCCAAGCATCGGCGGTGGTTTGGAATGTCGTACCACTGGCAAGAGTAAAGCAGACATCTAATCCAGTGCCGTTAGTCCAGTCCCAATTTCCTGCGGTAATTAAGCCGCCACTGACGGTAAGAGTTTTATATTCCCAGGTATTGGCAGTTGAAACTGTATATTCCTTAACGTAGCTTCTATCTATTGGCCCTGCGTTTCTAAAACTAACGCAATGTGTACCAGTCTTCGGACTCTTAACCCAAAATGACAGTGTAAACGTTGTGCCAATTAAATCACGAACGTTGTAACCCTCAATTCTCTCAACAATGTGTACGTAATCACCAGCTGCAATAGATGTATCAGCAGTCGTTACATCTACTTTCAGCGAGGATTGAAACGTGTTATTTGGTACATCAGTGTCCTGCGATACTGTGCAGACCATTGTCCCAGCATGCCCCCAAAGCCACCGATCAAGGCTGTAAGCACCAGCGGCAATCGCCGCAAAGCTTGTGCCTCGTTGCGCAATCCGCATATCACCGTTGATGATGCGATTGCGAGAACCAGCAAGTTGACCACCGTTAAGGTTATTAACAATAAGATCATTACCAATATGGACATCACCTGACGAGTCAACAATAAGACTGTCAACAGGAGCACTACCGTTAAAGCTAATAGCTGGATTAAGGAATATATTACTGGAACTACCTTTAATCTTTACAGAACCAATTGAATCAATTACCAACCTAGAATTTGAGTTTGTAATTATTGCTAAATTATCCAATGCATGGTAGTAGGTAATCCCACCTTTATTTTCACTATCTGTATCACCAAAATAAATGGTACCAGCGGCAGTAGTACTGCTAATAATTGAAATACCAGTATTACCTGGATCCTTGATTACTAAATTGTTAGCATAAAGGCTATAGCTTGACGGATCGCTTTCATTTAAGCCTACATTACCGTCAGAACTGATGAACAGTACTCCAGTATTGTTTGTCGCCAAGGCTACGTTATTTGCACTAGGTAGATAAAGACCGTTAGTTGGGGCAGTGTTACTAGTTGGAATAAAACTAGCTGCGGTATTATTCCCAGTTGTTACAGTATTTTGTGCTCCAAAATTAGGGCTAATCTTAGTACCAGCAATAGCAGCACTAGCATTTACATCATCATCAACAATAGTGCCATCAGCAATCTTTGCAGAAGTTACTGAATTATTCTGTAGTGAAGCTGTAGAAATAGCATTATCACCAATACCACCTGTTGTAATGCTAATTAGTTCATTTTCGTTCTCCTGCATAATATACAGGATCTGATCAAAGTTATCATTCAAATCCTGCGCTCTAATGGCGGAACCAGCAAAGAACGTAGCAGGTGTTGAATCAGGTTGGGTAGACCGATAAATACGAACTCTTACAGGATAATTATTGGTTGAAGTAATTCTAACACCACCGGGGGTTCCCGCTACCTCATCCGGAGCAATCTGATAAACAGTATCTGCATTAACAGCACTAAATATAATTTGAGTAGGATTTGAAGGATTAATAGTAAAAGCTGCTGTGTCATCTGTGGAAATAACTTGACTTCCTACAGGTTGTGATGCATCAAACTCTTGTAATTCTGCACGAACATCTTCAGTTTTAAGATATGGAAATGAAAAGGAGTATGTATTCCCACCATCTCCAAGTACAATATTTTCAGTTGTAGCCATAATTGGTTATTTACGAATAGAAGTGGTGGATTCAAAAGTTTGACCCATTACTGCTGCTTCCTCACTAAGTTGTTTTTCTACTTGACGTAGTTCTAGTGCAGCAGCCATATCAGCATCCATCTCAGCATAAGCAAAATCTTCTGCAGCCCGACGAGCTTCAGAAAGCCTTACGTGAATGTCATGCCATTTCTTTAAAGACACATCTTCAGATTTAACACCTCTTCTGCGAAGTTCAGCGAGTTTAGGTAGGCTATTCCAGTTACCAGCATCTCGCATAATCTCTTGAATAGAGGCTTTAAAATGACCACTAGTACCCATTAGGCGAAACAATTCAGAACGTTCAGAGGCAGTAAGTTTAACACCGTCCTTTGTTTTAAAGGTAGTATTAACATCAAATTCGGCTGCTTCCAAGAACTTCTCCTCAGGAGATTGTTCTGAATGGATCTTAATAGGACTATAGGCATTCCAAACACGTTGGAGTAGACCATAACCGTTAGCCTTTTCACCAGTCAAAGGACTGTAAACATAAGGTTGGCGGTTAGCAGGATCCAACTCACCAGCAAAACTATTGCGGTTGTCGATATAGCTAAGGAAGTCGTTATCAAGTTCACGCAAGCCTTCACTGAAGATCCTAGACCATTCAGCGCGTTGTCCAGCAAGAGGACCAAGGCTGTTCGTAAAACCTGCTGCCCAACGTGTTAAAGCGCCTTCATTACCACTTAGGATGTCAAGAAGTGGACGCATAGTAGAAAGACCCGTACGATCAGTCACTGATGCAGCGAGAACAAACGAAGCTTTTTCAAAGTACTTCTCAGTAGCTGCTTCACCAAGCATATCAAAGTTATCAGCCACATTAGCTACAAAAGCAATCCAATCGGCTAAAGGTCCGAGGGCATCATAGGAGTACCATTTACCATCTACACCTTTAATAGTGCGAGCCTTCCAGTTGGTTTGCTTCTCACGAGCACGTTGTGCCTCTTTATCATAAAGACCATCACCACGCAGTCGATCCTGGAAAGCTAAACCAATAGCTGATGTAACAGCAAGACCACCAATAGCCTTACGTCCACGGGTGATGTACTTAAGATCAGCAATCTTATTCTGTTTGGCAATAGTATCTAGGTTGGAAATATCAATGTTTCGAGCACGAAGCAATTCATCAATACGTTCTTCATTACCTAGAAGATCACTCAACTTAGTGTAAGCCAACTCATTAACATCACGCTGGAACGGAGTCCAAAATGGGTTGTACTTCCCACCAATATCAATCAGGTTCATACCTGTAGTGGGAAACATAAGGAAAGGACGAGTACCAGGAACACGCTGTACAAAATCAGACACTGCTTGAGCGATGGGAGTATCTAAGTTAAGTGCCATTTCACTTGTGGCATACTTAACAGCTTCATCCGTCAGCATATCATCAGGACCAAACATCTTGCTGTAGTATTTATCAGCAATAGGTTTGACGTTTTCCTTAGTAATAGGTTTACCAGCAGTAATTAGCTCATCCATAGCACGAAAACGAGCTTCAGCTGATGCGTTAAATACGCCAGTAAAGCCGTCCAATGCTGTCATAGCATTAGGACCAAACCTAAGGATAGGATCTTGTCCAAGGTCATTCAGCATTTCAATCTGATTAACTAAGTATTGAAGACCGTGGTTACCTTGAGCAGCTTGGGTACGTGCTGCTGTTTTAAGGAACTCCATCTCCTGTTCTTTAGACAGAAGAAGGTCAATACGTGTACCAGCACGAACCGAGTTAGGTTCTTTAGATGCCTTCATAAAGATGCTACCTGCATAAGGCAGAGCCCGTTGCAGTGTCTCTCCTACTGAACTGTAAGCAACCCAACCACGTTGGATAGCTTGTAAGTCACCGGACATTACAGCCCCAGCAAAGTGAGAGATTGGTTGAGAAATGATTCCACCAAAGTTACCAACAAGAGCTTCAATTGGTGTCTTAAATGCAGATAGAATAGAGTTGAATACGTTAGACCATACACCAGAGATAAGCTTATTCTCAACCTCAGGGTTAAGATTAACAATAGCTTTACCAAGATCTAAAGTCATACCGTGGATGTACTTATTCATCTTATTAATGGTATCTACGTTGCCATCAGTAAGTTCATAAGCCATCAAAAATTGATCCATCAGATCAGGTTGATTCTCTGAGATCTGCCTCATGGTAGAAGCAAACCGTTGAGAGTCAGCAAAGATCTTTTGAGCTACATCACCAGCTCCTTCAACAGTAGCTTGGTTATAACCTTCGATATTTCTGAACCCATTCTGAATGAGCTGAATAAGATTAGCCTTACGATTCTTATAGTACTTAGCAGACCCAGCAAGCTGAGTGGTATACTGCATCAAGTCGATAATCTTTTCTTTAGCAACATCGACACTTTCTGTGCCTACCATAAGGCGAGCACCTTCTGAAAGATCAGAGATACGTCCAGATAAAGACCCAGCAAGTAATGCCTGAGCACGAGCTACATCCATGCTACTAAGCTCTTGTCCAAAGCCCCTAAGAGCTCTAGAAGCCATAGCAAACCCACCTTCTGCCATTACCTCTTTACCATCATCCGTGCGAGTGATAAAAGGTTCAAGCACCTGGCGAATGTCCGCTTTACTCATACGAGGATCGAACAGTTGGATGGCAAGATCTTCATTGGTATCAAGTACATCATCAAATGTAACTTTCCAACCATTACCTTCCATACCAATACGTCCAGCTTGACGTAGTTGATCAGCAAGACCAAGAACAATATCTTGGGCATTTTCACCACTCTTAAGAGCATACTTAAGGGCAGGCTCAGAGATCATGTTACCGATGCGCCCATATACAGTATCTAGGTTCTTAGCGATACGAGCCTGATCAATAGCTGCTCCAACTACACCAAAGTCATCAACAGTACGAACACCTAGTTCACCGTAATCGAATACGTCATGAACACCTTTTAGAGCAACATCCATATTAGGATTCTCAGAAAGGTTATAGTACCCTACTTCATCAAGAGCTTCTTCCTGTTTAATAGAAGACCGGATAACGGCTTCCTCAGGATCAGCAGATTTGGGAGGAGGAGAGTTTTCACCAAGCCATCGACGTGCTTCTGCTGTTTCCCCAACCAATTGATTAGAACGACGGAGAGCACCAGCAGCACTAGTCACTGCCCCAACAAACTTAACTGCACCTGCAGCTAAATCAGTAACAAAACCAAGACCAAGATCTTCATAGATGTTTTTCATCCGCTTGGTATCAGTATCATCCTCAGGCAATGTAGCCATCGTATCGGGGATGAAATCAAAGGTCTTTGGGAAAGACTTCTTCAAAGTACCTGTAATGTTATCTTCTTCATATTCACTGCTAACTGCGCCAACCGTGACACCAGCAAGAGCTTCAATACCGCGTTCACCCATAAAACGTACCACTGGAAGGTTACCAGCGGACCAGCCTACACGAGCATTAGCAGCTATCCCTGCAGCTCTACCTACTCCACCTAACATAATGGTAGGTGCGACTACGGAAGCGATCTCCCGCAATGCTTGTAGATGTTCTGTTTCAAACTCAGGTAGTTTTCTAAACTTTTGCCCACTGATTTTATTGACAACATCAACTCCGAAGTCAACAATACCAGCAGGTACACTTAAACCACCTTGTACAATCTGCCTAGCAGCGTCACCTAAATCGAACCCCTCTTGCCAAGGGAATTGTTGTTCCTGTTGTTGCTGTCCCGTAGGAGCAGCTGGTTGAGCTTGTCCAGGTTGTCCTCCCGTAGGAGTAGTTTCTCCGGATTCAGCCATGGCGGCTTGAGCAGCACGAGCTTCTTCAGCCTGCCGCTCAAGTTCCATTTGGGCTTGAAACTCATCAGTGAGTTCCATTTCACCTGGATCAACCCTAAACATCTCTGTAGGATCGTATGCCATAATTAATTCAACACGTAATAGAGATTAGGTCTACCGTACTTTTGTTCATATTCTTGGGGCGTACCCCTCCAGTCAAATCTACGCCGTGAACTACTGTTACTAACAATCATACCATCCGCTCCAACAATACCTATATGGGGAAAAGGAGCAGTGGGATGATTATCTTGCATAACAGCAATAGCTCCAGGCACAGGACCGGCTACACGTCTAGCAGTTTTGTCAAGTACACTTTTAACAAAAGGTACATACAAACTATCTCCCCATGGCACATTCATACCTGCTGATCGCATCACTTTATTTAGTGCCCAAACACAAGCATTCTTACCTGCATCAGGTCCATCACTTGTATCCATACCAACGTATGAATTAGCACTTGAAGTAAGCTTCAGATTAGCTGAACGTAACATATGAGGATTATTTAACGCCATACCGCCACCACCATACTTATACATTACTTTGGCGAACTTCTTACCGTGATTAAGCATTTCTGTCTTAACACGTCCATCAGGAAGTTGTCCACGAAGATAAGCATCATAGTTACCAGGACCAGCATTATATGCCATAGCAGCAGCTACCGGATCACCATACTTCTTGAGAAGACCTGAGTAGTATTGAGCGCCGTAATTAATGTTAGCTTGTGGATTCCTCCAGTCTTGTTGAGCAAAGAAAGCAGGGTGAGCTGCTCGATTAATTTGCATCACACCGAAAGAAGACCCATTGTAACTAACATTATTAGGATTAAATGTACTCTCAATCTCAGCTAAAGCTGCAATATAAGAAGGATTAACACCAGTAGACTGAGCTGCTTGTTGGATAAACTGTCCTAAGTTATTAGGGATGACAGCAGGGTTAAACGTATTTGCACTACCTAATCCACGAATAGATGTATTGATGGTAGGTTTTTTAAACAGAAGCTTCCTGAACTCAGGGCTAACAGTTTTAGATGTAGTATCAAGAGACGGAGGAGGCTTCAAAGGACTGATACCATGTTGAGCCAATTGAGCGTTAATGATGGTCATTGGATCGAGACCATTGGTAGATCCTGCAACTGCAAGAACATCTTGAGGTACAGTAAAACCAGGCCTTCCGTAGTTTTTAACAATCTCCTGTGCTTCTTGTTCAGTGATAATTGAGTTCTTAGTATTGATAACTCGCTCAACACCGTTAGCCTGAATGTTTTTCTTTAGTTGGCTATAACGACGGCGAGCCTGTTCAGCACTAGACACAGTACCCTTATTTAAATTAGGAAACTCAGCAGCACCACCAGGACCTGATACTTGACGATACCAAACACTATTTTTATCAAGCAGTCCCGCCTTTACTTCAGCAGCAAGTTGTTGCCCAATGGTAGTAGCTGCTTGATTGAAGTCCATACCACCAGCCACAGCTTCATCTACACGCTTACGATAGACAGCTTGCATTCTACCTTGAAGGAAAATACTAGATGGTGTATTAGGCTTGTTAGTACCAAAAGAAGTCGCACCGTTAGCAATAGTTTTAAAGGACTCAGCAGTATCCTTGAAAATGCCTTGATTATAACGACGCTCTTGAGAAGCATAGCGATCATTCAATCGCCGTGCAGCAGCAGGATCCAAGGCTGCCATAGCATCAACAGCTTCTTGAGTAATGAAGCCATCAGGGATAGCTTCTAACTGTTCAATACTCTTAGCCTTTTTAACAGCCTCAGTGGTATAACTAGCTTGGAACTGTAGAATTGATTGAGGAACTCTACCGTATGCTTCACGGAAAAAATCAACTGCAGCATCTGCATTGGCTTTAGAAGGGTCAGCAATTAGACCTTTTAGGATCTCATCTTCTTGTTGTTTAAAAGAGAGGTCTTCCGAAGCCATCACAGCTTGACGATACTGGTTATCACTCCTTAGACGAGCTTCCTGCATCCTAGCAAAACGTGTTGGCCAATCTGCAGCAAAACCTTGACCATCCGGTTTAAGAACAGCTTGAGCTAGTTGCTCCATGCTAAACATGAACTCACCATTAGGGCCACGGAGAGTTGCTAAGTTCTCAAACTTTTCTAAAGCACCACTATATCCGTTATCAGGGTTACGAGCCCAAGTACGGAAAGAAGCGGTTACATTCTGAAGGAAAGCACCTGGGTTTTGTGTAAGAATTGTAGTAGCATTATCATCCTGCATTTGATACAGGTTACGCTCTTCAACCCTCTGCTCTTTAGTAAGAATACTTTGGTGAATATTTTTAACAGCAACTAAGCCATCCCTGAGCATCTCAGGTTTATAACTTAGCAGACCAGTTTTCTGATAGAACTCCCTTTCAAAGTTAACTAAAAAAGCAGCTGTTGCAGAAGAACTACCAGCAATATCTGGATTCTCTAGACGTGCTTTCTGAAGCTGTTGAGGATAGATTTGAGTCAGTAAGTAATTAGCACGGGCTTGATCGAGACCGTATCTAGCACCATTACTGAGAGCACGTGCTTGTGCTACTGGAAGTTTAGGTGTATCAGGGTTAGCAGCTATTTCATCAATAGCACCTTGACGTAGTTCCTCTTGAGCTTGAAGCTGACCTTCACCAAGAATCTGTTGAAGTACAGCATCAGTAGTAGGATCAAAGTTAGTAAATGCTTGAAGACGATCCTCTTCAAACCGTTGCTCACCAATCTCAATCAACTTCTTTGAAGCAGTAGCACTTAAATCAGCTACATTTTTGAAGATTGAAGCAGAAGCTCTTTGTTGATCAGCAAATTGTTCAGCTGCGGTAGTTGCGTTAAACTGAGACTGCCTTAGACGGTTGGCATCGTTTTGAGTTTGAATCCTCAGGTTACGATCTTCTGCACTTCTAGTATATTCCTGTTCAGCTTCCATTTGGGACTGAACACGCTTACGATTATCAATCTCAGCTTGACGTGCAGCCCTCATACTATCAGCCATGCGGGCGCTTTCTTCCCGCATACGTGCTATTTCTTGACCGCCAACCTGAACTGGTTGGAATCCAGCAGGTCTAACAGCCCTTCTATATTGTGCTTGTGCCATAGTTAATTAATTAGAAGTACGCTTAAAATGCTGGACCTTATTTAGGTGGTTTATATTGTTGTTTTCCAATACTTGCCCAATCCACTTGAGCAAGAGTACCAGCTGCACTAGAAAGACCAGATACAAGAGGTGCAAAGACGCTTTGCTGCCTAGGTGCTTGGATAGCTTGAGGCAGGACTTCCATAGGTTCAATGAAGATTCTTTCAGGAGTTTGAGTCGGTGCAGGAATATCAAGAGGACGCTCAGGTTGAATCATCATAGATGCTAATGTTTGCATGTCAGTCCCATACTTACGCATGGATATATCCATCATATTCCGTTGAGACTGTTCAAACGAGCTAGAAAGGCTTGCATCCATAATAGCTGCATTCCTACCCATATCAGCAATACTAGCCTGCAATGCTTTAGTCCGTGAACGTCCAGCTTGACCTAATGCAGCTTTTCCTTCGTTTTGAAGTTGCTGTACCAACATACCCTGACGATTAAATCTGTCTTCAGTTAGCAGTTCATTAAGAGCAGATTGCTCCGACTCATAAGCTTGCATAGCAGCAAGACTATTGTAAGTAAGTTGATCACGTGTGTTTTCAACAGACTTACCATACTGCTTAACTGTTTGTAGGTAGTTATAGTCCTGAATACTTTGGTTATACTGCCAACTTCTTAAGGCAGTTTCCCATTCGTAAGATCTAGTATTGTAGTAGTTTTGCTTATCAACTTCGAATACACGCTTGTTGTATTCATTTGTTTTATCAGCTGCTTCTTGAGCTAACCGTTTTTGCTCATCATAAGCTTGTTTAGCTTCTTGGTTTTGTTGATCAGCTTGACTAGCACCAAAGATACCACCAGCAATACCAGTAATAGCACTGATACCTGCAAAAATTGCTCCAACTGGCATCGTCAAGCCCTCCTATAGAATCGTGGTGAATAGTTACCCTCCCACATCATTGACACCAACGATACAGGGTATGGAAAATCACTTGTCACTTTAAGTTCAAAATTAGTGT
>Ga0196905_1000728_pt1 | contig 13113 bp, 7 predicted proteins | sample CB_VirMetaG_3_FD_169098 | JGI IMG/M metagenome (GOLD analysis project Ga0196905, IMG submission 169098) | Freshwater to marine saline gradient viral communities from Chesapeake Bay - CB_1508_1S Viral MetaG (v3) (version 3) | ecosystem: Environmental > Aquatic > Marine > Coastal | place: USA... | reverse complement strand
CTTATTATACCCAAGATGTTCTGTATACAAAATACGAAGTGGATACCCTCCTCGCCGAGGTAACCACTAACCCAGACGATTTTGTCTCCAAAACTCCTACTTCCCTCCTCCAGAATACAATTAATCCAGAGGGGGTCCAGGCTGTCCCTCTCACCCTTGTAGCCTCATCGGCATCCCAGGTAGACGTAGTCCAGCAATGGATCGACCACGAATCCAACTCCATTGGCCGAATTAGAAAATCTGGGCAAGTGGAATTCTATGGCAATATGTTCCTTGGGGAGAACATCGAGTCTTGGCGACCGGCCCTTGATGTTAGCGAAAGACGAATCGCTGGAGTGGCCAATCCCATCCACTCCCTTGATGCAGTTAATAAAGACTACATGGAAGACTACATTACCGAGGTTATTGATAATGTAGTCCAAGGAGATGATAAGAACTATATTATTGACGCATTGGTATACTGATTATGGCAGATCTTAGAGACCGGATTTATCACCGTCGTTCACCCATCATTTCAAAGCGACCGGAGCTTCTTGACATCGATGATGGCGAGTTGGCCATCAATTACAATGCCAACGAGCCCGGTCTTTACTTCAAAGATCTAGCAGACGATGGCACAAGAAGTATTAGGAAGATTGGCCCGATTCACTTCGGCCCCACCCCACCAAACTTCTACGCCCAAGCCCAAGGCTACCCAGTTGAGTTGTCCAATGGGGAGTGTTGGGTGGATACTAGCGCTGGGGAGGATAAATACCTCCTTAAGGTTTGGAATGCCTCATCGTCTCAGTGGGTGGAGGTTTCAGCCATCTATGCCCATACCGACGAGAATCTTGATCAGTTCCTAGACGGCGCGGATGGGGACAACTTCATTCATACAGACGGCATCCGCCTCAAGATCAATAATAAAACCGCTCTGGCCGGGTTCTCTACTGCCAATGGCGACGAACTCATCATTAATGAGAACAATGAGTTTGCCAATGGAGTGGAGTTAAATGGCACCTCATTTCTTCTTACTTCTGAGCAGATTGAGGCGGTAGGGAATGATATTATCCTCAAGCCCCATGAGGGGTATACGTTCACTACGGACAGTGCCGTGGGGATTACTCAGACAGTATTTACATATACCGCCCACGGGCTTTTTAATGGTGAGAAAGTATATGTTTTTGGTACGCTTATCGATGGGGTGACTACATCTCCGGTACCAGAGGGTGAGTATTTTGTTGCAGATACAACTACAAGTACATTCCGCCTCAAAGACGCCGGAGGAGCATATGTCAATTCAACCGGAAATATCTATGTTTCCTACTCACCGGAAATCATTATTGACAGAGATCGTAATATTATTCAAGCCGGCAATTTTGGTCTGAAAAGTATTGATGATATTATTGACTCCACCTCCAATCAATTAATAGAGAAGGCATGGGATGTATTCCATAATCCCACCAATGGAAATGTGAGAGTCTTTGCCAGAGTTGGTAATGATGTGGAGCAGGTTGAGACATCTATACTCTCAATCGATGTAAAGAGTGCCGAGACATCCGACATTATTGCCGCTGGTAATCCGGTCTATTACGTAGGTAAAGATTTTGCTACTGGATTGGCTAAAGTGGCAAAGGCAAAAGCCTCGGATAGTACTAAAATGAGAGCTATTGGCATTGCCCAATCTGCAATTACACCCAATTCTAGTGGTTCTGTTACTCTTCTTGGCGAAGTAGGAGGGTTTGATACAACTAATCTTGTTGGTGCTTTGCCCAACTCTTCTAGCAATGTTGGCAGAGTGGTGTATGTGGCAGAAGATGGTGGGATCAGTCTCTTGCAACCAAATACTTTAACTAATACTTCTCAACAAATTGGTATTTTGATTCGCGAGGATACAATAGATGGAGCTATCATGGTTAACCATCCGAGTTCTTTTGTTTCCCTTCCGTCTCTCTCAGAAAACTATATTTGGGCTGGGGCGACTAACGATGAGACCGCTGCTCACTTCCTCCTCCCTACTTCATTTAAAAGGGTATTTAACGATACTGAGGGAAGGTGGGAGATAGGCTTGGCCGACAATATCGAATTTGGCGGGTATAAGTTTAGGTCGGATGGGCAAATTAAATCAGCTATTGAGACATTTATTGAGACTGCATTAATCCCGGCCCCAAACTTTACATTTTTAGATATTGAAAGATTTAGTAAGAATTACCGCTCGGCAAAGTACATTGTTCAAATAACAGGTATTAGTTCCGACGGGACAGATACTCCTGTCTATCAGGTAGGCGAGATTCTTATCATCCATAATGAGTTAGAAGCATTTGTTATGGAATATGGCATGATAAGTACATACGTTGATGAAAGACTAGGACAATTTGATGCTTATATTGATAATAATACTTCGGAAGTAGTTCTTACTTTCCGAAAATTTCCTCTTGTAATTAATTCAGTAGAAATTAAAATTGTTCGTACCTCTATATTAGTTTAAATCATATATAGAATATATTCAGGGGGAATTGTGAACCCGTATGGCAAATAGTAAAAAATTTAATGTTAGGCACGGGTTATCCTCTGGATCAGGAAGCACTCTAAAAGACATTGTTCAAAGTGACGGAACCGTAATAGATGTCGGGGTACTTACTGATTTACAGACAGTAGCAAAAAATAACACCGTTGCTGCTATTAACGAATTAAGGCAGTCTTTAGGGTTAATAGAAGGATTGAGCGAAACCTCTGAACCTATGGGGGTTCTCGACCGACAAGATTCTCAGATTTCTTTTGATGACGCAACTAAGACATTTAGTATTAGTTTAAAATCTCCCGCAACAGAATTTATAGTCTGGACAAAGGGAACTAGAAGAGTTTATACCTCAACTCAGACAGTGTCTATTGGTACTTCACCATCCACTGGACTATACTATATATACTTTAATGAGAGTGGTGTATTACAGTATAAAACCACTTATTTTGATTGGGAAAATGATACGCCTATTGCCTATGTGTATTGGAATGCAAGTACTTCTAAAGCAGAGTTTATTGCGGATGAGCGTCATGGCGTTGTTTTAGATTGGGCTACCCATGAATATCTCCATCGTACCCGTGGTGCAGTAATTGCAGAGGGATTTTCAATTAGTAACTATACCACTACAGGTGATGGATCAGCGGATTCTGACGTAACGATAGATATAGGTAATGGTACATTTTTTGACGAAGATTTAGAGGTTAGTATTACTCATAATGCAACTCCCACCGTAGGTGGATTTAATCAAATACTTACCGGAGACGCTGAAATTCCTATTTTTTATCAAAATGGGATTTTAGGATCTTGGGTAAGAGATAATCCAACAACATTTCCAGTGAAATATTCACCTGGTGGTAGAATACGATATAATCAGTTATCGGGTGGAAATTGGACAACAACGGAGATTTCAAGTAATAAATACGGTATAGTTTTTATCGTAGCAACAAATGAAATAAGAGCGCCTATTATCGCAATTTTAGGACAGAATGAACTTACAAATTTAAATGATGCTAAAGATATAGATTTTTCTTCATTAGCTCTTCCTGGATTTCCTATTGTTGAATTTAGACCTCTATACCGACTTATATACCAAACTTCAGACTCCTATACAAATTCTACTAAATCAAGATTAGTTGATGTTGCAGATATCAGGTCTCTTTCACCCTCTCCCGCAGGGACTCCCATTAATGACCACGGAACATTAATAGGTCTAGCGGATGATGACCATACTCAGTACGTTCATACTTCTCTCGATAGGACAATTAGTGCATCCCATACGATCTCTGGAAATACCAGATTTACTGGAGGGATAAAAGATTTAAATGGTAACTTAGGTACATCAGGGCAAAATCTGGTTTCCACTGGTGTTGGGGTGGAATGGAAGTTTCCAACTCCTACAACAAATGTTATCTATGTTTCAAAAGACGGAAACGATTCTAATAACGGCGGAAGTCTTCAAAATTCTAAACTTACAATTAAGTCCGCGCTATCTTCAGCGTCAGCAGGAACGGTAATCAAAGTCTCTGCCGGGACTTATTCTGAAGATAATCCGCTCATTGTTCCCCCACAAGTGTCAATAGTTGGAGATTCACTGAGAGAAGTTACAGTAACTCCACAAAATAATGGCGATTTATTCTATGTGAGTAATGGAGATTATATTTCCGACATGTCATTTACTGGCGCGAGCAATACTGGAGCTATCTTCTCATTCAATCCTTCCGACCCACCATACATCTCTCAGTCTCCATACATCCAAAACTGCACGAATTTTGTTCCAGGTAGTCAAGGACTAAGAATTGATGGGGATCATTGTATCGGCCCATTTAAGTCAATGGTTGTTGATTCATATACACAATATAACCAAGGTGGTATTGGAGCTCAGATCAAAAATGAAGCTTACGCTCAGTTAGTATCGATGTTTACTATTTGTTGTGATACAGCGATTAAATGTGAAAGCGGAGGCGGATGCGATTTAACCAACTCTAACTCTTCTTTTGGTAATTATGGTCTTGTTTCAAATGGTCTGAGTGCCCTTAAATACACTGGGGATGTTGTATCGTCTACGATTGCTGATACTAATACTGTAAGAATAGATATTTCTTCTTCTCAATTAAATGTATCTTCAGCTTCTTATAATGAGACAACGGGGATCTTAACAATACAAACTTCCACTAATCATAATCTCCAAGTTGGTATGGATATTGAGATCAGAGATCTAATATTTACCTGTACATCTGGAGGATCTACATCATCTCAGGCGTTTCCTTCTGGGGCTAATGGGTACATCTTCTCTGTTAAAACAGCGCCCACAACCACACAATTTACAGTTAATGTTGGAACTTCGGATATTGTTCATACTTACGTCTCAGGTGGTACAATAGAGGCTTATAAGATTAGACCTTTTGATGGACAGGCAGTATACTTTAATAATCTTACCTACGAGGTATATAAAATAAATATCTCAAATGGTGGAAGTGGGTATACTTCTGTTCCAACAGTTGCAATTGGTGGCGCTACCGAAACGTGGGGGATTGATGCGCAAGCTATTGCAGAAATTTTTAATGGAGAAGTTGTAGCCATTGAGATTGTTTCCTCTGGTAGAGGTTATTCTTCCACCCCGCCATCTATTACAATTGATCCTCCTACCTCTGGTACTCAGGCAACCGCCTCCGTACAACTTGCACCAACATACTATCTTGTTCAAGAATCTACAGAAATTTCTACAGGAGTATATGACGTAGTTTTTAAAGACAATATTCCTTTTTCTTTATCAGCAAATGATACTTCCTATTTCTACAAGCAAAGTAGATTACTTGCTTCTGGCCACTCATTTGAGTACATTGGATCTGGGACAAATATCAATACTGCATTGCCGAGAAACGGAGGAGTACCCATTCAAGAAAACGAGACCGTCAGTGAAAATGGTGGGATTGTAATTTATACAAGTACAGATCATTCAGGAAGTTTTAGGATTGGCGACGGGGTGATTATTGATCAGACTCTTGGGCGGATATCTGGTCAGTCATATTCACAAAGTTTATTTTCCACAGTAACACCATTTATTCTAGCGTTAGGAGGTAATTAGAAATGGCATTAAAACTCAATGTATTTAAAACAATTACTGAAATTGTTCCTACTTCACCGACCATAGTCTATACCGCTCCTGTAGGGTATACTGGAGTTGTATTGTTGGGCCAAGTAGCAAATATAAACTCCACATCTTACGATGTTACTTTAGTCCATCGCAGAAATTCTACTGATACCGAGATAGTAAAAAATTTCCCCGTCAGTGGCAATGATACAATTAATTTAATCTCTGGAAAGTTATTCTTGGAATCTGGCGATTCTTTAGTCTTATCTGGGAGTAATGGCGTAAATTTAAAATTTATCTCTTCTATCTTAGAAACTCTAAATTGATAAAGTAAATGGACAATTATATCTCCTCCAGAAAAAGAAGACTAAGTATAGGGGTCTCTGGTTACACGGATAATACTACAGTATTAGATGCGATTGGTAATTTAGTAATAGATGGAAATGTTGAGTCGAAAGTTCTTATTTCAAATGTATCTACTGGAACATCGCCATTAACTATTACTTCTACAACTAAAGTTTCAAATCTAAATGTAGATAGACTTGATGATCAAGAGGGTACATATTATCTTGATTTAAATAACTCTACAGGAACTTTAGCAACAACTAAGGGTGGTACCGGATTATCAACTTATACCATCGGAGATATTTTATATTCTTCGGCAACAAACACCCTATCTAAATTACCCATCGGCTCTAATAATCAGATTCTTTCTATATCTTCAGGTGTACCTGCATGGAAGAGCCTTGTTGCATCAGATATAGGTGCAATAACCGGAATAGATATAGAGGAAGACTCAACTAATCTAGGTACTAAAACCACCGTATCATTTGGTAGTGGATTAACCGCAATCACCGATCCAAGTGATAGTAGTAGGGCAATTGTATCTCTTTCCTTGAGTGCTTCTGATGTAGGAATTGACATTCAAGAAGAAGGTGGAACGTCACTAGGAAAAGCAACTACTCTCAATTTTGTTGGCAGAGCTACTACTGCTACATTTAATGCTCTCTCATCTACTGCAACTCTGACATTAAGTGACGATCCAATTTTTAATACCATAACATCGGATGTTGCCACAGGAACTGCTCCGTTGGTAGTAACATCAACAACTCTAGTTGCTAATCTGAATGCAGATAAACTTGATAGCCAAGAAGGATCGTATTATCTTGATTTAGGAAATGCTACAGGAATTTTAGCAACAACTAAGGGTGGTACCGGATTATCAACTTATACCACTGGAGATATTTTATATTCTTCAGCAGCAAATACTTTATCTAAACTTACAATTGGTAGTCCGAGTCAAATATTATCTGTAAGTGCTTCGGGTATTCCAGAATGGATTAATCCAACTGTTGCTGGAATAAACATTTTAGAAGAAGGAAATCCAGTTGGTTCTGCGACTAGTGTTGATTTTGTTGGAAGAGCAATTACTGCAACATTTGCTACATCAACAGCAACTATAACATTATCAGATACACCAACATTTAGCACGATAACATCAGATGTTGTTACTGGAACTGCTCCTCTAACAGTAACATCAACAACTAAAGTAGTTAATCTAAACGTAGATAAATTAGACGATCAAGAAGGAACATATTATCTTGATTTAGCAAATGCTACAGGATCTTTAGGTGAAACTAAAGGTGGCACAGGTCAAACCACATATACCACTGGAGACATTCTATATTCCTCGACAACAAATACACTTTCTAAACTTACAATTGGTTCTACCGATCAGGTTCTAACGGTTGATGCTTCGGGTATACCCGCATGGAAAACTGCCTCGGCGGGAGAACAGGATGTCTTTAATACTAGTCTCACTCATACAGTTCTAGCATCTTTGACAGGAGTAGGTGGAGCTGTATTGACTTTACCTTCAACTGCTGGTAGACAATATATAATCCATTCTATCCATGCTGCAAACACAGAGCCAGGAAACGACGAAGTTAATGTTGTTGGTTCTTTTGATTTTAACAACGGAGATAGGAGTTACTTTGCGTATAGTTTACCGATCCCCACTGGAACTGGCATTGAACTTTTAATAAAACCACAAGTCTTAGGTCCAAGCGATAGTATCGCTATGAGATCTTTGGATTTGAATAGAAATGGTGCTGATGATTATGTTGAGGTATACATTACCTACCAAGAAGTGACAAGTGCAGAATATATTGGGGTGGGATATGGTCAAGATCTCGGAACAGGAGATTATGGTATTCCGACCACTGCCTCCACAACAATCTATACTTCTTCAACTTACCCTAGTGTTATAAATTCCATAAGACTTACTAATCGCACAGATACTGGAGGATATCCAATTAGTGTAAGTATTACTAGCGGAGCAAATACTATAAGACTGGTTGATAATTTAATTATTCCTAAGTATGGTAGTGTAGAATTGTTAGAAACTCCTAAGAGATTGAGTGTGAATGATATCATTAAAGTTCAATTGGATCAAGCAGGAACAATAGACGTACAAGTATCTGGAAAACAAATTGTGTAATAAGTTATGACAAATACTAGAGGAGTCTTTACATTAAGACAGATAAGAAACAAAAAAAAAGATGGAGAATGGGTGCCTCTGGATGAGGTTTGGGTGGCACCATCACCGTTTTTTGCTACACCACCCAACACTGGATATTTTGCTTTTAGTGCAAGTCCATCCCAAAATCTACAATCAAACGTAGATAAAGTTGATTTTACAACTAATACTACATCACCTGCTCCAACTAGTGCAAATTTAAGTAGTGCTCGTAATGAGGGATTTGCAGTTGGTAACTCAACTCATGGGTATTTTGCTGGAGGTAGATATCCCACATTTTCTATAGTTGATAAACTTGAATATGTATCAGATACTACATCATTACTCCCCAGTACTAACTTAACTTCTCCTCGTTTCGCAGGTGGAGCAACAGGAAATTCTACTCATGGTTATTTTGGTGGTGGTTATGATACCAGTACATTTTCAACGATGGATAGAATTACTTATTCTTCGGGTACGATGGTAGCAGTTCCCAACGCTAGTCTAAGTCTACCAAACTACTATATTGCTGCTACAGGAAACTCTACTCATGGATATTTTTCTGGCGGTTATAATGCAAATTATTTGAGCACTATAGATAAAGTAGATTATTCATCTGATACGAGGGAGGCAATTCCAGGGGCATCATTACTTACATCTAGGTTGGGTCATGCTGCTACAGGTAACTCTACTGCTGGGTATTTTGGTGGTGGTGATAATTCAGGCACTATATCATCTTCCATAGAAAAATTATCCTATTCAACCAATACTACAGAAGCACTTCCATCTTCTGCTGATTTAGATATAGCACGTTATATATTTGGGGCAACAGGAAACTCTACTGATGGATACTTTGGAGGAGGTACTCCTGGTCCAACAAGGTCAACAATGGATAAGATTTCTTATTCAACTGATACTACTGCTGCAATTCCTAATGCAAATTTAAGTGCTGCATCATATAGGAATAGAGCACTTAGTGCCAGAGCAAATGGTCTTCCCAGTTCTCCATATCTTGTTGATGCACCTAGTTCTGCACCACAGAGATATACAGGTAACTCCCCATCACCAAACACTGGTTATTTTGGTGGTGGATATGGTCCTTCTTATTCTTCTTTGATGGATAAGATATCCTACTCATCAGATACCACTGTTGCCGTTCCTGGTGCTAACTTAAGTGCAGGGAGATATTTCCCTTCTGCAGTATCTAGTTTTACTGGGGGATATTTTACTGGAGGTAGAAGTAATTCTGGAACTTATTATTCCGCAATAGAAAAAGTTAATTATGCTACTGATACAACTGCTCCAGTCTCTGGGTTGAATTTATCGGCAATAAGATACAGAATGGCATCTGTAGGAAATACTACGGAAGGTTATTTTATTACTGGAACTCAATACCCAGGAAGTGCCGATGTATCAACAGCAGAAAAAGTTACATACTCCACTGATACTATTGCCCCAATACCTTCAGCAAACTCATCATATGCTTCCAATGGAAAAACAGCAGCAGGAAATCTTACAGCAGGATACCTTGCTGGTGGACTTGGGTCTCTTGGCGCTGTTTCAACCGTTGATAGACTTACTTATTCATCCAGTACAACTGCTTTAGTTCCTGGAGTTAACTTTAGTACTTTTATACGTTCTCAAGGTGCCACTGGAAACTCTACTCATGGATACTTCCAAGTTGGCAATAGCACTGTTACAACCATAGATAAACTAACCTACTCAACGGAAACAAGATCAACTCTGCCTTCAGGTGCTAATTTGACACTTGCTCGACGTTTTCCTGGAGCAACTGGAAGTGCTGGTTCTGGGTATTTTGGTGGTGGTGGTCCTGGTCCACGGTCAACAATGGATAAGATTTCATATTCAACTGATACTACTGCTGCAGTTCCTGGAGGAAATCTAACTGCTGCACGTTATAGTCCTGCTGCTACTGGTGCAAGAGATAATGGGTTCCCACAACCCTTACCAGAAACACCAACACCTCAAACGCTAACTTCCCTTGTACCAACTCCCAATACTGGTTATTTTGGTGGTGGTAATTTTCCTAGAATATCATCAATGGATAAGGTAACTTATTCCACTGATACTACTGCTGCTGTTCCTGGTGCTAATTTAACTGTATTGAGGGGATATTTTGCTGCTACAAGTAACTCCACTGCTGGGTATTTTGGAGGAGGTTCTCCTGGTCCAGTAACATCAATGGAAAAAGTAACTTATGCATCAGATACTACTGCTGCTGTTCCTGGAGCAAACTTAAGTGCTGCACGTTATGGTCTTGGTGCTACAGGAAATTCAAATGCTGGATATTTTGGTGGCGGTGGTGCTGGTCCATTCTCAACAATGGATAAGGTAACTTATGCATCAGACACAACAGTAGCAGTTCCTGGAGCAAACTTAAGTGTGGCACGTTATGGTGTTACTGCAACGGGTAACTCAACTGCTGGATATTTTGGTGGTGGTAGTCCTGGAGTGGGATCTCCATCGGGAAATGTACGTGTATCTTTAGTAGATAAAGTCACATACTCATCAGACACCACAGCAGCAGTTCCTGGTGCAAACTTAAGTCTGGCACGTTATGATATGGGTGCTACAGGTAACTCTACTCATGGTTATTTTGGTGGTGGGTTCCCTGGAGTATCTTTATTTACACCAGTATCAACAATGGATAAGGTCACTTACTCATCAGATACTACTGCTGCTGTTCCTGGAGCAAACTTAACTGTAGCACGTTATATTCTTGCTGCAACAGGAAACTCTACTTCAGGATATTTTGGTGGTGGTATTCCTAATACATCATTAATGGATAAGGTAACTTACTCAACAGATACCACAGTAGCAGTTCCTGGTGCTAATTTTTCAATAACACGTAATGCTCTTGCTGCATCAAGTGCCAGAGCAAATGGTCTACCAGAAACAATCGCATCACCTGCCCCAGTATACGTATAAGTAGTGGTATAATAAATAAAAGAAAAGAACTCTTTTATTATGAGACGTAGTATTGTCATACTTGATGATTTCTATTCAGACCCAGATAGAATAAGAAACATAGCATTGAATTCTCCATATCCAGACCCTGGTAACAACTATACCTACCCTGGAAAAAACTCCCAAGATAACTACTACCCTCCAGAACTCCACAATAAATTTGAGTCAATTCTCAATCGCAAACTCACTCCAGCACAACCCAACGGATACTTTCGGTTGTCGTTAGAGACAGACACCTATCGTCAAGATGTTCATGTAGACCCATCATGGGAATTTGGTGCGGTATGTTATCTAAATCCACCAGAACAAGTCATTGATGAAGGTGGGACATCATTCTGGATGCACAACAAAACCAAGATGGAAAGGTGTCCACAAACAGACCAAGAAGCAAAACATTATGGATACTCTTCGGCAAAAGAGGCATGGCATACAACAGTTTATGGAGAGGGATTAGATAGGTCAAAATGGACTAGATACCTGCTCTCTCCAATGAAGTATAATCGTATTGTGATATTCAGAACAGACCTATGGCATTCTCATAATTACAATTTTGGGAACTCACTAGAGAATGGTCGGTTAGTTCAGTTATTTTTCTTTAATCCTACGAGTTGGTGAGCGTGAATAAAACTTATTTTTTCATGGCAGGACTTCCAAGGTCTGGAAGCACTTTGCTGAAAAGTATTCTCAATCAAAATCCAATACTCCACACAGAACCTGTCAGTCCTGTTTTAGAACTAACTCATTATAACAATGAGTATTTCAAAGATAGTGAGCAGTATTTGGGATATCCAAAACCAAAATCGGCATATAAAGTCATCTCAAGTATTATTGATAACTACTACGATGAAGTAGAAAGACCAATTATCATTGACCATTGTAGAGCATGGAGTAATAACATTGAGATGATAAAAACATTTATCACTCCAATGCCCAAGATTATCTGCCCTGTAAGAAATATCACAGAAATCTTGACATCCTTCATCACGATGATAAGACGGAACTCGGATCAGGTATCGTTCATAGACCAATATCTCATTGAAAATAATTTACCAGTTACTGATGATAATCGTTGTCATTATTTAATGAGTAAGGATGGGATTGTTGAACAGGCATTATGGGCACAGTCACAGGCATTTATTCGTGGTGATGATAAAAAGTATTTACATATTGTAGAATATGATGATTTAATCAACTGCCCAGAAGAAACTATGAAAGGTATCTATAGTTTCCTGGAGTTAGATTATTATTCTCATAACTTCAATCATATTGAAAATAATCATAGGGAAGTTGATGACCAATGGTATTTGAAAGACATGCATCATGTAAGAACAAAACTTGAGAAAAAATCAAAGTCCCCTGAAGATGTCCTATCCAAGGAGGTCATAAATACTTACAGCAACCTAGAATACTGGAAAAATTCTAACCATAAGTATTATTGATTATGAGTATAATGATTGGATTACCCTGCGGTGGCGGGGTTGTAAGTGAAAAAACAACTCTTGGATTGTTTAATCTAGGGAAAGCATTAGTTCGGAATAATATAGACCACGGACTTTTAACTCTTGCCAACTCTTCATTGATTACGCAAGCAAGGTCAAAAATAGCAAACTTTTTTGTCAACAACACAGAGCATGAATATCTCCTTTTCTTGGATAGTGATATTGGATTTGAGCCGCAAGATGTAATCAAACTCCTTTCACATCAAGTGCCAATCGTATCTGGTGCTTATCCAATGAAAATTATCCCAGAACGATATTGTATAGATGTATCTCAACCAGAACAAAGACAGGGAGACCTACTCAAAATCAACGGAAATGGAATGGGATTTGTTCTCATCCACCGTCAAGTATTTTTAGATATTGCTAAGCAATATCCAGGTCTAAAGTATGTCCCATCAGACTATCATTCAGATACCCCACATACTTCTGCTGAGATGAATAACTCATATCATTATTTTGCCGAGCATAAATCTCAAAACGGTTTTATGTCAGAAGACAAAAGTTTCTTTTATAGAGC
>Ga0196905_1000719_pt1 | contig 13176 bp, 10 predicted proteins | sample CB_VirMetaG_3_FD_169098 | JGI IMG/M metagenome (GOLD analysis project Ga0196905, IMG submission 169098) | Freshwater to marine saline gradient viral communities from Chesapeake Bay - CB_1508_1S Viral MetaG (v3) (version 3) | ecosystem: Environmental > Aquatic > Marine > Coastal | place: USA... | reverse complement strand
ATCTCCATTGCGTAGAGCAAGAAGTATATCACCTCTGTTACCCTTGAAGTCGATTACCTTTCTGCCATCCTTAGTGACTGCTCTTACTGCTTTTCCACTCTTCTCCAATTCCAATATATTTCTTCCAACATAATTGAAGAAGTCGATGGTTTCGTTTGTTTCGCCAATCAACTTGGAATCAATGATTCGTGCGATTTCAGATGCATCTGGTTTGTTTGACTTTATGATATTTCCTATGGCACGAAGTTCTGCTGGACTACGGAATCCTGCATTACGCAGATATACTGGGTCTTGAAGTTTCCTGTAGAGATCGCTTGTGACATCAAGACCAGCACGACGAAGTTCACGAAGGAACTGTCCGTGTTCAATGACATAGCGGGTGGCATGGTCGATTGCAAACTGATGTGGGATAGTACCCATGGTCTGTGCAACGCTCTCAATTGCTGCTTGTCTGCTGATCTGACGGAGGTTCATGTAGTATCCCATCCATCCACCTAGAAGACCGATTGTTCCACCAATGGCAATATCGTCAAGGGGATTGGTGTCTAGGACTGCGTTATCACCGAGCAGGATGCTCTGGTCTTGGTTGTATCCAAGGTGGTATGCGTATCCACTCAATGCACCGTCAAGAGCATTGAAAGCAAAGTTTGCCTTTGCAAGTCCTGTGGAGTGTGCCATCCACCATGTCTTTGCTGTATTGAGGGGTGTGCTCAACCAAGGTAGACGGGTTGCTAGGAATGTACTTCTTGCAGCAGCAGGAAGAAGAGTACCAGTACCAAGAGTTGCAATGGTTGTTGCAGTGGTGATAGGATCAACTGCCATGTAGTTTCCTACGGCAGATAGAACCTTTGTACCGATATACCCACCCCATGAACTGCTTGCATCATATTCTTCGATTCTTCTCTTGGACTCTGCGGAGTCAAGCATGAATGCAATCTTTGCGGAAAGATTATTAGCACTTACGGATGAACGAACCGTGTCTTCAAGAACAGTTTCACCGAAGTCCTGCATCAGTATCTGCTCTGACAGACCAATGCTACTCCTGAGTGACTTGACCCATGACTGAACCTGATCCTCGTTGGACATGTTTATGACCCAACTCTGATCTACTTCACTTCCTTGGAAATCACCAATGCTCCATTCATAGAACATACGGGAAGGAGTACGACCACCCAACCAGTATCCTGCTCCTCCTTCTGTCTGTGCATACAATCTACGATCTGTAAATGCAGAGAACCAGTTGTAGGAATCGGGTTGGTTGTAGGAAAGATTTCCATTGGAATCTCTCCATATGGGTGCTCTGCTTGGAAGAACATTTGCTTCCATCTTGGTCTGCTGTTCAGGAATATCAATAGTAGTGGTATCAATGGGTGCTGGTGTAAATGTACGGCGACCCGTTTCAATCTTACTAGGACTGAGTTTTAGTTGGTCTTGTTCTATCATTTATACTCCTTAGAATGCAGGATTGATTCTTTCCGCTTCTTCTTTGTTTCTCTTGGCATTTAGATACTTCTGATATTCCCTATAGTTCACTCCGTTACCATTGCGAGTAAACTCAATACGGGTCAAATCTGGAAGAATAACAACAAACGGTACTGTGGAATCTGGAGTCATGAGATCACCTGTCATCAGATAGGCAACTCTTGTCTTTCCATCACTGAGATTTACTTTATATCCAACAGAATCGCTGATCTTATTACCCAACCATTCCTTATAATCTGCGGTCTTCTTTATATCTTCAGGTGGGTTTACAGCATATGGATCGAATATCAAACCGACTCTTGGACCTCCGCTTTCTTCATTGACGACAACGGAGTATCCCATCTTTTTCATGGTGGCAACCGATGCTCTGACTGCTTCGTTATCTGAATATCCCTTCTGTCTGAATCCTTGGAACACAGCATTCATTCTGTTGTAGTCCTCGGTATCCATGCTGAAGTACGGATCATTGGAGATACCAGCATAGTCAAATCCAACTCTAGGAATGTCTTTATTGAATACCTCTTGGAAAGCAGATCGTAGTGATTCCAGTTGCTGACCAGTTCTTGTACCTGTGGAACGCATGGGTAGACCAGTTTGATAATTTATCTCTGGTTGTGGGACAAGATCAAGTGCTGTCTTTGCCCTGTTACCTGTTGCTGCTTTGAGTTCTGCATGTCTGCGGACAGCAAGGACATGTGCTTCCTTTAGGTAATCTTCAGGTGGTCTGTTTGTTCCAATGGACAATCCTTCCGCAATGACGATGGTATCGTACATTACTGGATTCTCCTGTGCCATTGCTATCTCTGATGCAATGGTTCCAATGGATGCAAAGTTCACGGGGTTGCCATTGTTGTCAATGACCGTTCCTCTGCTTTGGACAAGAAGACCGAATCCTTCTTGTAGTTGAGCATCCGATGCTCCTTCTTCAAAGTAACTCTCTCCAAGATACTTTATCCAATCAGTAGGTACACTGTTGGATGCTGCTACTATTCTAGCAATTCTGTTTTCCTCAGACGATCTCTGGTAACGATCCATCTTCTTATATCTCTTGTAGAACTGACTGGAATTGGTCTGTGCCACATCAGCAAGTTCCTGTTGAGTATATGTCTGAGCAAGGGTTGGATTCTCGGCAATCTTCTTCTGTGATTCGGTCATGATGCGGTCAAGAAGGATTCTCTGACCGTAGAGGAATACCATGCGGTTTCCATATCCAACGGAAGAAGCATCCATATCTGCAACCTGATCGTTGTAATACTTCATGAGGATTCTTGCCATCTCATCTGGATTCTCAACTTCACCAACCATATTGCGGAAGTCGGGTGACTCTGCCACTTCTCTTGGAATCCTGAACTTGCGTCCACCAGCAACGGTGAGAGTGAACATATTCTCTTCACCCTGATCTGTTTCGACTGCTGCAAGTTCCTTGTCAATGATTCTCTTGAGTGGAACAAGGTGCTGTTCTCTTCCTGCAAGATCGCTTGCATTGGCAAGGACACCATTCCATTCCTGTATAGCAAGATTGGTCATGGCAAGATTTCTGTCAAACACATTGAGGTCTGTGTTTGTAGACATTGCCTCTTCCACCTCTTGTACCTGTTGGTCAATGAAGTATGTGTTGTCAATGGTCAATACATTACCAGCAACACCACCTGTCTTTTCATATGATTTCTGTTGACGAATCCACTCGTCTGAAAGTGATTCCAATTTCTTTGCAATACCTTCCATACCAGCAGTGATTCGTGTGGTTCCATCTGGCATTGTTTCATAAATGCCGTATCTCTGTGCAAGATCAAGAGCAGGATTTACATTGGGAGATGATTCATAGAGAGCGGTCTGGTCATTGTAAGCATCATTGCTTTGCGCTTCCATAATCATCTTTCTCATGACTCCATCCATCTCACGCTCTGCTCTACTCTTCAGAGCATTCATGACCTGTCTACCTCTTCCCTCTGGAATATCTCCTGTTGCCATTCCCTGTTCGATCAATTTCATCACGGTCAAAGCACCGACAACTGGATTCTTGATACCAGCATTGGTGGCAATAGAAGCAACAAGATTGCCTTCTAGATTTCTCTGCTGTGAAGAGGTGATGAATCCTGCTTGTTTGTCATCCTCCAACTGGTCAAAGAAGGAGAAGAGAGCGTCAAGTTTAGGCATTGTGTCGGCAGGATTATCCATGAGAGTCAGGGATATTTCTGCTGCTGCCATACCTCTCTGCTCTATACGAGCATATCTTCGTCTGTTATTTCTTTCACTGATAATACCTGTTCGGAATGTACTGGTTCTACCAAGGATAGCAGTGGATAGTTCGATTCTATCCTCATCAGTGAGCAGTTCCAACTTTGCTGGATTTGCGGTCTGAAGTAGATAGTCAACCGTGCGAATATGAAGTTGATCCTCGGGAATATCTCCGTAACGAACCTCTTCTCCACGCTCCGTCTGTACGGTATACTCGCCACGGAACAATGCCATGACTTCTTCCCGTGTCTCTGGGTTGGCAAAGTTTGCTTCCATTGCCTCTATCTTGCGGAGAATATCGGATATTACAAACCCTCTTGCAGCAGCGGATATGGTTCTTTCTTCCCTGTCCTTGTTTGCTTCCCATGCTGCTTGTGCAGTATTGATTCTCACCCTCTGATCCGCTGCTTTGTTTGCCATATAGGGATTGTCTTCTATGGGATACAATCCACTGAACTCGTCGGCAAGGGTATTTGCCTCATCGAAGTTCTCCTGTAGCAGAGCAGAAGTGATTCTTGCATCGTAGGTATTGAGCACATCATTCTGTGCTTCTCGTTCTAGAACTTTCTTCTTTGCTTCTTTTCTTTCTTCCTTTGCAATCTCTTCTTCCTGCTTTGCCTGTGCTCGCTCAATGGCAGCATTGACTGCAAGTTCATTTCTAATCTTATTCTCTTGGAACTTCATCGCTCCAGTGACTGCTTGAGTACCGCTTACAAGAATCCTTTGAAGTGTCTCATACTGGTTCTCGGGTTGTGCAACCGCTGTCTGTGCGGTGAAGTTTACCTGTGGAACACTGATGGATGGGGTAAGAAGAGAAAGGACATTCGTAGGGTCGCCAGATGGTGTTACTGGATTATAATTTCTTGTTGGCATATATTATTTCTCCTTATGATCCTGGACCACTTCCACCAAAAGCACCACCTGTAACGGGGTTCGGAACCTCTGGAATAGTTGTTGCAGCACCTCCACCTCCACCACCAATACCCTGAATCTGATTGGCAGTATTGAGATCGTTCATTCCTCCTGCTACGCTTAGACCCAGTTGTAGTCCCTGTAGACCACCCTGAATCCCTGCAAGGAATGTGCTCTGTGATCCTGCAACACTCCATTGTGGTTGAGCATTGATTGAATATCCCAAGTCCGCTAGGTTCTGTTCCATGGTGATCTTGGCACTTTCCCTTGCTGCTTGATACCCAAGAGAGTTTAGAATGGATGCTTGTGTGTTTGACTCAAGTGTTCCTCTCTCGGCAGCAGATGCTGTGGATGCACCTTTCATCAAGTCGTACTTCAGTTGTAGGACTCTCTTCTCTTCCGCTGCTTTGATCTGTCCTGTTGCCTTATTGAAAGCAACGGACTTACGGAAGGCAAGTTCCTTCTGTCGGTTCTGGTAATCTGCTATTGCTCTTTGTTGTTTATTTGCTTGTCCCGCAGCGGCAACGGAGGTTGCCGTACTGAGTGCGGTCAGTGCAATCATGACTCCAATTTCTGCACCCATGGTTTCTCCTTATCTATCCGCAGGGGATGTCTTATATTGTATGAAGTTAGTTACGAATTCTATGTTTGTAATATTCATTGGGGATGGTTCCGTTGATTTGATACTCAATACAACACCATCAGAGGAACCCATTATCTTGAATGTCTCTTTATTGCTGAAGTCAGACAGAGCATTCTGTGATGCTATAAAGGAAGAACCAATGGTCTTTCCAGTATACTTGAGGATTCTTACTGCGGATGGTGAGATGTCGGGATCAATCTGGAACTCAAAGTATCCAGTGTTCCTGTGGTATACGGAACAGTTCTTCAGTTGTAGGGTTCCAACATATGGAATATCCTGCTGATCCCTGACATACTGGGTGCTCAACTCGACATCTGTTTCGTATGTGCATCCGAGAATACAAGGATTGGCAGAGTAATCTCCGCTGACAGTCACAACACTGTTTCCCATTCCATCATCTGTGACGGATACGGGAGTGATCCATACACCTTCCGATGTACCCCAGTCACTTCCAAGAAATACAGCATTGATCTCGCTATTGAGAGGTGTGGTGAAAGTTGTCAATTGCGTCACCTTACCACCCCAAACTCCATTCTCCGATCTCTGTGAATCAAGACGGGGTTTGTATGATGGGTATGGATCGGAGTATCTTGTTTCTATTTTATTTATTCTCAACAACGAATCGCTTCGGTGGAGAATATAAATCTGATCCTTGAAGATATGTGCAGATAGGATGGTTCCTTCGTCTGCTGTGCTGAACTTGCACCAAGCATTCTGTAGTTTCCTATCACCCTGCCAGTACATGTACAGTGCATAGATGCTATTCGATTCACCGTCAACCATGATTCCCATATCAGATGCAGAGGAAGCAGAAAGATAAATCATATCCTTTGGAATGTATCCATCAATATGTGCGGTAATATCTGTTGCCGTTGACTGAACAGCAGCATCATCTGAGATATATTCATATACTTGGGTATAAGCACCCTTGTTTGCACACCAGTAGAGTTGTGATCCAACGATGATTGGACGAGCAAGAAGTGGTGAGGTGTATGCTGTGGAAGCAATAACTGCCACATTGGTTGGAGTCAATGCTTCACGGGATCGAATCTCAAACTGCTGATTACCATTAGTAAAGATTACAATTGATTTATTGTAGGGTACGAGGTATTCGATTGTGGATACCTGTGACGATCCGATACGAACATCAATGACATCGGTATCTGTGATCTGTGTATAGGTATTGTTCCAGAAGTTATAGTAGTCACCGATCTGTGATCCGATTACATTCTCACCCGCAGACATCCATAGACGGTTTCTGTGAATGCATATGTCGGTGATATTCTTGCCTACAAATGAGGCAGGAGGATTCGTTATAGCGTCACCAGCGTATCGGGGTTCCCATGGACACTGCTCCACCGTGAATGTCGTAGAACCCGTCTGTACGATCCGTATAGGCATTGTGGATGCGGTGTATGTGGATGCTGCCATCGGTGTGCGTACACGCTCATACCAAGGTTGAGAGGTTGTAGAAACGACCTGATACCATCCCGCAGGATGACCGAGTGCGTCATCTCTTGCATACCAATACTCTCCTGCTCCAGATGGTGGTAGGTCAAACTCTTCCCAAGAAAGTTTATTATGTGCATTAGCAGAATCATCGACACTCGTACCAGCGTATTGATAGGATGTTATGGCAGCACCTGTTGTTACGGTGATACTTCTATTGAGTACCAAGGTTGTATCATCAAAGGATACTGCACGGATATTGTCTGGTGCTGTGTTCAGGTATGCTTTCAGGTCAACGATAGTACCAGCATCGTATGTGATTGTGCATAGAGTACCACCAACGGTATAGATGGTAAGAGGATTAGTGCCATCCTGTTTGAATAGAAAGATAAATCTTTCGTTGGTGCTACGGTCAACCCAGTGTACCTTTAGAGTTCCAGTGGGATCGGTGATGTTGGCAATAAAGTCAGAACCCTGTCTCTTCTCCATGCCAGTTGATAGATTGAGAAAGGTATTTGTAGATTCCTCTACCTGATTTCTAAATCGCACTGTATGAGGTTGTCGTGAAACACCCCCGACAAGATCGGGAATAATAGTTCTTACCATTGCCATGTATTATTTCTCCTTATCACCATGGACCGATCAAGCGTCTAGCACCGATTGCACCCCATGATGACTTTGTATTACGGGTAAAGTTGGCATCTCTTGATCTGATATCCTTTGCTCTCGACTGAATGCGGGAAAGGATTGCCTGTTCCTGTAGAATGGCATCCGTCTTCTGATCTCCAACTGTGAGATACTGGTATCGTCTTGCTGCCAAGTCACATGCAGCATACTGATCTGCTGTTTCCAAATCCTCAAATGGAAGATTGAGAACCATCTTTACTTCTAGTTCAGTACCCTGAGCGAATGTACTTGTTCTTTCATCGTCAAGATCAACGAGATAGGTTGGATTGCGTCCTTCCAATGCCACATTGCGATCTCTGGAATATCCAGTTGTATCCAAAGAAATGATATTATCTGTCACATATATCTTTCCAGAGGTGTCTGGAGTGAGTGTAGTGAACAGAGTATTGGTATTTGTTCCTGCCATCTGTATCATGGTTGAGGTTTCGTCAAGCATCTGAACCGCAATAGTCACATCGTTTGATCCTGTGACGGAGAGAGTCGATACGGGAAACTCTCCTGCTGCTGTGAGCATACGATTCACCGCTTCCAACTTGCTAAGTGCTCCCATATAGTTCTCCTTATAAAGACAAAAATAAACCACAGGGGGTTTATTCCCTGTGGTTCGTGTACTTAGAATATACTTGTTATAAATCAAGCAATTCGTGAAATGTAAATGGACTTGGTTTCGTAGGTAGCGTTTGGTGTGAGAGTGATAACTCCAGAAGAAATGCTAACTACCATGTCATCAGCACTGCCACCAGTGAGAAGAATACCGTCACCACTTACAACTTCAACATTGGAAGCACTGGTTGCACAGATAATGCCAATAGCATCCTTGTTCGCAGTAGCACCAACGCCAGCAATCGTGAAGAATGCAGGGAAGTTAGCAACAGTGAAGGTGTGAGTATCGCCAGAAGCAAGTTCACCAAGATAGTGCTGTGCTCCGAAGTTCTTGTCTTTTACAGTGATTGTAGAAATAGGGTTGATTGCCGCTGTTTCTGTGTATGGATAAAGTGTAGTATCTGCCATGTTTGTTTTTCCTTTTTAGGTTTGATCTTTAGTAGAGAAATGGGGGGAGTATTTCATCCCCCCTATTTCATCAGTTCTTACCGATACGGTATGCAGCGTATGGACGAAGAGCACCGCCACCCATGAACATCTTGGCGACGAAGAAGTCGCTCTGACGACGAACATCACGGTAGGATTCGGTGGTGATACCTGCGAGTTGGCAGACACCGATTGCACTCTTGTGGAACATCACGCCACCAACCTTGTCTGCGTTTGCAACCTGATACTTGGCAGGACCAGTTGTAACAGTAGTGGTTGGAAGGTGGTTCGATGCAAATACTGGAACACCCATAACATCAATTGGACGGGAGTATCCCTGTCCATCCTGAATGGCAGGACCAGCAGAACCGTACTGATTGTTACCAAAGACAGCACCACCAGCAGGATATACGACACCAGCGTTGTAGTAAGGAAGACCCAACTTACGAAGAGCGTAGTAGAGTCCAACTCTTACAACACAAGCACGATCTGCGGAAGGAATATCCTTCTCATCCATTGCACGAGCGATATCGCTGATTGCCTCAATGAGATTGGCGGCATCTTGCTCGGTATCGAAGGTAGCAGTGAAGTCAGCAGAGTTGTCGTATGTGGTGTAGTTGTCGCCACCGATTGGGAAGTTGTTGCTTCCAGCATCAGCAGCAGTTGCAGCAGCATTTACGAGAAGTGCAGCAACCTTGCGATCCATCTGTCTTGCCATTTCACGACCACATTCCATAGCGAGTTCGCCACGGATATCATAGTGAGCGAGTGAAACATCAATGTCATCGACCTCAAAGTGGGAAACGAGAGGACGATCATCAAGAGAGATGGTATATTCCTTGGTATCGACATCCATACCAAGAAGTTCAGTACCTGCTTCGTGGTATTCTGAACCGATCTTCCAGACGGCAGGGAACTTCATGTCCTTGCCTGAAGTCATTTGCTTGTAATTTACGAGGGGGAGGAACTGATTGTATTCCTCAAATGCGGCGATTACCTCACCACCAAAGACGGGAAGAAGAAGGTCTGTTGGAGTTGGTGAAGCAAGTGCTTGGTTCTGTAGAAACCGTAGTGTATTGCTTGTTGCCATGATTAGTTTTCCTTTTTAGTTTATAATACGAGAGAACGAACATGTATCCGATTGTCTCTGGATTATCCTAACGGGTCCAACGAGGTCTTCAACCTGTAAAAAGTTCCTCTTGGTTCTCACCAAGAGAAACCGAAGAGAAAGAAATACACTCCCATAGGACGGGGGTTCTATGAGAGTGGTAGCGAAGTTCCCTGTCTGCGACAGAGAGTTTATATTTCAAGTGATGTATCTTTTCCTATTTGGTGAAACTGGGTGGCACTATGTACCAACCCTCATTCACATTTACTTTATGCTGCGATTCAATCCACTTTCCATCCTGTAGAGTGTATACACGCAACTCTGCGTTACTTCCCACCCGTATCGGACTTCCCTCCTCGACCAGCACTGTTCTCACGCAACCACTCATCAATGCGAGAACCTGCACGACGAAGAAGGTCAGGATCAAGGTCAGCATCCGTTGCTTTCCTATCCATTCTTTTTTCCAGATAGGAGAGAAGATAGAGGACGATGTGAGCAATAATCTTTTCAACCATTTGTCTCCGCAGGAACTTCGGGGGTCTTGGCATCCTTTGCCATGATTAGACCGATACCAGCGATCACTGCTGCAACTGCTGTTGCAAAGTCAGGATTGGTTGCCATGTCACCATCAAACATTGCGGTGAGAACTGAACCTACTGCTACCAGAATACTTCCGATACCTGCGATTGTTGTGTTTCTATTGTTCATTTGATTTCCTTTTTATTAGTGAATAAACCCGAGAACATTACTGAAATGAGTAATACGATTGATGCAAATGTTACGATTACATATCTCATATCCCATCCCTATTGGTTCCAGAGACACGGATTCTATTCTGAACCCACTCTGTATACTTGGGATCAACGCCATATCTCTTATCTCTGATTGCCCAAGTCATCTCTTTCCTGTTGGTGAATGGTTCGATATCGTTACTGGTGAACACTGCATTACCCTTTGGCACTGCTTTCTTTGGTTCATTTGCAGTTGGATTAGGTGACTCCTTACCCATTCTTGCCTGTAGTCCCAATAGCGTGATCTTCCAGTTTGTGGATGCAAGTTGGTCATTGACAAGAGCACGCTCCTGTTCGTTGAGATTGTTACTTGCCCAACTCATAATCTCCTTGAGTTTGTCAGTTCCACCTACAAGTGTCGATGCTTCCTGTACCGCTGACGCTGCTTGTGCATGGACTCCACGAATATAGGAATCAATGACAGTATCAGGAATGTTATATTTCTTCTTTATGCTTTCTCTGGATTCTGGTCCGAGTTGTCCTTTAGTTCGCAGTTCCTGTCCCCATGCATCCCATTCTTCTTTGGTAGGTTGTTCCGTGGTTTGTGACGGCGAAGGAACGGTGAGGTCGGCGGGATTAGTTTCTTGGGACGGTGACTCCATCGGTGCAGCATTAGGTGTTTCCCCTTTTGGTTGCTTTCGGATCGTTGCCAGTTCTTGCTGTGTCTTTGTCAATGTCTTGCGAAGTTCCTTGTAGGAAGCGAGGAACTTCTCTGGATCACCCTTGAATTGATCGGGTAGTGCATCGGGGTTTGCGTGTGCGTAAACCGATACTGAATCCAGTTCCTTCTGCTCAATTGTGTCTTCTGTATTGTTTTCTATTTCCATTTCTCTTTCTCCTTTATATTATTGCATTTGCTGTGCTTCTACTGATGCGTCTACGGATGCTTGTGCTCCCGCTTCGGCAATGTTACCAACCGACGAAACCATCTGCTGTGCCATCATCGCTTGCATGGATTGCTCTGCTGCTTGCTGTTGCTCTGCCTGTAGTTGCTGTGGTGTCTTGACAAGTCCTGCGGATTCCAGACCCATTGCGGTTGTCATGCGAATAAGGAATCCGTACTGGTCGATATAGTTTGCCAGTGCTTGATTGTTCATGGTCATGCTTGCCCATGTTGCCAACAGGGATGACTCTATCTCCCTGTTCAGTGCTTCAAGTCCTGTGCGAACCTTCAGTGATAGGATGCCATCATCCTGAATCAGACGAACAATCTGTGGATCAATCAACTTATCCTTGCTCATCAGAATCACGGTTCGCTTGACAATAGGAATCTGAATACTCTGTGCGATACCAGAGAATATTCCACCAAGGGACTGATCCAGTTCCTGTGCCATGGCACGAATCTCCGTAGCAGTGACTCGTTCAGCATCACGCTGCATTGCGGATGCCAATAGGAATACTTTTCCAAGGGATGCTTGGATGTCCTGTCGGATCGCTGCCATTGGTCCAAGGTCTATCTGTCGTAGCAACTGGATTGAAAAGACATCTGCCTGACGAGCAGCAACAAAGTCACCATTCTGGGAATCCAGCAGATCGTCAACCTCCGTGATACCGTTCGGATCAATACCGATGCGGTGTTCAGAGTTTGCCATTGCTGCTTCTACCAGAGATTTAGTGAGTGCTTCTAGTGTGCGAATATCTCCAATGTGTTCTTCTACGAGAGATCGACCATAATCTTCTCCTGCGATTCTACTCCATGACTGCGGAATGTACGGACAGATGGTGAACTCACCTTCGTCTACGATAACACCGCAGTATTCCTTCTTGCATTCCCATACATTTCTTTCTGGTTCCCATTCGACATAGGTGTAGAAAGGTTTATGGTTGCGGGAAGGAGCATTATTCATTCCGTTGATGCTTGTCTGGAATGAGTTGTAATCGGCATCGTTATCCTCTTCATACTTCATTCCTGCTTCTTCAAGAGGAGCATACCACTCATCAGGGATTGCCTCTGGGTCTACCCACTCACGGAGAATAATCTTCTTGATACGACCATCTGGATATCTCTGTACAACAAAGTGGTCAAGTCGGTGAACACGGAAGGAGTAGTCATCCTGAATTTCAAACAGTGCGTCACCTAGAACAATCAGATGCTGCATCAGCACAAAGAGTTCTTGACGCAAGTTTGTGTGGGATAGTTTATTCATAATCTTCTTGTCCAAACGGGACAAGGAAGCAAGCATGTCGTTGATGTCAGCACCTTCTGGAATGAACTTCATGTCTGGTTCAAAGGTGAAGAAGGGTTGCTGGTTCAGAGGATACATTGCAGACACGATGCGACTCGCCAAAGACATCACTCCCCGTGCTGCCATGGATGAGAACACATCAGGCAAGTCCATGGACTCTGTGAATCCTTCTCGGGGGAACAGGGTTGGAACAGTCAGTCGAGCACAATCCCTAGCACGGAGAAGTTTATTGCTACGACGAGCATCTAGTTTCTGGAACTGTGCTTCAATCTTGCTTTTCATGAACCACCTCCAAACATGCTAGTGTATAGATTGGGGTTGTATTGTTTCATATAGTTTTCAAACATGTTCCTGTAGTATCCACTTTCAAATCTAGTTCCCTTGAGGTAATCTCCAGATGCAATCTGAGAAGCAGACATGGTTCTGGCATTTGATAGTGCTGCTTCCATCGCTTGGTTTGCGGTTGATATCCGTGCAGAGCGTACTGCTCCCATGGTATTACTTCCAATAGTGCTTTGGTAGTAGTCACTGAATGCTCCACTCTCTATGTCCTGAAGGAACTTTCCGTAGTATTGTCCACCAATCTCGCTTCTCTGCTGTGCAACAAGTTCATCCCGATTGAATCCAAGATTCTGTGCATCTGCCCAATCG
>Ga0196905_1000712_pt1 | contig 13230 bp, 2 predicted proteins | sample CB_VirMetaG_3_FD_169098 | JGI IMG/M metagenome (GOLD analysis project Ga0196905, IMG submission 169098) | Freshwater to marine saline gradient viral communities from Chesapeake Bay - CB_1508_1S Viral MetaG (v3) (version 3) | ecosystem: Environmental > Aquatic > Marine > Coastal | place: USA... | reverse complement strand
CACATACACAATGCAGGTACATCAGACGTTGATGCCGAAATCCTCTGGGCCAGACCTGTAGCCTTGCCACCCCGTTTTTACCGAGGAATCCGCACACATGCAGAGTTTCAGATTACCTATAAGGGGGATGTAGACATTCAGTGGTACTTAGACGGTACGAGCATTGGAACCTATAGTTTTGATAGTACCGAAGTAGTTGGGCAGGACAGTAATGGCAACGATATTACAGACTACATCACCAAGACAGAGAAAGCCTATTTTCAATCTGGAACTATCGGACACGTCTTACAATACATTCATCTGAATCCCGAAGACGGTGGCAAAATTTATATCGTTGAAACAGATGTGACCTTAGCCGATCTGGAACAAAGAGCAATGACCCCCCAAGCGGAGGAAGGATAAAATGGCAATTAAATACAATGGAAACAAAGCAGTCCTTTCTGGCATGCGTGAGGACGTACAAAAACCGGATGACTTTTGGAGTGACTTTAATAAGTTTCTAAGTAGCAATAATTTCTACCAACAAGAATTTCTTGGTAATTATAACAGTCAGTTTAGTGGGCTGACAGAAGGATGGAAGGCACAAGATTTTATTGATTTCTTTGAAGCTAATGGAATTCTTCAAGCCATTAACGACAGAGGATCAACAAAGATAAGCGCCACTACAGATTTAAATAAGCTCAAAGCGATTATGGGGTCGATGGTCATTGACCAATTAGGCCATTTTAATAGCAATAGCTACCAGCTAGGAAGTGGAGAGATTGCCAAACTAAAAGAGGGTATCAAAGCCTACAATGCTCACAACCAACTAGTTACCAATCTCCGCAATAAAGGTGGAACGGATGAACAGATTCAAGCGATCCTAGATTCCCGTGATGGTTCAGCAGACAGCTATACCACTTTGCTTGATGATATAGCTGACCTGTCAGGAAATGCTTGGAATTCGTACATTGCCGATAACTTTGCAAAAAACAATGTACTACCGGACAACACTTGGGGTAGCGGCACTACGGCATATACGATTGACAATGCTACGCTAGCAGGTGCGAATCCAGTTACCCCAACAGAACAAGCAGAACAGGCGCTTAATACTGGAACTTTTGGTGATCCTACCAACCCAGACGGGTTGACTCCCGTTAAAGATGCAAACGGAAATGTAGTTGCCGGTGAGTTTACCGATGCAAACGGGAAAACCTTTTATCTAACAGCCAACGGAGAATATCGGGATGCCGATGGAAATCCGTATATTTCTCCGAATCAGAACACGGTGGTCAGTGATTTAGCCGCTAGTCAGGATGCAGCTGGAGAAGCCCGTGATCAGTTAATCTCCGCAACACAGGATTATCAAGATTTTGCAGCAGCTACTACTGGTGGAGACGTAACCACGGGAGTGGCGGAACAGCTAGGTTGGACAAAAACGGCAACTGGTTGGCGGGATAAAAACGGTAACAATTACACCGTTGATTCTGACACCGGTTTACTGATGAACGGGGATAATGTCGTGCGCACCGAAGGCACGCTAAATGCCGCAGAAAATGATTTCGCACAGCAGTTTACTGATGCTGCCAATGAATTTCTCTACGGATCGGCGGTGACGGCAGCGAATGCGGAAGCCAACGGGTTCACTCGAAATACGGATGGTTCTTTCACTGGGCCAGATGGTCGAACCTACAATCTCAGTAGAAACAATACACTCGTTGATGCCGATGGCAATGCTCTACGTTCCGATGGTTTACGGGATTATCAGAACCAGATGAAGGATGCGAATGCAACCTATCAGGCAGAGATGGGTACGCTTCGAGACAGTTACGATCAGGCATATACTAGCTATGAAAGTGAACTGCGGCCTTATCAACAGCAAATGAATTACACCACTGCTGGCTTGATGGACGTAGCGCGAGATGCCAATGATACAAATTATTACGGACGATTGACCGATCTTTACTATGCTGACGCCCGTGAAGAGATCGATCGCAACGCCCGTGGTGCGAAAGATACGCTAAACCAAACCTACGCTAATGCTGGTCTGGATGCGTCCAGCCCTGCCTACACCAAAGCCCTGATGGATCTGGAACAAAAACGCTCCGATTCGGCTCGCTCATCCCGTCGTCAGGCTATTCTGGATTCCTATGGTCTGGGCACGCAGATGCTAACCAACCGAACCAATGCCCTGAGCAATGCTCAAGTCGGCATCGGTCGCAGCATGGATGCTCTGGGTGATCTCTATGATGTCAAGCTCGAAGGTCTTGGTGTAGAGAAAGACATGATCTCTACAATCTACGGGGGCAAAATGGATGCTGCTAAACTAGGTATGGAAGGGTTAAGCACGCAGACCGGCTTGAAACGCGACACAATCAATGCCAATCAGAATCAATTCTATAAGAACATTGACATCAATAGTGGTCTGCGAAGTAGCGCGATCAACGCCGCAAGCGGCTTATATGGAACTATGCAAAATACGACGAACACCAACCTCGATCGGTTGACCAATATTCAAAATCAGGACATTGACTGGAAACTGGCTGGTGCCGGATTACTGGCAACACTAGCTGAGTACGGTATTGATCCTTCGACTCTTAACCTCGATGAGCGTGCAGTAGAAGCTCTTGGCTGGAACAAATAAGGAGTGCTCCCATGATAGGAATGTATTCAAAAGAAAGTGGAGGACTGCAGTCTCTCTATAGCGCCGTAGACTTGATGGGACGACGCAAACGCGAAAAAGAAGCGGAAGAAGAACGTAAACGGCAACTCGAAGAACAACGTCGTCAGCAACGTGAAGCCAACAAGCACAGTGCTTTTGGTGACACGCTAAATCTGATTGGTACGGTCGGTGGTGCCGCTATCGGATCGTTCACTCCCGTTGGCCCTGTTGGTGGTGCAGCCATCGGCAGCACGTTAGCACAGGCTACAATGGCTTTCGCACCAAACGTCGGTGGAACACAACCGGGTGCTGATAATCCGTACTACACTCCCGCAACAGATACTCAGAAAGCACTGACAGCGGTGAATGCCGGTTTGCAGTTCTACAGTGCATACGAGACAGCACAGCTTGATAAAGAGCGCAAACTAGCAATGGCGGATGCTGCGAATCGCCGCCGCGAATATATGAACACACAAGGCTTTCAAGCTACACGGGATTATGTTAGTGCCGGATTTGATGCCAGTCAGGGTTATGAAGGATTGCAGGGAACTGAATACCAAGCGATGCCTTCTTTAGCACGGGATCTCAAGGATAGCGGACAATACACTTTTCTGCGTGATGAAGATCTTTTGCTCATTGCAGCTGGTGAAGCTGATAAAATGGATAAGTTCGGACCAACTCTGGAGACGTTGACTCTGCAAGGTACTGAATTGCTTTACAGAGCATTAGAGCAAAAAGGGGCCACGGCTCAGTCTGTGTTAGCTGACTTGGATGCAGGAGAAACGGCATGGGCCAGAGAGTTCAGAAAGCTTCCAGTTGCTTCGCAGGTTGCCGCTAAATCTGAACTCATGAAACAAAGTCGTGCGACTCTCGCGGCTGCAAACACTTCTTTAAAAGAAAAAGCTGCTGAAACCGCTAAAATTTTTAATGAACGTGCAAATGATGCGGTGAAACGATTAAACGAAAGAGTTGATGACCTTGTAACCTCCAACAACTTAGATGGAATAGTGTTACCAGCTGGAGTTACTTTGGCTGATCTGCAGGGATCGGAATGGGCTTCTGATCCACAGAAAGTACGAGCGTTACTGGGCTATACCGGCACCGGTGACGACATGGTGCAATACATGGCGATGAAACAGATTCTTGGTGCAGGGCGTGACACCGAAATTTTAGCAGCCTTTCCAGAGGAAACACGAAACATACTGCAAGGAAAAGCGATTACTCTTGGAATAGCTTCTCCAGAGTCTATGAGTGAAAAACCTGCAGCTGAAGTGGGTGAAGGAGATTTAACTAAACGAGTTGACGCGCAGAACAACTCGGTTCAAGCAGAAACATCAACTAGTGAACAACCTGCTTCGGACACGTCACAACGACAAGTAGAACCTCTTTCAGAAAAAGAAACAGCACAGGCTCAGGCGACAGAAATTAGTAATAAACAGTTACTGGGTTTAGGTTCTTCACTTTATTCAGAAGAAAACAACGTAAATTCAGGGGCACCAGTAGAATCAACGCGCTATGAAAAGACCCGTGAAAATTATGTAGCTAGACAAGAGGCTAAAAAGGAAGAAGATCAAACTGAACTAGCTGCAGAATATTTAAGAGAGCAAACAGTAAATCCAAATGCTGCCGTTGTTGCTCCCAAGAGAAAAGGAGGTAGACCAGTCAATCTTTCTCCAGAAGAAGCACGTGCTAATTTTGAAGCTGAAAAAGAAGCAAGAAAGTCTCGCAGTCGTCGGCCCGGATTAGCGGCAGAATATCAACGAGACTTAGCTTTAGGTGAAGCAGCAAACGCAACTCCACCGCCTCCTCCTCCACCGGAGTCAGCAATCAATCAAATGTATGAAGATCAGAGTGTTCAGAAAGAGCAGCAAGCCAGCATTGCTGACGCGCAAACTCCGTTATCTCCGTCTGTCACTAACCTGATTTCTGAGTCTATGGATAATGCAAAACGGGCACTGGGTAGAAAACCAGACCCAGCACCAGCTGCGGATTTAACAAATCTTCGTGCTCCCGAAGTACCAAGACCACCTTTAGCACAGGAAGACATAGCTTACGCAGAACCTGATCCGGAACCACGGAATCCGGAAGACGACGAACGAGTAGATCCAGCTTTGCGTGAAAGTCGAGTAGAAGCATTGAATGTGGTCAAGGAACTCAACAATGCTTTCACGGATCTTCGCCAGAAAGTAGAAAACTCTATGGGGCAAGATTTTGATTCCTTGAATGAACTTAGTCCGATGGAACTTCGTTATGAGCTAAACGCGAAGCAACGAGAGATCGACAATCTTACTACAAGATTTGATGAACTAGAGTCTGGTCCGTTAGTTACCAAGGAAGCATCTGGTGAAGAACTCACAGAAGCACTACGCGAATATGACGACATCCGTCGAAGTGGTGGACGTATTCTAACCGAACTTCGCTTAATGCAGGGTGAGCGTTTAGCTGATCCGGTTATTGAGAACAAGGTTAAGATTTTGACTGAAAGGTATCCGGAACTCTCCAATGCGAAAGGAGGTGCTGCACGCCGAGACTCAGCAAAGGCGTACTACGAAACAGAGATGCGATTAGCAGGGGGTCTAAACGGAATGCTCTCTGAAATCAATAATCGGTTAGCAGAGACAGATATGTTTGCAAAAGCAGGGCGCATCGAACAAGCACAACTTGAATACGCAAAAGCAATGCACCTGATCGAAGAAGGACTAGACAAATATCGAGGAGCAAACTATGGCAAAAACTGACGGGTACGCCCCACGAATTAAACCTCAGTTTGATTGGTCCGGCTCACCGGGTTACGTCACTCCGGAAGAAGCACTTGCGCTAAATTACAAGTACCGCATGGCAGATCTGATTTACCGTTACAAGAACGGTCAGTTGGGTGACTCGCAGCTGCAGAGTGGTTTGACTCAATTACTTGATCACGCCGAAGTCAACGACCCTTCCACGCGCAGTGCTATTCTCAATCATCCGTATGCGAAAACCCCGCTAACCAGTAGTCAGGCTGCTCCGACAGAAGAGAATCCGGATGCACAGGAAGTTTCATGGGGGGATGCGCTAGGTGAAGTCTGGAATGCCTTTGCCAACGGTACTTCCTTGTTCAAGAAGCAGGTAGGGCCATCGCTCACTGCCTTTGCTATTTTAGCTCAGCAAAAAGACTTTGACCTGTTGGAACCCTTACTTGGTCGAGATGATGTCTCTGAAAACGAGATTAGCGAGCTAAGAGCAAAGTATGGTCCTTTGCTTCAGGACTTGGAACAATACGGTACGGAGATGACGCAAGCCGGTGAAGCCGAACTGCAAGCATCTGGCTACGAAGCACCAAAAAGTGTTATCGGTCAAGCGGCAGAATCGATGACCACTTTTCCTGCCGATGCTACCGTGGGTATTGTTTCTGCGATTCCGGGTGCAGTTGCTGGTGCAGTCACCGGTGCTGCTGTCACCGGAGGAAATCCAGCTGGTGCCGTTACTGGTGCGGGAATCGGTGGACGTGCCTCTGGTCAAGCGGGTCTTCAGATGTACACCGCTTTTCAATTAGCAGGAGAAACACTGAGCAGCTTGGAAAGCAGCAAGGAATATCAGCAGTTAGCCAATGCTCTCAAAGCGAAGTACGGCTGGAACGATGCGAAAATTAAGGAAGAGTTGCTGCCAAAAGCCCGTAACACCACGGCTCGCTCGACTTATAATGAACGACTGGTATCACTCAATTCCGTTGTCGATGCACTCTCCGGTGTTGCCGTTCCGGGTTTTCTCAAGAAAGTGCTGCTGGATGCAGGAACCGGATCACTCAGTGAAGCGGGGGATACGGTACTACAGGGTATCGGACGCAACAAGGGATTGATTCAAGTTGCTGAAGAACTGAATGTAAAAGAAGAGTTTCTAAATTCTGGTCAACCGATTCTTACCGACTTTCTGGAATACGGTGCTGCGAATCTAAATGAGGTCGCACGCTCGGCGCAAGTTGGTGCCGTCGCAGAAGGGGCCACTTCGGTAATCACTTCTGCGGCAGAACAAAAACTAACACAAGGAGCAGAAGCTCAAAAGGTACAGGATGACATTGCAACCCGTGCGCTAAAATTAGCACAGGAACGCGAAAAGCTGGAACAAGCTCGACTGAAGACGGCAGCCGCACAACAGAAGCTGACTGCCACTCAAGCACCGAATGTCGTGCCGGACACGACAACTGAGGGAGTAACTGAGGGAGTAACTGAGGGAGTAGACCAAGGTGAGTCAACAGAACCAGCATCAGCAGATACTCCCCCAGTTCCAGCAGATACACCACCTCTTGATCCAGCTGGAGTAGAACCGGAACCTGCACCTACGAAACCCAAGGTCAAGAAGTGGACCACGACAAACGCGCAAAGCTTGGATGATGCGAATTTAGCACAGGAAAGTGACAACGCTTTCAATCAAGCGGATGCAGCTGATGCGGAGATCACTCGCTTACAGGCTCAACGGGACAACACACCAAACTCCGAAAGTGATGCACTGGCTGCACTGGATGCTCAGATTGCTACGCTAGAGAAGCAACGAGACTTTCACAGTGACAACGCAGAAGTGCTGGGAGAAGAGAAAGCTCGCCGCGATTCTCTTGCAGCTGGTAGCCGTGAGTCTTCATTAGCACCTGCTAAAAGTGACGGTCAAGTATCTCTACAGTTACCACAGCTGACTGCACTGCGGGATGCTCTGCGTGAACGATATACCGGGTTGACCGAAGAAGACTTTGTTCTCACGCAAACAGCAGAAGAGGCAAGCCAGTTAGCGGGGTATACGATTCCAAACAACGTAGAAGGTCTATATGGAACCGATGGAAAAATCTATCTGATCGGTGACCAGATTCGTGGCACCAACCTGCGGAATGCTCTGCGAAGGGGTGTCAAGGTAGCGTTTCACGAAGGCATCGGCCACCGTGAAGTGATGGAGATCATGGGAAATGATTACCGTGGATGGGCCGACAACATCTACCAGACACGCAAGAAAGATGTCAATAACTGGTACAAGAAACGGTACAACGTCGATGATGCCACGTTAGCTGCTGAAGAGACGCAAGGTAAACATACACCCGATCGACGGGTAGACGAGTGGCTTGCTCAGAACTGGACCGAAGACGGTGTACGCGAAACCGCGCTAATTGATAACTTTGCCATCGGTTTGAACAAGGTCTTTCGGGGTAAGCGAGTATCCGATGCAGAGATTCTGAAGACCTACAGCAAGATTGAGAAAGGTATGCGCAAGGGTGTGGTGCCCAACCTGCGTGCCGTGCGATCGCGAACAAACATTGAAGAAGAAGAGAAACGCAAGAAAGCAGAAAGCGATACCAAAAAAGCTGCAGAAACGGAAGCAGCAACTCCGGAACGCGATCCGAAGGATGCAGAGCATGCAGAACTGCAGACTAAACTTGATGACATCGATACTCGAATCGGTGAGAACGAACGTCTGCGAAATAGCACCAAGGTCAAGGAACGCAAGGCTTACTATCAGAAACGAATTGATGCGCTCAAGCAGCAAGCACAACCGTTGATTCAACGGCAGGAAGAACTGGAAACGGAGAATCCGGAGTTAGCAGAGAACCGACGAGCAGAGCGTCAAGCCGCAGCGGAAGAAGCCAAGCAAAAGCGTTCACCCCGTCAACGGAGACAACGACCCGCTGAGAAACTAAAGGAAGCCACCAAGAAAGCGAAAGCACCTGCGAAAGTTGCACCCGAAGCGGAGAAAGCGAAAGAACCCACACCAAAGAAAGAGACACCGAAAGAATCGACTACCAAGACACCAGCTGGTGCTCGCTTTTCTCAGATTAGCGAACTTAATCTAAAACGAACGACTCCAAAGTTTCGCCAATGGTTTTTAGGGAGCAAGGTCACGAACAAAAATGGTAACCCAATGCTAATGTTTCATGGTTCGCCTAGTGGCGACATTGAAATGTTTGGACCGTATAATTTTGGACTTTTTGGTGAGGGCTACTATTTCACTAACAACCCAGATATAGCGTCTACTTACGCCATTAAAGGCACGCCTACCGTTTATCCGGTGTACCTTTCTATTAAGAATCCGATGAATATGGATCAGGCAGTGGCCTACAATCGATGGCGGCGAATGTTTGAAAATGATCCTGAGTTGTTGGATAACGTTTTACCTGTGGAAAAACCAGCATACATCAAAACAAATGCTGACGCTTTTGAAGAGATCGTAACATGGTACGCCCGTGACAATAAACCGGACTACGAAGTCGGCGAAATGTTAATGGTAGGCTTTGAAAAAGAAGGTATTGATGGTTTAACTCATAGAGGTGGGGGCAGAATCAAAAAAGATTCAACACGTCACCGTGTCTTCATTGCGTTTGAACCAGATCAAATCAAGTTCGCGTACTCCAAAGACATCAAAGACTTTGAAGCCTTGGATGCACAAGAAGCAAAAGATTTTGAAGATGCCCTAGCAGAAATGTCAATCCAGACTCCTCGTTTTAGTGAAGCTAAGCAAGAAGCACCGAAGCGAACTGCTCCTAAAAAGTCAGCACCGAAAACAACAACACCCACTAGCCCTCGCTTCAGTGAGCGTCTGTCTGGACCGGATGCGGGTTATTACCGGCCACGGTTCTTCGATACGATCTTTGGTCGCGAGCAGCTGGTTGTCGAAGCAGAACCTCAACGGGCTGACTTTGAGGAAGGACCACGCGGTGACAAGAAGTTCAATAAGGCAATGGATCGTTTTCGCAAGACTCAGTTACCGGAGCGTGGAACTGCAGCTGAGTATTTAGCGGCGATTCGCAAGAAAGCGGAGACAGCACCAGCTGAGCTAAGTGCGAAGAACGAGTTGAAACGGTTGATTGAGCCTGTCCTTCAAACTCAAATAAACAGTAAATATGCTGACGGAGTTTTTTCATTAGCAGAAATACGTTCGATGATTGAATCGGAAATTCCAAAAGCAGAAGTCTACACCAGTTCAGAAGGTCTTAGTACGGAGAAAAAAATTCTGGAGTGGGCAGCAAATCTTTCTACTTATGATATGACTGAAGAATCAGTAGACCCTTATGACATCGATACACAGGATAAAGACCAACTGGTCAGTAGGGTGATCACTCAAGTCGTGGAAGCGTTAGACTCTGCAATGGATACCACGTTGGAAGATATGTTTAGAGGTCTTCAACTAATGCTTGGTGACAACAATACTTTGGATGAAACAGATCCAGCAGCTGTTAATAATGACTTGGTAGATACTCTTTCAATGTTCGCGCTATCCATGCGTCGAGAGTTAAACTATGCGTTTCGAGAAGAAGCAGGGAATTCTAGTTTTGAAAACGATTTTGAAGCAGAATCTTATTCTGATGTAATTGTGGGAACATATGAAAATGCTCTCATTAAAGATGTAGGTACAATGGTACCCAGACAGAAAGCTGTTGCTTTAACCCGTGGTATTCAACGAAACAAAATTCTCACAACAAAGGATTTCGCACAAGCCTTGTTGGATGAAGGAATATTGAATGAAGATATTCTTTTCGTTCCAGATAACCCACGTTCCGGACACCTCTTTCAATACACAAACAACGGCATTGATGAGCTACAACTTGAGGACGTAATCACTGAGAGCCTAGAAAGCGAAGACATTCTGGACAGGTATCTCATTCAATACGAGGCATACTATTATGATGATGCTACAGGAGACACTACGCAGATATATATTTATCCTACTAGCGCGGTAACCGCTAATAACCGTTGGAATATCGGCACCGATCTTCCGAATTCAAGTGGAGAGTTTACCGGTGATTATGATTCTCCTTCGGAAGCTCTGACAGACATCAACGACTTTGCTGCCAACCAAAGAGGAAACGTAAGTGGAGGCAGAGGCACCGGTGACGGTGACTTTGTAGGTAAATATGGAGAAGATTATTATCCGGAAGGAGTGGATAAAGATACTCTGCGCGAGATTGTTTTTCGTGTAGAAAGTCCTGCCAGTGGTGGTTTTACTGAAGGACACTGGGATCAAAAGATTGAAACGGTAGAAGGTTATTCCGAACGCTTGGGAGACAATGCCTATGCGCATGCTCGCATCGGTGAAGTCAATAGTTTAGATCCTCAAAATCAATATACTAATGTGACGCTAAATTCTGAACTGGAAGGAGGTCTGACTCTGTTGCATTTCGGTGAAGGACAATCCGAATGGCAAAGCAGAATTGATGAGAAGGGTTTGAAAAACAATGAACGCGCCGCAGAGCTTGCCGTTGAAGTAGGACAAGCCATTGCTCAGTTACAGGATGCAGAAGAAGCTGCAAAAGATCTGCGACGAAACAACAGCAAGTATCAGGCACTGGCCCGTCAACTCCGTAAACGGTATCAACTGATTGCCGCATCTCTGGATCTGGTTGATACCCAGTTCATTCGGTTCGTCACAACCAAGGCAGACGTACCCCGACTGACTCCTGCTAAAATGAAAGACCTGATTCAATTGTTGCACGTTCCTCCAAAGTCCAAGACTGAAACAACAGCATCCCGAACCAACGCACCGGAGACTTATACTTTTGATATGCGCCCTAAGTATAATGGGTATTTGGGTAACGATCAGCTGATGCTTTCTGATGACGAAAATGGGTCGCCTCAGAATGCAAATACGATGATTGAGCAAATGGAAGGAAGCCGAGTTAGCGGAGATAGCGTTTCTTATGCCGCTCAACAACGAGGAAGAGGGATTGAAGAATTTCGCAGAGCATTTGGTGATGTTATGTACGGAGAAACAGGCATTGGTCTTGACAACACCACCTCTCGACCAAGGAACCTACCGTACTATGCTGTACTTTCTCAGCAAGCACCGGCCTATGGAAAAGCAGAGCACAGTCGTGAACATCGTGAACTGATTCTTGATCAGTCATTTTATAAGGAACTGATCACTAAACTTACTGAAAAAATCAACGAGATAACTCAAGCACCAACAGTATATCGAGATGGCAACGGAATTCCAATTGATGAACTTAAACAAGAAGCCAGAGTTCTGGTAGCAAAATACTTTACCCAAGAAAAATTGGATAACCTTGTACGTGTCTATGATACCGACCCGCAGACCCTTGCTCCGATTTCTATGTTACAGGACACTCTTGCACTCAAAGTTGTAAATTTATTTGAAGATACTCTTGATAATGTTGTCGCTTTTAGAGGACTGGATGAGAACATTAGAATGCAAGCAATTCAAATGTCCAATACAGCTGCTAGAGAAAGAGGAGATGAGTTCAAATATATGAATCGGGGTAACTATCCAAACGCTTATTTTTTAACAGCTGCAGCCGATCAAGCCGGTACTCTTTTTCGCATAAGCGAAGATCATGTGCGAATAATGGATGCTCTGCAGGATCTGACTTCTTCGACTTTTGCGGAAGTCGATGCGAACGAAAGAGCACAAAAAGCCGAAGTAGAACGACTACAGGAAGAGAAAAAAGCTGCTATGTCCGGTGAGAATCCGATGCCGATCGGTTTAAATCAAAAGGATTCTACAGACGTTTACTCTCGTATTGCCGAATACCTTTTTGACCTTGCTTTTCAAGAAGGCAAAGACGGAGTTGTGCTTACCAACGGCGATCAGATTAAAGCAGTCAGTGGCGGCGAGATCTCTGGGCAACGGGCCTACTACAACACGATCTATCCTAGCCTGATTCGCAAGTCACCGATTTACAAGTACATGACAGAAGTAGAAGTTCCACCAACACAAGTTGGGTTGGATGGGATTATTGCTGAAAACGTGAAAGATAAGAATAACTCTATTCGCAACTCCAAAAAGGAGCAGGGTAAAACCGTCTTTGGCAATGACGACGAAACCAACACGGTCTACCTCTTTCCAAAAGTAGGAACACCCAAGCGTGACGCACTGGAGAATCTTATAGCAGAACGCAAACGAGATGGCATCCCCCTGTTCTCTGAGCTTCCGCAGGATGCAAGCCGTGCGAATCGAGTAACGCTTGCCATTCGACGGTTCTTCAATCCGTATGCGGAGTTAGAAGAAGCAGACGAGTATCGCAAACTCCGTAATCAGACAATGGGTGAAATCGGTAATCTGGAACAAGGCTTCAAGAAAATGGCAGACGTGCTTAGCACGGCAACGCGAGACGAATCGAAAGTGCTCTACGAGATTCTGACCACACGGGATGAAGATCGACGGCGCGAACTGGAGACACAGCTGCGCACACCCGGTCTGGTATCAGCTGTCAATGAAGCACGGGATGCGATTGCAGAAACCGGCCAGATGCTGCTCGATGCAGGGTTGCTAACCGATGAACAGTTAGCAGCAAACGAAGGTCGTTATGTGCCGAACCTGTATCTCAAGTACCTGTTGAACGAAGAAGACTCTCGCCGCTTCATCGGTGGTAAAAGTGTCTCACGCATGAACTACCTGAAAGCACGTAGAAACCAGACAGTTGCAATGGTGATGGACCTGATCAAAGATCCGGCTCTGCTGAGTGCCAAGGCGACCATCGAACCACGTCGAGATTTAGCACTGCTAAATTTATTTGAAAGCATTTCACAGAATGACAACTGGGCACGTGAAGATTCACTGGTCACCGTCAACTACGCAGACTTGATTGAAGATATAGTCGATGAACTGGGTCTGGACTACGA
>Ga0196905_1000711_pt1 | contig 13231 bp, 7 predicted proteins | sample CB_VirMetaG_3_FD_169098 | JGI IMG/M metagenome (GOLD analysis project Ga0196905, IMG submission 169098) | Freshwater to marine saline gradient viral communities from Chesapeake Bay - CB_1508_1S Viral MetaG (v3) (version 3) | ecosystem: Environmental > Aquatic > Marine > Coastal | place: USA... | reverse complement strand
GTGTTACTCGCACCTGTTGTTAGGTTAGTAAGTGCTTGGTAGCCGACTGCTGTGGTGTTGTCTATTAATTGAACTCCATCACTTTTTCCTGCCTCATAACCAATCAAAACGCTATTGCTGCCACCGCTATTACCAGCATATGAACCAACAAACACAGACTTGGCATATGTACTTGAAGAATTAACTCCTGTGTTATGACCAACTGCTACATTGTCTTCGTTGCCGTTATAACCTGAACTACCCCCTATTGCAACTGAACGGCCTTTGCTATATGTGACATCACCAGAATTACTATTTCTTCCTATTGCAATAGCATCTTGTCCAGTGTTGGCCCTATACATAGCTTGTTCACCAATTGCAACCACATAGGAATTAGTTCCAGATGAAAACCTACCAACATCAAATCCAATTGCAACCCCACCGCCATTAAGCATACCGTCTGGTGTGTTACTATTACCAATGGCTATTCCGCTGTATGCAGTAGACTCTCTTATTTGTAAATTTGAATTACCAACAATAAGCTTTCCAGTTGTTTTGATATCACCATCAACATGCAGCTTCTCTGTTGGATTTCCAATACCGATACCAACATTGCCTCCAACCTTGAGCATAATGTTTGGATTGCCACCACCCCAATCTCCAATTGCTAAATCGTAATACGATGTCCCGTCAAAAGCAAATAATCTACCCGTGTTTCCCTGATAGACATATGTCTCAACATACGGCCCTATACCTGTTGGGTGGGTGTCAACCCCCGTGCTTACATGAGCTGTAGCTCTACTAATTCCATTGACATGCAGTGCCTCTGCTGGTGAAGCAGTACCTATACCTACATTAAAATCTTCATCAACAATAAAGCCTGTAGTACCTCCCTTAGCTATATCTATAAATCTGCTATTCCCTGAAGACGCTGTGTCTGTTACGTTTATGTCAATAGTTGCAAAGTCTCTTGTAACGTCATTCCAAGTGTGGTTAACATTTATTGCTCTCTGCGCGTATCCAAGTGTTGGGGAGACAGTCAATCCTGCTCTTTCTACTTTAAGGTCTTGTTTCCATGTAGTTAAATTTCCACCTTGCGTCATTATAGACCCCACACCGTTAGTATCCCACGTCCAATTATTTTGAGCATTCCTCTTAAACTCCATCCAGTTCGACCCTGCACCATCAGACGCAAATCTTATATCACCTTCTACTTGGAGTTTTCGGGCTGGTGTAGTCGTACCGATGCCTACGTTGCCAGCAGCATAAATATCACCTTGACTGCTTACATTAAAACGTGGCTGATTATTAGTCTTTGCGTTTATGTAGTACTGATTTCCAGTACCTACAGAGTTTTCTGTTCTGTTTATCAAAAAGTCAGTAAACGCAGCATCTCCAGATTGAGTTAAGGTGTTTTCTATCTTCACCATATTCCAATCTCCAGTCGTATATCCAACTGTTGAATTAAAGGACGCTAAAGATGGTGCGTTTGACCCACCCCATCCGTTTGGGGTGAATGAAAAATCCATCTTATTTCCTGTTGAGTTTGTAAAGCCCCAGTCTATGGAGTTACCAAACAGATAATTATTTATCCATACATTTTTTCCGCTTCCCGTTGCTGATGTTATTCTTAAACTATCGCCCGAATCAGCATATATACGAGCAACTTGGTTTTGAGGGCTATTCCTACCCATAGTGATACCGCTAGTACCTGCTATGTGTAGGGAGCTTTCTGGTGTAGTAGTGCCTATTCCTACGTTGCCGTCTACAAAGACATTACCAGTAGACTTTATGTTTCCATTAACCTCAAGCTTTTCTCGTGGAGCAGAAACCCCAAGGCCTAAAGAACCATTGCTCTTTAATACAGCTACTTGACCTGGAGTTTCTGTATTGTAAAATTTAAAATCTGCGTAAGAAGAAAGTTCTAACGAGTTGCTTCCGTCTCTTCTTATCTTAACAAAATCATTGGCAAACTTTATGTAGTCTTGTGTGTTGACAAGCTTTATGTTGCCACTAACGTCTAGTTTGTCTGATGGGTTAGTCGTGCCGATACCTACGTTACCATCAGCGTCAATACGCATACGCTCTGACCCTCTTGTTTCAAAGCGAAGGGCAGCGTCTGTTGTTACATTGCCTGGGTCAACGCCTATACTAAATATGTTACTTGCAACGTGAAGTCTACCATCACCAACAAGCCCCGATTGATTTTTTAAATATATACTTGGGGCTGTATCCCTTATAGATAACGTGTATCCAGAGATAGGGCCAGCATTTGCTTGAGGGCCAACAGCCATATCACCTTGTACGTAACTATTGCCTACAACATGAAGTTTGGTTCCTGGTGAAGTAGTCCCAATCCCGACATTACCACCGTTGTAGTAGATATCACTACCGCTCTCTGTCCATACGCCTCCGCCACTCTCTAAAGAGATAGGTAACCCATTCCCCCCACTGATTGTAAGGCTCGAAGAGGTAAAGTCAGAAGCGCTGAGCCGAGGTATGTTCTCCCAAGTTTGATTGAAAGCATTGTACGAGATCACATCACCTAACGATAGGCTATTTAAGCTAACATCGTTTAAGTTTCCAAGAGTAAGAGGTGGAGGAGCAGCGGCGGGTGTGAACGCTAAACTCAGCTGAAAGTATACGAAGTTATCGTTGATAAGGGGGTCTGGATTTGTGGCTATAACCGATCCGTTAGCGTTTCTCCAATTGAAAGCTGGTAGTGAGTCTATCTCTGGCCTGTCTGTCAGGCTGTTCATAATACTCAGCGTCCCGTCGTTGTTGTTCTTCGGGTAGTAGATAGAGTCTTTGTCGTATATGTATTTCTTTCCACTCTGTTCGTCTATAAGTGATACAGTAGTATCGTTTGATGTTATTCTGAGTATCATAATCCTTCTGTGTCTATTTCAAGTCCAAAAGCGTTCGCTTGAAAGTTTATAGAACTTACACTATTTGCTTGTGGCAGTGTAGATTCATCGAATATAATATAAAAGTATAGCCTTATAGACTCTATCTCATGGTTGACTGCCAATGCACTCCACTCACTATATATCGTACTGCTATCGTTTGTTATGTTTTGAGACACCGTCACCAAACCTGCTGGAGCGGCTATGACCGCGCTATTCTCTATAATAGTATTAATAGGTACGTCCAAATCATCTCCAACCTGTTGAACACCATTAACTGTATTGGCATAAAACCTAACAGTAACACCAAAGGTAAAGTTGTCTAATGCCCCCGCGTCGCCTTGACCAAAATTTAAAAAGTAAATACCAAAACCACTACCTCCTGAATAATATCCATTGTTTATGATGATTGGTGGCAAAACCTCGTCGAGCGTAGCTGGAACAACACCCGAAGCGATTGGGTTATTTATCTGAACAGCCCCGCCCCACTCTGGGTCGCTTATTGTTGGATCTGGATCCCCTATGTTTACCAAGCCTGGTGGGATCATAGTTATAGGATAGCTTCCGCTTTCAATGACAGTGCTCAGTCCAAGTTTAATGTAAAGCTTGTCCCCAGCGCTATAACTCTGCGTAAGGTAGTTAACGCTAATTGGCTGAATGCCAGTCAATCTAATATCAGAAGGGTTCAAAACATCAATCCCATCAATGCCTTGATTATTACCATAGTAAGCCAACAAGAACAACAAATCATTGGTTCCAACAGAACCATCGCCATCCAAATCTCCCGCTATACCTGTAACTGGGTTTACTATTGTAGCGCTGGTGTTTGAGTTTTGAGCTACAAACGCACCCAAGCCTCCAAACAAAGAGTCCAATGTGGCTTTCTTGAACACCTTGTCAATGGTATCGTATAGTATCACTTGATACCTATCCAACAACCCGCTCTGATCGTCTACTAAATTAACGCCGAGCAACTCATCATAGTCAACAGGGGACGTAACAATTTCCCTCCAAGAGTCTTGCGATGTAAAGTTAGAACCATCAACAGCGTTATAAAGTCTCGGCGTGTTTCCTATAACAGCAAAAGCTTTATCTGACTGAATATTAGTAGGGATAGAGGCTATCTCAGTAAAATCATCTACAAAATACACCCCTCTTACTAAATTCTGCGTGAGATCTAGAACAGGGTAGTTGATATTTATGTGTTCTATTAGGTCTGATACTTTAGGCATCTTTTATGAAGATAACGCTATCTCCACACAGCCTAACTACCTCTGGCGATACAGAGAGGTTTTCTACAGAAGAGAGGTCAATAGTATCAATGACAACGTCTACCTCTTCTTCTAAAATGAATGACATAGCTTCTTTGAACTCCTTGGCAGAGTCGTCGTCTACGTCGCCGTTTGAATCAGACTTGGACTTGAGCTTTGATATTATCTCATCTCTATTCTTTTGAAAATCAGAGACTATGGGTTCAAGCTTGTTTATTGCGGAGGAAATCTTATAGCTTGCAAGAATGGGCAACTCTTTTTTGTAAAGAGTCATAAGGCCAGAATAAATTGAAATGCAATCGGATAAAATCATTACCCCAAAATTACAAAATAGTATGTGTCGTTTTGCTCGTTCGTTGGAGTCTTGATAGATATGTTATCTACATCTACAACACTGTAGCTTGGTATAAATGGTGACCTTGCTCCGTTGTTCAATTTGTACCCAAAAACCATAACATTTTCAGTATTTAGGTTGTGCTGAATGGTGTAATCATCACCTATCGTTACAGACGAACCTAATTGTATTGAGGCATACGCTGTCTTTGCAAATCTCTGTTGAACAGCAGATGTATTGCCAGCCGTCACGCTATTTAACGCATTATTTAAACTATAGTACTCTTTAAATAAGTCAGATGTCGCTACTCTAACCGCTGTATTAGGGCCATAAAGGTCGGTCGCATCGGCAAGGTCTGACTGAACTAAGATAGCAGACAAGCTGTTTTCTATACCAGCGTTCCACCTATCGGTTGCATAGTCCCAAACCAACTGAGCTTCTGGTTTTAAAGCACCGCCAGCAGTCACCAAACCCCTGTACACTTGTATGCCAGAAAGACCAGTTGAAATAACAACGTCCGTTGCTGGTACATTGAGATCAAGTATTGTGTCAGCAAACTCAACCTGAGTGCCTGTCTGTTGTTGTATGTTCCCCGTTACAATCAAATCGCCCCCAATCGTCATGTCCCCAGTAACGTCTATTGTGTTGGCGTTGACGTTTGTGAGATTCAAAAGATCGCCATTATTGGAGTCAATAGATATCAAGTACCCGTTTCCAGATCCGTTAGTAAGGCTGAAGTCTGTCAGATTAACAACGGAACCACCAGTAATATTTACGTTAGTAGAGTCTTGATAAGACATGCTATTGAACGTAGAGGAGCTGGTGTATCTATATCCCTTTATGTAGATCGTCTTTGTGCTACTCCAAATATCAGCAAAGAAGTCTTCTGTGCTATCGTCGAATATATAAAGAGTGCCGCTATCGTAGTCAAAATACCAAGCATTGTAAGCACTAAATATTTGGTCACAATTAGGATTTGCTCCGTCAAAAATTGGGTTTGAAATCGGACCAACAAAAACCTTCACCTCATAATTAGCCCCATAAGTTGGATCAATCCAACTACCAAGAAACTCATCATCAAGCTTGGCTTGCCATGTTCTTCTAAGCGTTCCTAATGCTGTCTGTATAGATTCTGAGTCTGTTTTTATTGTCATCCTGAGAGCCCCTTCAGGAGCTTCATCTTGAATAACACCAGGGCCTTGGTAAACGCTTATATCTGAGTCCGACGAGCCAGGAGGTGTTGTTGGAACATCAGCGAGTCTTATATCAGTTCCTCTTACCTTAGGCGACGTGGCTATGGTCTCTTGGTTTGGAAAAACAGAGTCGTAAGGCCCTGATATGGACTTTCCGTATACAACTCTTTTTAATAGTATATCTACCTTTTCTTCTAAACTTGGCATTTCTGAATATTTTTATGATGCTATTGACAGCTTAGTTATTTTCTTACCACCAGCGAGCTTAAACCTCAAGTACACTCTTTTTCCGCTTGACCCCACCTGCCCGTTGAAAAAGTTTGCCTGTCCAGATGTTATAATATAAGTAGCGTCGTCTATTTCAGCGTTTAATGGAATTGGGTTTACTACAGCAGCGCCCTGAGCTCCAGGGCTGTTTGTCGCTATACCTGGAGCCCCAGTACCTCCCCAAGGCTGATCCAATCTACACCAACCATTAGCTTGTTGCCCGTTTAGCAGTCCAGTGTTTGCTGCTGTCCAAGCCCCGTTGTCGTTCATGTACACCCATGCGCCAGCGATACCATCAGAAGCTAATGTCAGGTAGAAGTTTGACAGAGCGTCGGTTACATCAAATCCCATAGTGACGTACTGATATGCATTTCTTGACTGAGAAACTTCATAAGTTTGAGAAACAGGGTATTGAGAGTTGCCATCAAACCACGCAGACAATTGAGTGCTAGAAAGGTTTCGAGCCGCACCAGCAACCACGATAGCATCGCTGTCGTGTATATCTATACCATCACTAGAGCTTCCGTTGCACCACCTAGGGTCGTAAACTCCGCTATTTAGTATGCCACTTGGTGTGTCTACAAACGCAGTACCAGCCGTACCAGATCCTGGATCTTTAATCCTTAAAAGATTAGCAACCACGCCCGTTGCGGAAGACTTGTGAGAGGTAGATGTAGAGTTTCCAACCAGTACATTACCTGACCAAAACGAAGTTGCTAAAGGATCGTCTTTGTATATAATGTAGCTAAACGTACCCACGTCAGTGCTGGCGGCAGCGGTTTGTGATCCATCTCCGCCGAATATAGATCTACGTCCGAAGCTAGGTCGATTGTCAAGCTCACTGCCTAAGAACAACCCCTCAATATTATCTTTTGGCTGATAGTATAATACAGCAGAAGTCAACGTGCCATCAGGAGCGACAGAAGCTGGGTAGTTTACATCTGACAGATGCTCAAATATATCAGAGTCTTGTCCCTCTATGTAGTTATTTATACTTGTGCTGTAGTCTTCCGCCCCGTAAGCTTCAGAACCGCTAATATGTGATGCAGAGACAGTTAAAGAGATTCTATATGATGTATTCTCAACAACATCAGCTTGTCTTATGAACCTTATTCCGTTCTCGTAGTTGTTGAGCGATACAATCGGAACAGATGTACCCTCTATAGCTGAAGTTATATCACTTTCAGTAGAGATATTGGCATAGTAAAAATTCTGAGAAGCAACCGCATCGCCATTATACAATATAGAGATCGTGTTCATCTTATTCTCTGTGAACAGAGTGTTTACCGCACCTAAGACAAAGTTTATTGTGCTATATGTCGGATAGAAACCAACACCAGATCCTTGTGTGGGGTAGCCCGTCGGAGATAAAGTAACTGAGTTAGCTCCGTTGGTATATGTTCCACCGTTGGAGGCCGTTGCGACCGTAATAAGCGTACTAGCAATTAGAGTGTTGTTTACTTTTACTTGAAATGTATCTCCGCTGTTTGCCAAGTATTGCAAGCCAGTATATCTGATATTCAAGTTTCTAGTGCCGTTGGACACCCATCTGACCTCCACATTGGAAGACGCAGCGGTCGATCCTTCAGCCGCTAGTATACCCTGATTTGCTGCCCTGGCAACTTCATAAGGCCACTTGCTCAAACTATTATTAGAATAAGAAGTATTGTAGTACAAATAATTGTACAAACCGCTAGCTCCTGTAGAGCTAGTTCCTAAATCAGGAAGGGCTGTAAGTGATGACGGGGCAGTAGGAACTATCTTACCCATCAACTCATTCAACTTGTCTATAGCCGTTGTATACGTTGTCTCCAACGTAAAGTCACCTATAGCAGGGTTGTTATTGGTAAGCAGATAAACATCATCATAAGCGGGGTCACTCCCCAACGTGATACCTCCTTGTGGGTTATTCTCAGGATCGCCAGATATAGCAGCCCAGTTTTCGCTGTTACCCCACTCAGTATTCGATAGATCAGTGCCAGTGTATATGTATATCTTTTGTTCTGCTGTCGCAATTAAAACGCAATTTAAAGCTCTTTTTGGACCAGGAATAGCTTCTAAAATTACGGTCTCTGTTGCTGATGCAGCGTCAGAAAACAACACCCCCTTTATGTGATTACCTGTGGCATCAACAACGGGGTAGTTTGAGTTGATGTTCTCTATTACGTCGCTAAATTTAATAGCCATGTTATTGTGATAATTTTATTCTAAGTGTTCTCTTTCCGTCAAAACAAAACGGCTGATTTACCCTGTAAATGTGATAGTCAAAAACAACAGGTCCGCTGGGTGTATTTTGAAGGTAACTATTGTTTTCCGCAAAAAGCAATAGCGATGACGTAAAGTCAGATATACCAAATTCAGCAGAACTCATAGCGGCCTCAACTTCATCAACATTATAAGAGGATGGTATTAAGATGTATAGATACGGAACGTTAATTGGTGGCTTGTAAGAAAGCGTGTTGTCGTAATCACCAGTTCTAAACAACAGATTTGCGTCTTGGTCGTTAAACAAAGACTCGACAGTACTGTGTATAAAGTTTGTCGATGAGTAGAAACGAGCAAACTGCCTAGACTCTATGTTAATGGTTTTGTAAACGAAGAGCTCGGAGCCACCTACTTCGTACCTAACCTTCAATCTGTAATCAACATCGTACTGAGAGTACAGAGAAGATATTGTGGTTACAAAACTAAAAGTTTGGTCTATAACATCGTCACCCCAACCTGACGCTGGCTCTTGTATGGTTCCAACCTCGAAAAAACTTTCATTTGCACCGCTATAGAACTTCCTTTCTATAACTATGTCACCGCTCATATACGCGGTGTTAGATATGTTGAGGTATATATCGCTAAACGAAGACCCAAAGCTTCTTTCTATGTAGTTGACGGGCAGCCCGTTTGCTCCAACAATATGGAAATCATTTACTGACGGAGAGAACGTAAGCTCAGGATCAACGAGGTTGACATTGAAGTCAGTTGATACGTTAACAACGCTTGTAGACGGCTGATTAACGCTAACAACACCAGGCTGGTTAACGTTAATAGATACTACAGATGGTTGGCCGTTAACGTATACAGTCTCCATTACAACGTTGTTATGTCGTCGTTTACTTGAAACGTTCCGTACATCATGGTCTTGGTGTTAAGAGCAGCACCAGTAGGCGTGAACTGAAGATCGTACACGTACAGCCCTGGATCAGCACTCATCGAAGCTGAAGACTTTTTTATTACCACAACAGAACCATTAACCTCTATTTCTTTTGTTGACGTCCCATTGCCAGCTTGTCCATCAAAATATGAAGTACTACTCATAGACAGCTCAACACCAACGCTTGGTTCGTCTAAGTCCTCTGATGCTCTTACTTGCAAATTCCACTGACCCGAAAAGTCTGCCATAGAACTCCCAAAGTCTATCTGAAGCTCAAAGTAGTCACCTCTACGACAGATGATATCCAACCTCGTAGCCGTATCTAAGTTTACTACACTCATTGCAGCAATTGTTTTACTATATCCATCTGACTATCCTCCTCTTTGAGCTCTCCTCTCTGACCCTGACGCTGTGATATAAGCTTACTCTGTTCGACTGTCTGCTTCGCCACCCGCTCGTCCTTTCTGTCCTCCTTGAAGGTCTCTAACTTTTCTTTGAACTCCTGTTCCGTTCCTCTGATACCAAGCAAGCCCTGCGCCTTGATAAGCTCCAGCTCCTTCTTGAAGGTGTACTCAACCTCCAACATCTGAGCTTTAATTTGAGCTTCCATCTGCATCTTCTGCATCTCGATCTGGGCTTGCATTTGTATCTCCTGCATCTTGGCCTGAGAAGCCGCCTGAGCCGCCTGAGCTTGTGCCTGAGCTTGTGCCTGAGCCTGAGCTTGCATCTGCTCTTGCTGAGTCTTAATGCGCTTCTTACGTCTAACGATAAGCAAACGCTCCGCTTGGTCTACATCCCTTAACTGACGTATAGCCAAAGCGTCTTCTACGTCTATCTCCTTTTGACTCAAGGCAACCTGTATGTTCTGCTCTAAGTACTGACGATCCTTCTCGTCCATATCCTTGTTGACAAGAACTCCGAAGTTGTGCATAGGCAGATCGTTGAAGCTGGACATAACATCCATATTCTCCTTGCCTATAGCGTTCTCATACACCCTGTACAGTATAGAATCGTTAGGGAGTATCTGCAAGCACTTAATTATGTCCTCTACAACAGACTGATACAATACCATCGTACAATGAGTGATATCGTAAATAGCGTTATTGCCAGCTGCTATAGCGTTCTGCTGAACACCAACCAACGTCTCACCCTTAGGTGTGCTGCCGTCCATCATCTCGTTGATGCCCGTAGCGTCCCTAATCATATTCAGGTAGTGGTTGTACAACCCAATAAGCTCGTTGATATTCCTGATGGTATTCTCAAGCGGTCTAACAGGAGGGTTTTGAAAGCCACCCTCTGGGTTCTTGCTCCTGTAGTAGAACACACCAGTCTGCTCGTATATATCCTGTATATCAAGAGGCTGTAGTTCTCCTCCTCTACCCAGCTGCACATTCTCCAACCCTTCGATATCTACTATCAACCCGTCGGGCTTGGCTTTAGCAACAGCCTGTTGTATCTTCAAGTGAGTGAGCTGAAGCATATCAGCAAACCCAGTGATGCCGCCGACCATGCTCTTAGGCATCATACTCATCAGGTTGGTCGCAACAACAGAGTAGCTCAATCGAGCCTTGGAGATGTCGTATATATTCTTCGGTACGTTTGGCTTCTTCTCGTAGTTAAAGATCTTGCCGCACCCCATGATGTACTTACCCCCATAAACACACATGTTAGAGAGCTTATGAGGGGTTCTTTCGAACACAGAATTCTTTGACCCCTTGTACTCATCACCTTTGTAGTAAAACCCTACGTTCCCGTACTTACTCTGCTTTTCCTCGAAGTACACGTCGTCTATCGTCAAGAACTCAAAGTCCAAGACCTCTACTATATACTCCTCGTATCCGTACACCTCCCGTTGAAGAAAGTTGTCGTAGTACCTGTTGCTAAAGTTAGAGGTGCTGTTGGTGTACTTACCTTTAACCTTCATAGCCATCTCCTCGTACTCCTTATCCGTGAACTGCTCACCAGCTATACGCTTCAGCTCTTGTATGGTCATCTTCTTTACATGACCAGCGTATGACAGATCACCGAAGTTAGGGTCCTCAGTGTAGCTGTGTATAAACGTTGATGGGTCTACATACTCTTCTACTATACCGTGACTTGGGTCGTTCTGCCTTTTCACGACAGCCATACCAAGAGCAACCAGATCGTTTACACACCTTCTAAGCGTCGTCTCATCGAACTTGTTCCACTTAAGCGTCAGGTCAGCAGAAATCTGAGCAGCTATCTCAGCCTGTGTCTTTATGTTACTATCCATAAAGATCTCCACCTCCTCCAACGTGTCAGGAACCTCCTCAAGGTTGGTCTTGGTCTGAATCCCCATAGACTTCATCTGCTCGAAGAACTCCCTGTTCTCCACCTGCATCTTAATCTCCCTCTTCTTAGAGTCTTTTTCACTCGTAGACAACGGATCGACTGCTCTAACGTTGGGGTATAAGTTCTGAGAAAGTATCTTGTTGACAACGATCTTTACGAACTTAGGTACGATAGGAACTGGCGACCAGTCCAAGTTCAACAAAGTCCCGTCCCCATTGTTTGGATCTAAACTGGTAAGTATCTGCTTGTATACAGCGGTGTCCTGCGTTCCGTTAGCGTAGTCTCTGTTTTTCTGAAACTCTCGAAGTCTCTTCCTGTACACGCTGCCGTCGTCGTCTATCCTACCCCACTGATTTTCAATAGCCTTAGCGTACTGTAAACCATAGTCCTTCTCAGCTTTTTCAGCTGGTTTGGCTAAAGGGTTTGGGAACGTATTCGACTTTTTATTATTACTAGGCAACATATTTCTTCAGATGGTCGCTTGCGCAAATATAATGCATTGACAATCACACATTATATTTATACCTTCTGAAGAATTTCTTCTCATCGAAGTTGGTTTTTGGCTTAACATCTTTAAATTTCTGAGCTGCCAATAAAGCCAACCCAGAGCTGATTGTCAAGTCAAACTTTGTTCTCTTGTCTATCCTATAGCCTATCCAGTCCTCTAACGTCCTGTTGAAGTACATATTCCCCATCGTGTTGGTCTCTATGTTTTCACCAACGTGGGTGTGTATATACTGCTCTATAGCCTGGGCGTGGGCGTGTATTACGTCCTGAGAGTTAGAAGGTATGCCTTTGGTCTTTTCAGATATGTGAGGGTTAGATCCTGGAGGCTTCAAGTGCTTTGGCCTTTCCATCACATAACCATCAAAACCCCTTGACTCAAAGTACCTTACGATGCCGTACTTGTTGTTCTCTATAAGCAACGGGTAGCCGTAGAAAACAGCGCACATGAGCACATCCTCGTAGAAAATCTTGGCTATATCAGGACGCGCTGCGTACTCCACGACAAACATATTGCTCGGAAAGGACTCGGACATGCTGAACTTGTTGTACATATGCAAAGCCCCCTTAGAACCCCTACCATCTACAGTAGCGTCCAGATCATAGCTATCCACGCCGCCGCAGCCGAACTCTTCGTTACCAGGCCACCATCTCCCGTACTTGTAGTACTTGTTGTTCTGCTTCTCTGTTGGTGGCATCCATGAGACGTAGAACCTTCCCTGAGCATTCGGTGAGAAGATGACCCTATCGTCTTTCTTCTCCCACATAAAGCTCCCCCTGATGACAGGGTTTGTCTTCATATTGTTGTTGTAGTCTATCTGCTGATAGATCTTACCGACATTGAATATACTGCCCTGTACGCTATCCCTGAACGCCTCGTCCTCTGTCATAGGGAACTGCCTGATGACCTCATTGAGTTCAGAAGCATCGTGTTTCATAGCGTCGCGCTCGTTCATCAAGTACGACTTACTACCTATCTTAATGTACGTCCCGTCTAACGTCTTTATTGGCTTTGACGGATCGTCTACAATAGGATTTCCGTAAACATCGAAAAAACCCTCTAATGCTTCTGAAGCGGGAATGAACAGCCTGTACAATCCAGTCTTTGTTCTTCCATTAGCGTTGCGTTGTAGCGGATCGCTATCTTCCCACAGCTTCTTGTACTCCTCACCTCCTTTGTCCATAGGATTGACAGTACTACCGACCAACGCCTTGCCGACCACCGTTCTACCGACGATAAGACAGGTACGCTCAATGCGCCATGCCTCTCTTATGTCCGTTGGCTTCTCCCACTTACCCGCCTCGTCGAGGTACAGCAT
>Ga0196905_1000709_pt1 | contig 13257 bp, 9 predicted proteins | sample CB_VirMetaG_3_FD_169098 | JGI IMG/M metagenome (GOLD analysis project Ga0196905, IMG submission 169098) | Freshwater to marine saline gradient viral communities from Chesapeake Bay - CB_1508_1S Viral MetaG (v3) (version 3) | ecosystem: Environmental > Aquatic > Marine > Coastal | place: USA... | reverse complement strand
AAAACTACTGCTCCGGCTCCGGAAGAAAAACCTCAAATTGATCTTGATGATGATTTGAAACTCTTAATGGAGTACAAAAAGTCAGGAAAAACTCTTCAAGACTTTATCAGCGAGTATAAAGTTGAAGATATTTCCAAGTGGAGTGAAGAACAAATAGTAAAGAATGGAATTAAAGAATTCATGGGTTTAGAAGGTGAAGAACTGGATCAAGCCGTTTATGAATACGAAAACGCTTCCATTTTCCAAAAGAAACAATGGGCTGAATCATTTAAACAGCAATATGCAAAAAAGAACGATGAGAAACTGAAACAGTTGACTAGTTCTAATACGCAGAGAGCTGAATATGAGAATGCTGTTGCTCAAAAATACAATGCTGAATTAGATACATTTTCACAGGAAGTGGTAGGTCAAGAGTTGTATGGTATGAAAATTACAGACGAAATGTCCAAGGATTTGAGAAACTTTATTGACAAAGAATTTACCCTTCAGAGAGAAGATGGCTCATTCGACATTGAAAAGATGTATTCCATTGGCCTTTGGCTTAAATACGGAAAGGATCTTATGAAAGCCAATATAACTAAGGCCAAGAATGAAGGTAGGGAACAGATAATTAAAGAGGTTTCCAATCCGTCTAAAAACATGACTGGTCTTGGTCGTACTGTTGGTTCCGGACTTGAGGCTGCACAAGAAGCCTTTAACACTTTGTTCCAGAGTTAATTGGAAAAAACAAAAAAACAAAAAATTAAATGTCAACCATTACTAACCTGCCATTGAGTCAGTCACTTCTGCTCAAAGGTCTTTCGCTGCCTAACAAGATGGCGATGGTGTATGCCCAAGACTATGGGTATAACGTTTTGACTCAGTTGACTTCTAAGTTGGCTAGCTCTATTTCTACTCCTCAAGCTAAAGTAGAAATCAGTTCACTTGGAAACCTGGGTGTTTTCTCTAAAATCGTTGCTAACGGTACTGCCGTTGGTTCTGGTGCTCTTTTCGTAGCCGTTGTAGACGCTAGCAAATTCCGTATCGGTGACATCGTTGCTGATGGAAACATGGTACAAGGTATTGTTACCAATGTTGATTTGTCTGGTAACGCTATCGTAGTTGCTCCTCACAGCGTATCTTCTTTCGTAGCTGGTACTCACTTCCTCGCTGGTCAGAATGCTAAGCGTTTCTTTGACGCTTCTGCTAACCGTTCTAGCGTTGGTAAGAGCACTTTGAACTACACTCCTGACACCGACTTTGCTTTGACTGCTGTAACTCGTGAAAGCAGCCATCAGAGCCGTAGAGATCGTATTGCTTCTTTCGTGAAGTGGAATGGCGATTTTTGGTGGAGGAGCTATGATGACCTGACCTTGAAAGCTTTCGCTAAGCAGTTGGAATACAAATATGCCTTCTCTGAGCGTGGTATCAAAGTTGGTCCTCAGGGCGAATACTACACTACCGGTGGTCTGCGTTGGTCTATCATCAACAATGGTGGTTCTTATCTGTCTCTGACCGCTGAACTGACTCAGAGCGTGTTCAACGACTTCCTGGAGCAAATGGTACGTGTATCTGCTGAAGGTGGACGTAAACTCGTAGCTCTTATGGGTTCTGCTGCTTTGGCTCGTCTTCAGACTATCCTCGGTGACTACATCAAGTATGCTGGTAATGCCAATACTTTCGGTGGTACTTCAGTTACCGGTCTGAACGTTATGAAGTATGCTTACGCTGGCATCGAGATTGAATTTGTTCGTTGGGCTCTGCTTGATGACGAAATGTTCCGTGGTGAACTTTCTGCTATCAATGGTAAACCTAAGATGAGCAACTCTATCTACTTCATCGACATGACTCCTATCCCTGCTGCTGATGGTTCTGGAACTATTGCTGCTCTTCAGAAATACCACTTCAACAATGACGAGTTGATCGCCAACTACGTTCCCGGTATGATTGGTCTTGAGAGCAGTGATCCTTCAACTATTAAAGCTGCTCTGAGCGGTGGACAGATGGTATCTCTGGGTACTAGCGATGTTGACGGTGTTGACTTCCACATTCTTTCTGATTGTGGTCTTTACTGTGTTGCAGACAAAATGGGTCTGATTGAATTCGCTATCTAATTAATAAAAGGAGAAATAAAAAATGTCACAAACTTTTGAATATTACTGTTTCCCTTCAGCTGCTGCTGCTCCTACCAACCTTACTGACGTTGCAAACAAAGGTGGATATCTGAACATTACCACAGCTAATGCTCTTGCTATCACTCCTGCTGCTCTCAGAAACTTTCCTATCTACCTGTTAGGTGTTAAGAATGGTACTTACAAAGCTTATGCTGCTGAAGTATTGCGTGTTGTTCTCGTTACTCCTACTGCTGTAAATAATACCGATTATCGTGTAGTATTGAGCGCAGAAAAAGGACAAACCTTCGACAACAATTTGCCTCAAGAAATTCAGGCTGTATTCCAGTACACCTCTACTGCTAGTGCTACTCGTCTGGCCATTGTTAACGCTTTCGTAGCTGCTATCAATGCTCATTCTTTCTGGAGCACTCGTGTAGTTGCTACTCAGACTGGTGGTGCAGGTACTGAAACCTTGACCGTTACTGCTAAAGCTGGCTTCCCAATCTTTGCTTTGGGTGTTGGTGCTAACCTGAGTGCTTCTGTAACTACCGCTGGTTCACCCCAGATTGGTGCTACCGGTGCTCAGCTGTTGGCTACTGGCTACTTCAACAGCACTACTGGTCTGCCTGTTTCCGGTACTAACTATAGCGCATTGATTTTCGATAGCTATAGCGGAACCGAAGCTGTTATGAGTGGCTCTGGTGACGTTGAAAAATCTATCATCTACATCGTAGACGGTGGTAACAACGCTAACTTGATTAGTGCTTTGTCAGCTCTTTTGGTTAAGTAATTAGCCTTTTCTTAAAGAAGGGGGAGATTTTATTCTCCCTCTTTTTTTGTTTTTCCGATTAAAATAATTTATATTTGTAAAAAGATATTATGAGAATAAAAGCAAACATCATTCCTCAGCGTACTCGTGGTAGTATTACCATCGTAGGTTCGTATCGTGACAGAAAAACCGACAAAGAAAAATTTCTTTTGTCTAATGGAAAAAAAGTAGTAACTACGTTAGAAGAAAAGGATCGGGTATTCCAACACACTTTCGAAAGTGGGTATCCTCTGACTTTTAATTTTAATGATGACGATTTTCAAGACTCAGCAGTTATTGAGTTTTGGAAGAACCATCCTCTGATTAAAACTGATGGCTATGAGAATCCAAACTTTGTAGCAGAACAATTTGTATTTGAAATCAAAGAAGAAAAGGTTCGTGTAGAATACGATGCTCTTTTGTCGAAACTGAAGGCGGTTCATATCATCTCTTCTATGACAGAAAGAGAAAGAAGGGACCTAACTTTTGCTTTGGGCTCAGATCCTCGTACCATGAGCACAAAAGAAGTTTATCTTCATCTTGTAGGACTCACACTGAACGGAATAGCAATCGCCAAGAGAGAGAGCGTATTTGTATTTAATCAAATCCGGGGTATCGAAAGGGTTGCTACCATCTATGCAAACAAAGCTATTCAACTCGGTATTGTTAAGAAAGAAGGCGTTGTTTACAAGGTCGGAGGCCGAAACCTTGGCGGTAGCGTAGACGCTGTTATTTCTGCAATCATTGCTGACAATGAATTGTTTGAGAATTACATCAAACCTGAAGTTGACCGGGTTGAAAAGGATGAACTGGCTCAGATGGAAACCATAACCGAATTGGAAATTCCCAAAGAGCTGGAGAACTTGATTCCGGCAATTACCGCAACTGAAAAGAAAAAAGTTCCTAAAAACAACTAATTTCTGAATTATTTTGTATTTTTATAAGTGGGGCTAAAAACCCCACTTTTTTCTTTATTCATTTTTTTGTATCTTTGAATAAATGACTGGTGCACAATTTTGGTCATATCTTCAGCAGAAAATTGACAAGGCTTATTCGGCATACTTAGATAATGCCAAAGCCAATTCTCTAATTAAGGAGGCAATGTCTCGTATTGTTGATAGATACTGGCATAATCTTTCTTTTGAGATTGAGGCTGACGAGATGATTGGTTTTCAGTTGAAAGACAAAACCTTCACTCCTGTTGGTGGTGTTTATATATTGAACGCTAACGCTACAACGCCTACTCCACCTGTAAACGAAATTCCTTTCTATATGCACATGATGCGTGTGCTTGGAAAGTTCGAACAGAATTTGACTGTGACTGCTAGCGGAAATACTCTGACGAGTGTAAATCATCCTTTGAGAAAGGGCTCTACCATTCGTTTGGGAGTTACCAACTATACTGTAAGTAAGGTGGATGGAGATACTTTCCAGGCAAAAGATTCAGGTGGAAACTTTGCTACCTCAGCTGGAACATACGTATATTTTTACGATAGAGAAATAAGGCAGATGTCTTCTACTCGCAAGGGTGGTTCTTTTCACAAGGCGAGCATTATTACTCCTCGTTATGAATTTATAAATAACGGAACAACTGAAAACAGAATGATGAAAGTAACTCCGGCAGCTACTTCTATTACTGTGGATTACATTCGTACTGCTCCGTATACTATAGATGTTGCAAACAATGTAATACTGCTTACAGATTATTATTCTGAAAAGTTTTTGTATCGTTTGATGGATGAATGTGCTCTTGCTTTTGCTGCTTCAAGTCACGACTATCCGGCAAAACAATCAGCATCTCAAGATATAATTAATAACCCATGATTTACTTAGCAGAAATAGTAGACGAGATAAAAAGCGATTTGTTAAGTGGTATGACTTACAATGAGTCTCGTTTTGACGATGAATATATCGAAGTTAAGATTCATGCTGCTAGGGCTCATCTTATTGCAGCATATCTCAAGAAAATGGGCAAATTTATCAATGATGCCTGGGTTCAGACTCTTGATATTAGTTTTGAGGAGAGAGATAAGAACTGTGAATTTGTAACATTCGAGTGTCCTAATGTAATTAGCACTGATGGGATGAATGATGGTTTTGTATACGTTGGTCATGCCAATGGTCTGAAACCATTCACAAGAATTCGAAAGGGTTTTACTACTTTGACTCGACATTCAATATTCCAAAGGAAGAAGGATATTCTGTGGGATTTTAAACACTTGGATCAGAACCGTTTGGTATTGCAGTTTTATAACAACTCGAAACTAGAGTATATTATGGTGCGTGCGATGTTTAACAATCCTACCACTATTCCAAATTTCAATAAAGATACTGACCACTACCCGGTGGATGAGAACTTAAAACATGATATTGTGCAGCTGGTTACTCAAGATCTGTTTAGAAAAACAAGTCGACCTGTGCAGAATGGCACAACTAATATTCCTGAATAATGAAGATAGAAGACGTTATAGCAGCAGCAGCCGAAGAATTGAATTGTTCTTATGAGAACAATGCTTTATGGTTTGAGGTTCTTGTAAACCAAGCCATTCGGTCTCATAAAACAATGAATAAATACATACGTAAAAGTACGAATCTTACTGTTCAAGACTCGAAAGTAACTCTTCCTTCCGGATGGTTTAAAGTACTTGATGTTATTCTTTGTAATACAGATGAACGCTATTGTCCCGATATTGATTATACTATTCAAGGCGATACTTTGATATTCGATAGTGCTGTAGGAATGCCTGATGGCACAAGAATTGTTTTCCACTACTACGGACTAAACACTGACAAAGATGATAATATAATCATTCCTGATGATTGGGAGCGTATGCTCGTTGCTTACATCGGTTGGAAATATACTCGTAGGTATATCAACGATTTCGGTATGGGAGTAATGCAGAACTATCAAAGGGAATACCAAACACAAAAACTCGCTAACGTATAATGCAAGTAAGAGTAACTCCAGTAGGAAATTTAGACAAAAACACTGACCTAAAATATATTGGTCGTGGAAATTACATTGATGCGGAAAATATTCGTCATCGTGATAATGATCTTGATAATACAAACGCAAGTGTTGGTATATTAAAAGGAAACACGCTTGCCGTTACAATTCCTGATCTTGCGCCTCAGACAAAGACCTTTCGTGTTAAAATAAAAAACACTGGTAATTATACTGGTGGTGGCGTAGGAACTTTGCTTGGTTCAAATGATATTTTGTTACAGGATCCTAACAATAGAATCAGTAGCACTGTTACTCAAAATGTAAATGATGGAACAACTCAGATTTACAATGGTCTTTTTCCTCAATTAAATACTATTAATCCGGGCACTTTTACGAATATTACACCCGGCAATTTGGTTGTCACAAAAGATGAAGTGGCAACAAATGCCGGAGCAATTAGTAGTTTTTTGCCAGCTGCCGTTAATACTGGAGCCGATACTTGTACGATTTCTATTTCTTATAGTTATGGTCCCGGTGTTCTAAATGGAGATAGAATTAAATATACTACAACTGGTACAAGCATAGGTGGCCTTACACCTGGCGATATTTATTTTATAAATGATATTGCAAGCGGAATTACTTTTGCTTTGTATAATACAAGGGCAGATGCTATCGCTGACACAAACAGAATCGATTTGACATCTATTGGTAGTGGTACACATACTTTTACTCGTATCCTTGATCGTGAAGCATATTTTGACATTCAAGATACTGGAACACTCGATGCTTCTTATATTTTGCTTTCTGTTGTTAATGGAAACAATTTTTCTTTTGTAGAAATCGAGTTAATACAAGATAATATAAATCAGATAGAACCATTTTTTATTGTTGGTTCTCTTGAGGTTGAAAAAGACACTTTTATAATATCCAGTACAAAATCAACTCCATATGGAGCAGTTCAATTTGTTTATTACAACGAAATAGGTTATCTCCAATATAACGAGACTACCGGTGCTCATACATATATTCGTCTGCTTAGAAGTAAGGATATTGGTTTTACTCCTGATTATCGTGTGGATGGTACAGGGGAAAAAAGAGCAGATTTAGTAAGTCTTTATTTGACAGATAGTAATGCTGAACCTCGTGTATTTTATTTCAATTATCCGTATGTTTTAGATGGTGGTTTACAAAGCAACGGAGGTATATACAACATAAGTACAATTGGTGATGAAACAAGATTATTTAGAAATAGTTTAGACGCACAAATAAATTTCGTAGAAGTAAAAGAGAATACTGGTATATTGACTTGTGGTAATAAAAGGTATACTGGATATTTTTTAACTGAAGGAAATATACCCACAGAATATCTATACCCAACCGGACCAATTCCTATTTTTTCAAAATTTACGACAAGTCATATAGAAATTCAAGGCGGTGAATATAATACTCGTTCAAACAAATCAGTAGTTTTAGAAATAGATAAAATACCGGCTGGAGTATATAATTATTTTGTTCTTGTATGTATAGAATATCAAGGTGAATCTTTTTCGGTTAAGAAAATTCAGACATATTCTTTGGGTGCAGATGAAACAAAAATAATAATTGAACACACTGGTTTTGGTGATTTGAACGAAACAGTTTTATTAGAAGATGTAGTTAAATTATATAGCAAGTATACAAAAGTAGAAACGCTAAAGATTTTCTCAAACAGAATGATTGCATCAAATCTTACTGAGATAGTCGATGAAGATCTTTCTGATTGGGCCTCAGCCATTACGCATAGCTTAGAAGAAAAAAATATTGACTCTGTAGGATTGATGGGAATATCTTTCTCTAATTCTCAGCCTGATTATAAATTGGGAGAATACCAAGAAGTCAATAACGTATACAACTTTACATCGTATATGTTCAATGACACCTATCGTTTTGGTGTACAAGTTAAATGGTTGAATACTGGTAAGTGGAGTGCTCCTTATTGGGTAGACGATATTCGTTTTGATACCCTTACTTATAACATAACCAACGATCCAACTGTATCTAGGCGTACTGCAAATAATATTGATACGAATTTAACTGAAGGCGTAACAGGAAGCAATACTGATCCTGATTTAACTTTGTTCACAAAAGTATATCATGTAAAATTTGGAAATATTGATTTAACTTATGTATTACCAAATGGTAAGACGCTAAAAGAATCAATTTCTGCTTTACGTTTTGTTCGTGCAGAACGCATACCTGAAGTTCTTTCCACCGGTGTTTTTATTAATGGACAAGGTTACAATGCTCCTAATGTAATAAGGCCATCCGCATTTCCTATAGGCAACTGGGCAAATTTAGGTCCATATCATGCAGCACCATCGAGCGATGGAGATAGAGTTCTATTTTATATTTCGCCTGATATATATTATGGTCAGCACCAATACGAATATCAACCAGGCGATAAGTTGAAACTCATGGGCTCTTTCTTTATGAATGCGGCAAATGTTGGTGTTGATGAATTAAGAGGCAATGGTATTTTTGCAGGCGTAGAACAAATTTATAACGATCACACAGGATTTTTTGCAAATCAAACTGGTGTCAAAGTACCGTATCAAGATTGGACACCAACTGAAGGAGTTAGTTTAACCGGGGTTGGTGAGTATGCTTTGGGATTATTTAAGGTATCTAAACACACATTAGTGCAATCTGCTGTCAGAGATTGCACACACGCATTTTTATTTCCTACTTCTGTTAGAGCAGGCATAATTAATTCCTCAAGCGATAATAGAATGTATTACGGACAAATATTCCGTGATTTAGGTGCTAATTTAAAATATCCTACCGATAAAAAATTGACTTTGTATTATGGAACTGGGCATTTTCAAAATATAGATTCATATACAGCTAATGTTATAACAGCTGATATTTTTGGTGGCGATGTGTATAATCAAAAAACACACATGAAATTTTGGATAGCTGATGACAAAGTGGCAGTTGATGCTATGGGAGCTGGTTTTTATAGTCAGAATATCACCAATACTCAATTGCCTACCATTGAAGAACACACTTTAGTTGAATATGGTCCTGGTTATAAATTCCCACAATACTTAGATAATACTCAGACATTGATTAGTTTTCCTACAGGAACTTGGGGTAATGGTTTAGCATATTGGATAAATACTTGGGACAAGGTATATAATCAATTCAAATACAACGCTGGTTACAATGTAAATAATGATAAAGTTGGAAATAGCGGTTTCGATGAAGATTCAACTTATGATGGAAGAAAACCAGCGACAATAATTTGGTCTCAGCCCAAAGTAATTGGTTCGGATACAGACGGATATAGAATATTCATGCCAAGAGACTTTACAGATTTGTACATGACTAATGGAGCTATTGTTCACCATGAAGTTGTAAATAATGCCGTGTATACTTGGCAGGAGAGAAGTTTCTTGCGCCTATTCTTTAATGAAGGCACAATGATTAATCCTACATTGGGTTCTGATATTGTATTGGGTACGGCAGAATTCGCTGGACCTCCGGCAAACGAAATATCTTCTATTGGATGCGATAAGAAGTGGAACATAGTTAAAGGAAACACTCCGGGAGGAAAAGACTCTGTTTATTGGTATAATGGCATTCACAAAAAAATACTTCGTTTCGGACAAGATGGAGTTCGTGTTTTATCCGATGAAAGTTTGTCTAGTTATTTGACTCGTGAAATAAATTATCTCGACAACTTAAATAATCATCTGACAAATAGAGGTATACACACCGGATGGAATAATAGGTATAACGAAGCTATCTTTACTTTTAAATCTTACAACACGAGCATACCAGATTGGAAGTCTGGAGATAGCTATGTTATTGGAGATTATGTTTTCTCAAATAGATTAACTGATTTGCACGCATCCGGATTACCATACGCATATATTTGTAAGGCGAACAACGTAGGATCAGGAACTAATAGACCTGGTTTTGGGGTTAACTGGACTGACTTTTGGACTCAGATAGTTCCCGGCACAAATAGTTACACCCATACCTGTATTACTTTGGTTTATGATGAGTTGAAAAATGGCTTTATAACTAGATGGACCAACTGGCCAAATATGTTTTATAGAAGTAGAAATAGTTTATACTCTGTAAATCCCTTGGCACGTAATACAATTTATCTACATGATAATGGAGGTTATGGTAGTTTTTACGGTGTAACATATCCTGGATATATAGAAAGTGTGATGAACTATGAACCTAATATGAGCAAGAATTTTGAGGCAATTCAGGTAAGTTCTGAGCAAACTCCATATCAAGTTCTTTTTACGACCAAACAACACGTATCAAATAATAGCAATAGCGACTTTGAACTAAGAGAAGAATTATACTATGCACCAATTCGTAACAATGGAGTTCCAACAAGTGATACTACAAGGCTTTGGGGCTCATACATTAAGACAAAAATAACATTTCAGGGTGGCATTTATCAGAAGTTGTTTAATTACATAATCAAGTTCAGACCGATGCCACGTTTGTATAATCAATAAAAAAAGTATAAATTTGTAATATGGATCCATTTACTATAGCAGCAATGGCAGCACAAGCCGGTTACGGTTTGTATCGTGGCATCAAAGCGCAAAAAGGTCTGAGAGCACTGCAAAAGCAGAGAATGCCTAGTTATATGGAAGCCATGGCTCCTTATCGTGAAAATTACGATTTGTATAGACAACAATATGTAGGGGGTATGGGTCCCGGCTCTTTAAATTTGGCACAACAGCAGTTTGCAACACAGCAAGCTGGCTTATTGAGAGCTCCTGTAAGTGGTCAGCTGCGTGATCAACTAGGTCGTGTAGCAGCAGCTAGCACCGGAATGTTTGCTCAAAATCTTGCAGCTCAAAATGAGGCAATAAGAAGAGGTGCGATTTCGGGTATGACCGCTGCAAATCAATCAATTGCTGCGTTGCAACAGAGAGATGTAGGCACTCGTTTAGATCAGCGTTTGCGTCAAGAACAGGCTTATGGTCAAGCCATGCAACAGGGTTTCCAAGATGTACTTGGTGCTGCCGGAGGATTGGCTACAGCAAAAATGGCAGAAAAACAAATGGATTTATATAGAGATATTTATGGTGTAGGTAAGCGAGTACCTACTACTACTCCAACTGCTACTCCAACTGTTGCTCCAACTGTTGCTCCATCTGCTATGACTCCTTCTACTTCTTATGAAGCATTAACAGGAAGAACAGTTGGAATGTATCCAACAGGTAGTTCTGAGCTAAGTATTGGGGCTCCTACAATCGCTAGTAGAAGTTTTCCGTCTCTTGGTCCTGATCTCATGAGCGGAATAGGAACATATCCAGGAGAAGAATATAATTACGATTTAGGTTTACCTACTTTAAGAACAAGGTACTCTACACCAAAAAGTCTTTTTAGATAAAATATGGCAGAACAACCATCATTAGGAGGAGCGATTGCTCTACAAGGCAGAAATAGAATAGCTGAAGATCTTGGTAAATTACAATATCAATCAGCACAAAAACAAGCTGCTCTTGGTAACAAATTAATGCTTGAGGCTAAAAAAGCTGCTGCTAAGCAGGAAGAGCAAATAAGCGATTTGTTTATGCAAAGTGCAAAGTTGCATCCTAAAGTACTTAAGGATGTTGACGATCTTTTGAATCAGACAATGACCAAAATAACTGAGGCCAAAACTTCTGATAATCCTTTTGCTACTAATAAATATGCACAGATAGAAAGAGATGTAAGAGGGCGTATGATGGAACTGAGAAGTTTTTCAGATCAATTGCATCAGTTTGACAATCAAGTAAAGTATTTAAACACAAAGACAAAGTATTATGGTGATGCCTTAGAACCATTTATGGAAACTTACAGAAAAGCAAATACCCTTGAGGAGCTCAAGAAATTTGCTGCTACAAATCCAAATGCTTTAGATTATAACCTTCGTCTTGATCCAAATGGTATTCCTGAGTTAGTTGAACAAACAGCAATTCCTTTTGAGCAAGAATTACAAAACCGTGCTAGAAGTCTTGGGGATGTAGTTCAGTATAAGAATATGGTTTCTGTTCCTGGCGTAAAAGGTGCAAAAGAGCTACAAACAATGTGGGGTAGACCGCTGTACATAAAAGACGCTGAACAAGCAATGAGTGATAACCCCGGTATGTATAAAACAAGACCTCGTTCTTTGGAAGACGAAGCTGATGCATACTTGAGTATGTATGGAGATGATTTGATTGCCCAAATGAGTACGAAGTACAATATGGGAATCAGACCAGGGCCACAAGGTTATACTCCGAAAGATAGGCAAAGAGTTAAAGATAACATGATTTTGCTCATGGCTCGTTATGCTAATCCGGAACTTAAGGATAAAATTGTTGTAGAAAAAGGAGGCTTTAACATTAGCCTTGGGGGACCTGGAAAAACTACACCGGACACAATTACAAAAGAATACGAAAACCTTAACTTACAAACTCCTAAACAAGCAATAGATGAAGTTCCTGCTACTGAGGAGCAAAGAAGAATACCTCGTAACTTATCTTCATATGCTCGTATGGAGGTAGGTGTAGGAAAGGCATATGTTCAGGCCTCAGATGAAGTACGTGATCAATTTGGAAATAAATTGACTGGTAATGTTACTGATGCAACAATTTCATCTATTCGCTTGCACCCTTATAAAATAGTAAAAGGAAGCAGTGGTCAAGATGTAAAAGTACTTGCTAGAGCCGATGAGGCAAGTAAGATTGCTGGTGTTGCTCCGTTTGTTCAGTTTAGTACAACCGGAGGAATATATTATACACCTCTTGTAAAATACGCCAATAAAAATGTATTTGCCGGAGATAAATATGATGCATCTACTTGGACTCCAATCTTTGCCGATTTTTATAGCACAGCAGAAAAAATAAATAAAGGACTTCAAGGAAAAACTTGGAAAAACCAATCAGAATTTGATAAACTTGTATTACCTTTGTTAAAAGAAAATAAATAATGGCTGAAAATTTAGACGAACTCTACAGCAATCTGTCTTCTGACGAAAGATTCAAAAGTTTATTTGAAACTCAAGATGAATTTGAACAATATTTAGCAAATGATCCAAGTGCTGACCAAAGTATGGAAAACATCTTCGGTATCAAATCTGCTTCAGAATATTTAAAAAAAAAAGACCAACCAATCATCCAAAACCTCGCAGAAGAAAGTTCTTCTTTTCCATCTCTTTCGGCTGGACCGATTCAGACTGAGACTGAGACTACAGAGGTGGTGGAACAGCCCATCATGGGAGTTCCACAAGACAATAAAGCTGTAGAAGCTGTCACTACAACTACAGTTGCACCTGAGAAAGGCGCAGAGGTAGTTGATGTAACTGAGATTCAACCCATAGGTCAAGAGGCAGTATCTTTGTCTATGTTAGGGCCTTTGGGTTATGG
>Ga0196905_1000708_pt1 | contig 13269 bp, 1 predicted proteins | sample CB_VirMetaG_3_FD_169098 | JGI IMG/M metagenome (GOLD analysis project Ga0196905, IMG submission 169098) | Freshwater to marine saline gradient viral communities from Chesapeake Bay - CB_1508_1S Viral MetaG (v3) (version 3) | ecosystem: Environmental > Aquatic > Marine > Coastal | place: USA... | reverse complement strand
GTACTGGAAATATTAATTGGAGAGATTACTTAGAACAGTTTAGTACGGCTCCAGATACTAGTAACACCTTTATGGGCGTAGCTGATTATGAGAATTTTATCATCAGCTTATACCACAATCAAGAAATGCTAAAGTCTCGGGGAGTAAAAATTACTGATCAAAAAATCAGACAATTATTAGCAGCCACTGAAATGGGTACTTTACAAGATATTGCTGATACTTTTGAAACCGATTTTGATCAACTCTTGGATACTCCAATTACTTTTATAGACAGACAAGAGGCGCTTAAACATTTTTCTGGACAGAGTAACTCTCCAAAAACGAATGACGGTTATCCTAGAGCAGGTTACTTCCCAAAGTAAACCAGCCTGGAACTACTGGCAACCAGGCTGGAACTACAGAAGTCCAGCAAGTCGAAGAAATAGGATCAATTACTTCTTTTGGAATGGAAGATTTTACTCTTCCTAGAAACGGAGCTACTCCTAATTGGAACGCTGCTACTTTTGAAGCTGCTACTAGATCTTGGGCTGAAGCTAATGATCATACTTTTGTATCTGAAGATGATTACAGTAATTTATTTTGGACAACTGGAATACAAAAGCCTGAGGAGATTGTAAATACAGTTAAAGTTAGTACTCCTGCTACAAACGATAGGGGGCTAGAAATTTTAAAAAGAGCCAATCAATGGGGCTCTTCTGAAGGGTTTAATCTTCGAGTAAATGGTATGGCCAGACCTCAGGCTGTTCAAGATTATATGAGGCAATTTCCTCAAATGATGGGAGTAGCCGCAAAAAGCTCCTCTCATAGATTAGGAGCAATTGACTTTGACTACGTTAGAAATAATGATGGTACCATCAACAGGCCTAAAACTGATGAGTTTATTAAATACCTTAAACAGGCTTATAAAGTACTAGAACATGCTAACCATATCCATGTAAGCCCTTCGTAGACTATTTCCTATATTTGCAAAATATATCTTTAAGTAATGTCAAACGGCAATTCTACTTTACCGCCTATTCAACCTGGCGATCCCTCAGATATTCAAAGAAGAATAGAGTCACTAAAATCAACTCCTCAAGGAACTGGTCAAGATACTGGGAAGATTAAACTGCAAAGAGCTCCTGGTGCTCAATTTCAGAATGTTCCATTTAGTGGCCTTGTAGATGCTCCTAAAATTGTAGGTAGACAAGGCTGGCTCTACGATATTACGAGTCCTACAGTTGAATCAACCTTTACTGAGCCAGGAGTAGTCTCTAACATTGCCAATATAGGAACAAACGTAGCTGACCCTAGGATTGTAGGAGACCAGTCTAGGTTCCTTAATGAAAACATGAAGCTCTGGGAAGGTACTGGAGATAGGCTAAGAAAATCTATTATAGGAGGAGCTCTACAAGGTATAAATAGATTAGGTGAAGATTTTGGAGGTTTATTAGGGGGTTCTCTCTGGGGAGAAGACTTTGAGAGAAATGCTATAGAAAGATATTTTGCAAGTTCTAGAGATATTTACGGAACCCAAACTAGAATTTATGATGATTATGATAATAGATTTTATCAAGGAGTACAAGGAGCACTTGCTTCTATTGTAGAATTTGCTCCAATTGGAAGAGCTGTTACAGGAACCGCAGGATTTGTTGCTAGGAACCTGCCCAAAGCAAAAGCTTTTTTCCAGGGATATAAAGCTGCAGATGCTGGAACTAAAGCAACTATTGGAGCTACTACTAGAGTATCTGAACAAGTAGCAGCTAATGGATCTAAACTTTCTAATTGGTTTATGCGTAACCAAAACGCTTTAACCCAATTAGGTACTGCTGTACCTGCTGGTATTATCCAGAATAGGTTTGAAGGTACTGCTATGGCCCTACAAACTAGAGAGGAAGTATTAGATAAATTAAGCCCATTAGTTCAATCTGGGGACTTAACTATCGAACAGGCTGAAAAGATTGCTAACCAAGAGGCTAATAGTGTCAGAGCCATGAACCAGGCTATGATGCTTCAAGATGTATTCCAACATGCTTTATTATTTAGGGCTAGAGGAATCACTCGCTCTGGGTATCAAAGGCCTGGATTTACTTGGAATCCAAAACAATATCTTAAAAATGCTTTTGGTAGCACCAAAGCTGCATTTAATTACGGAGCTTCTAACTTTATAGTACAAGGTATTGGAGAGGCTTTAGAAGAAGGATTTCAATCAGGCATTCAACAAGATGCTATAAGAAATGCTCAACTAAGTGCTAGAGATATTTTAGAAGAAACTGGAAAAGATAAAGACCTCATACAAGTAGATAACTTAGCTGCTGCTACAAAATCAAATGTGTTAGCTCGGTACCTAAAATACATGGGTTCAGATGACGCTAAGTTTGAAATGGCAATAGGTTTCTTTGCTGGAGCAGGCCAGAGAATGATACAGAGCTACACTAACCAAGCTTATGATACCTATACCTATAACTCTTACAGCAAAAAGATAGAAGCTTTAAAAAGAGATTTACCTACCGATACTCCAGAAAACCGTCAATATCGTCAGCAAAAAATTCAAGAGCTAGAGTATAAAAGAGCTCTTGCTACGGAAAAGGGTAGAGCCGAAGCTGCTAGAGCATTGATACAGTCTTTGAAAACAGACACAGCTAATGCTGTTAAGTTTTCAATGGAAACTGATGATTTAGTAGAAGCTGCTCAACAAAATGGATTAGAATGGATTGCAGAAGGCATTAAGTCCAAAGCTTTCTATCAGTTATTTATGAGACATGCTGGCAATGCTACAGTTGATCACTTAGAAAGACATCTTCAAGACATTGCTGAAGGAAGAGTTAGCTCTCCAATTTTTCCAGAAGACGGTTCAGCTAGAACTAAAGCTAAGGAGTTACTTAATGAGCTTACTCGGTTAGAGAAAGACTTTATATCTCTAAGCGGGTACAGAGGAGCTAATAAAATAATGAACGCTCAAGAGAGTGCTAGAATAGATCAACAAATAGTAGATAATGCTTTTGCTCAAAGAGCAAAAAATAAAGAATCTATAATTGAGGATTTACGAAAGCTATCTAAATCTAAAGCTACTAACATAGAGTTGGATCTGGAAACAGGCGAAGTTACTATGAAAGATAGCTTAGGTAGAGAAGTTAAGATGTCTAAATCTATGCAAAAGGCTATAGAGGCATCTACTGCTTTTCAAGATATTTTTGGAGAAGGAGGATTAAATGAACAAATAGATGCTCTCCAAGAAAGAGTTATTGAAACTAGAGCATCTGTATCTGAAATGATTTCTAAATCTGGCCAAGCTAAGCTTCAAAGAGAAGAAGAACAGCTGGAAGAAGAAATTAAGAAAAGAAAAAAACTGGCCAAAAAAGGACGTCGAGCTAAAGGAGGAAAAACAAAAGCAGATAGAGATAAGAATAACGTCGACAATCATGCTGAGAGAGTAAATTCTGAAAAGCCTACAACTGTAGATAATGATGTAATAACAGGCAGCTCTACTCTAGCTCCGGAATCTAATCCTCAAGCTGTAGATCCTGTTGAAGATGATTCAGCAGAAGACGAATTTACCTCAGAAGTTCAGGAAAAATGGGACTCTCTTTTTAATAATAGAAGCAATACTCCTACTACCCCTGGAGGAGAAGCTAAAAGCTCTGATATAAAATCAGATAAAGAAATTCAAGATGCTGCAGAAGCCGCCCACGTACCAAATACTGAAGACAACCCAGTCTTTGGGTATAATAGAGGTAGAACTTCTAACGAAAATAAAGTAGCTTCTTTACAACTAGAGTATCAAGCTAAAGTAGAAAATGGAGTTATTACCTTACAGGATACTAACCTTAATCTAATAGATAGCTACTTAGCTCTATCTGACGCTACTAGAATACAAGAAGGAGATACGGTAGAGTTTAGAGTATTAACTGGACAAGAAGCAGACAATGAAAAAGTTAGAGACGTCTCTGATCTTGATCAAACTAAACAAGGTAAAGTAAAGACTGTAAAAGAAGCTAGAGCTAATAGCAAAAATCTTGCAGCCCACGAGACTAAAGTATCTAATACTGAGATTACTGAAGCCCAAATAGAAGAAGATACTCAGCCTATCCAGATAGTTTTAAAAAGAAAGAATGCCGATGGTACAACTTCTGAAACCATCATTGGATATGTTCATACTCCTTTATACGAACGAGAAGCTAGGAGAGAAAATGAAGCTGATGTTATTGCAGCGGACAAAAAGAAACTAAGAGATTTTAGAAAAGAAGTATTAGCTGGAAATATTAAAGGAGCTAAAATAGGCTCTATTCGTCCAATAAGACTTAACTACATTTCTAAGGCTGCGAGAAGAGCTACTAAGACTGGCTTTGAAGGTTTGACCGAAGGTCCGGGGGGAGATTACATACTCGCCTATTCAGATTCTACAGGAAGCCTTATTGTTAAAGGAGGTAGCTCTATAAAGTCTGTAAACGGTATTGGTAGAAAAGGATCTATTGTAAATATCGGAGATGTTCAAGAGGGTATGGCTTATGCTGTAGTTCCTCTTAAAAAAGACCAGAATGGACAGATAATGTATTATGCTGCTCCATTATTTACTAGAACAGTTACAGCTAACAATGTAAGTACAATGTTTGCTGCTGTAGAAGGCTACATTAATAAAAACACAGCTTTAGGTGGAGCTTTCAAATCTAGATTAGATAATCCAGACCCATCTGGATTAGTTAGAATCTTAAAAAGATTTACAAGAGTTAGGAATACTAACAACATGTTACATAAAGCAGGTCAGTCTTTTATTTATACAAAGACTGTACCTACAGCTACAGGTACTCAAGATATTGTAGTTTTTGCTAAAGTTCTTAGCGAACAAGAGGGAGGAATAGCTGAAGTAGAAATTATCCAAGGACAGCCTCTTTCAAACTCAGATGCAGCTTTTGTAAAACAAGTTTTAGCTGAACAGTATACCAACATAGACTTTGACGCTGTAAAGGAAGATAAAGCCTTTATGTCCACTATAAATGATGAAGGTAAGGTTACAACTACAGAGACTGGAATATCAGAGTTTACAAAAAACAATACTTTAGCTTCTATAGAGCCTGTACGTACATCAGACGGTAAGCTACCTAATAATAGAATCATATTCCACGTAAACCCGGATGTAAGATTTGTTACAGAGGTATCAGGTCTACAAGCTGCTCCAGACCCAGATGTTAAACCTGATAGTGCTCCGGACCCTACAGAGGATGCTGATCAAGCTGATCAAGCAGAGATAGATAACATTGCAGATCTTTTAGAAATTTCGCCAGATACTGTTAAGGATAATTTAGAAGCTGCAAAAGCAGCAGCTGGTGAGGACGAAGAACTAAATGATTTCTTAGACTCTTTTGAGGATGATGAAGCTCCTTCAGGCTTATTACCTCAAGCAGCTACAAATAGGTCTGAAGAAACTAGAAACAGATTTAATCTAACAGGTCTTAATCCTACTCAACAGGAACAAGCTATAAATAACATAGTTGGAGATCTCTTAACAGAGCTGTCTTTAATGCAGGCAGCTGATAGACTAGCTACTCCGGAACAACTTTTTGATGAAGCTTTAGACTTTGCTGTTTCCAATCTTTATGCAAAATTAGATTCTATTCAAAATAAGCTTGAGAAAGCTTTAGCTCTAAAAGAAACAGAGGCTAATAGAAAAGGTCTACAAAGAGTTATTGCCCTCAAAGAATCTATTAAAAATCAAGAAGCTAAGCTAATTAATCTTGCTTTAACCAGATTTGAACAACAAGCTGGCGTAGTTAAAAAGACTAGAAAGTCTAGAAAACCAACAGAGGCAGATAAACCTACAGACCGTTCTAAAAAGATTGCTGATGCTGTACTGGGATTATTCACTAAAAGCGTAAGCAAGGAAAGCCTAGCTATAGACGAAGATGCTGAATTTGATCAAGATGAAGAATCTGGAGAAGCAGCACCTGGTATAAATAAAAGCTACCACTCTGATAACTTTTATTTTACTCTCGATCCTATAGATACTGCTTCTTCTAGACTTCGTCAGTCTTTAATGACTCTTGTTGAAGTTAGTTCCGAAGGGGCAATAAAGAAAAACTTCTTAGGAGGAAATGTTTACGGAGATCCTTACCAAGTATTTAAACTTCTATCTACTACCTTAGATGGATCTAAGCCTGACTTTGGGTCTCAAATAAATACTTTAATTAGAAAGTATTTAACTGATAGAGGATTTAGAAATGCAGCTCCTTGGTTGCCTTCTTTAGTATTAAACTCAGCTACTTTAGAGTCTTTAGAGGCAAATGAGTTAGGTAAAAAATTCTTAGAAAAAGCTTTCCCTGATGAGGCTACTAGGGCTGAAAAAATAGCAGCTCTAACTTCTTTAGAATTAAACCCCCAGATACTAAATGAGTTTGCTTCGGTAATGTCTAAACATGCTCTTGTAGCTCCAATGGTATCTATCTTTACTTCTCAGGATGGAACTGTATATGCTAACGTGTTTTCTCAAAACCGTAATGCTACTACCTCTGTAGTTAAAGAAGAGTTTGCTAGAGGAACTAGAAGTAAGCTATACACTTATGATGCTACCTCAGGTACTTATGTAGTTAATGAGGAAGCTTTTAGAGAAGCTATAGACTTCTTAGAAGAACTATACCAAAGCCAAGGTAAAATACCACAGGAAGAGTTTAGGCTTTTAATGGAGTCTAAGATAGGTATAAGTCTATCTTCAGAAGCTGTTGAAGCCCTTTTTGAGGATGGAATAAAATTAGAGACTTCTAAAAACTCCAGAAGAGTCAAAATGACTGATGCTGGAATGTGGGGAAACAGATCTCCCTTCAATATTATGAAGGCTCACTTGAATGATATTCTGGTTAAGAAGATTCCTTATAGTACTAAAGGTCCAACAAACTTTGGTGCTATTGATAGAATAGTTAAGCTAGAAGCTACTAGATCTACTAACAAACGTTATGGTACTACTTTCTATTCTGGGGGTAGAAACATAGCTACAATGACCTCTAATAAGTATTTCAGTAATTTATTAGACGAACTCTTTGTAGAGGTAGAAGACAATCAAAATCCAGAGTATGTAGATAAGCTTGTAAAAGAAGCCCATGAGATGTTCTCTACAGTTTTTGAAAGTCCCTCTCAGTTACTTACAGCTATTCTACAGGGAACTATAACTAGAGAAGACTTAGAATTTCAGTACTTAAACTTTTCTCCCCTCAAGCAGGAAGGAGAGTCATCTGAGGACTTTAATAAACTTAAACTAAGAGAACATACTCAAGTAAAAAATGCTCTCTTTACGGCATCTACTAATACTCAAAGGACATTTACTTCAGAGTCTGGATTTACTTTTGAACAGCGTCAAGCTACTATTACACCTTTGACTTTCTCAGATAAGGATACAGTAATGGTCTTGAAGACTTTGATTCCAGTTATGGATTTTGATGCTACGGGTCAAATTTCAAATAAAACTGTATCTCTGTTCTATGACCACGTAGTTATGTCTGAGATAAATAGAATTATTGCTTTTGCAAGTAATAATGCTGACTCAGATACAAATGAAGATGCTTCAGGTTCAGGAATAAATAATAGAGAGTTAGAAGAGGCTTCTAGTTTGTTCTTCTTAATGCCTCAGTTAAACGATCTTACTGTAACGTTTAGAGGAGAAGAAATGTTACTTAGAGAAGCTCTGCAATTATTTCCTAGTGAGAATGAGCTCTCTGATTTAAAGCCTGTAATTAACAAAGAGCTTAGGAATATTTTAGTAGAAATGGTGGAGGATAAACTCCAGGAGTTCCAAGAAGACCCTGAGTTATACTCAGCTATACCAAGTGCTTACAAAGAGTTTATAAAAGCAAAGGTACCAAAGGCTTCTGAGGAAACTCTTATGAAGATGGTAGCTGCTGATATTACTCTTGGTCAATCTTTGGGTACAGCTAACGTGATTCAGGTATTTGCTGGAGACCCTGCTTTGTATGGTAAAATTCAGAAAAACTCTGAAGGAACTATTGATACAAATGCTACAGTTAAAGCTACCTATGCAAATATTGACAAACGTCTTGCTGCTCTTATAGCCCCTGGAATAGAGCCTTCAAGAGAATCAGATGAAGAAACATACATCCAAGTAATGGTACCTGATATCAAAATGGATTATGATTCCTCATTATTTGAAGGACTACCTGATGAGTTTATAAAAGAGTTTAAACAGGTAGAAGCTACCGATGCCCAGGAGTTTATTACTTACCAAGAGTATCTAGACAACGCTGTTAGGTTTGGGGAAATATCTTCTGCCACAAGAGATAAAGTAATTGCCTTAATCGAAAAAGAAGCTAGAGGTTATGTGATGACCCAAGAGGATAAAGATCTTCTTAAGTCTGTAGTATTTAAGGCACAAAAACCTGTAGGCGTAGCAGATTACTATACTACATTTAAAGGCACTAAACAAAAGGTTAGACAGCGTCTGTATATTAAAACTTCAGCTGTTCCTTTGCTTCCTTTCTTCACTAGAGGTACCCAGTTAGACAACGTAAGAATTGCTATGGAAAAACTCCAAGAAGAAAAAGGACTTGGAGTTAGACTGACTTTTAAAACTGGTACTAAGGTAGGATTCCCTGCAGCTTCTAAAACTGCCAAGCTTACTAACAATGATGGTACAATTAAGTCTTCAGATGAGCTCTATTCAATGTTTAGTAATGGTAATGTTGAAGGTAAACCTTATGTAGAAGTTAAACGTAAGTACTGGAGAATTCAACAGTCTGTTCCTACTAAGACCAAAGACGAGACAACTAGAGGTACTCAGCCGGATGCTCTTATTGGCTCAGGAGTTTCTACAATTCCGGATATTGAACCTCTTGTTAATAAGTTCAATTCTAACTCTGATAAGTTATATAAACTCAGAGCAGATGCATTAAGAAATGAACTGATGATAGATAACCCGAATACCAGAGAAGGTGGAAAGGTTATAGATAGAGAAAAGTTAGCTATTCTTTTAGAAGAAGTAGCTAAAGACAGAGGTTTTGACTTTAATGTTATTGAAGGTCTAACCATTGGGGAAGACGGACAATTTGAAATACCTGCAGAGCTATCTGCAGCTTCTGAACAGTTCCAATCAATGCTACTTTCTATAGCTAGAAAAGGAATAGCTAGAAAAAAAGTAACAGGTGGGTCTCAAGTATTGATGTCTGAGGCCATGTTTAGATACCAAGAAGGTCTCAAAGGCAAGTCAGATATTGTTTATACTACAGAATACGATGAGTCTGTAGGCCTTAAGCCTATGAGAATGGAGGATGGAGTAGTTAAACCTGCTCAGATTATTATTCCAAATAAATTCAAACTTCCTAATGGTAAGATTATCAACTTTAGAAAATATATTGACTCTAATGGAAGAATAGATTTATCTAAATTACCAGAAGGAGCTTTAGAAGGTTTTGGTTTTAGAATCCCAACTCAAGGCTATAACTCTATGGCTGCTGTAGAAGTTGTAGGTTTCTTACCAGATTACATGGGAGACATTGTTATAGCACCAAGATCCTTTATGGTTCAGATGGGCTCTGACTTTGACGTTGATAAATTGTACGATTACTTCTTCAAGATGGAAGAAAAGGACGGGCAATTACAAAAAATTTCTGGAGAAGACAGTGAGTATGGTTTACAAAATGCTTTGTTACAAAACAGAATAGACATTTTAAAGAACCCAGAAGTCTTTAAATTAATTAAAACTCCTTTGGATTTTGGTCTCCATAAGTTTAAGCCTGGATCTAATAGATACACAAACTCTGCAGATCCTGCTCTTACAGAAGAAATCAACTCTGCAGGAGGGGTTGCTGAAGCTATTGCTCTTCGTAAAGAAGAAAAGTCAAAAACTAAAAGTTCTATTCTATCAGAGTTTTACCAAAGAACTAAGTACTTGGAAGCAAGAGCTGCTCTTGATGCTGTAGGTGTAAAAGCTTCGCTTAACTCTTTTAATGCAGTTATTGCAAGTACTAAAAAGACCATAGAACTTACCAACCCGGTTAAGTTTGGTAAGGATATACAGGTAAAAATTATCTCAGGAGCTAATACTTTAAAAGGTTCCGGTAGGTTAAAACAAGATGTTATATCAGGTTCATTGTCTGCAGCTGTAGATAACCAGAACGAACAGATTGTAAATAAGTATAACCTGAATGACCATACCTTTGATGCCCATGATGCTATGGAGCTTTTGGGTCTTGAGGAAGACTTTATCCAAGCTTTCTTAGAACAGCCTATTCTAAAATACTTAGTTGAGGCTGTTAATAATGGACAATTCTATAATGCTTCTTTTGCAGCATCAGAAATGCAGTTAATGCTGCTTAATGCTATTTACAAAAATAAATTCCCTAATGCTACAGAAGTAGATGGAGAAGCACTAAGCAAACTAGCTGATCAAATAGTATTAGAATTCGAGGATCAGACAAAAGATAAATCTTATGACGAAGTAGTTTCAATGCTATGGAACGCACTAGAGGAAGAAGATTTTGAGTTTTCTTATATCATCTTAACTAAGTTCCAACAGTTCTCAGGTATTATGTCTGATTTAAGACCTGTTATGCGTTTAATATCTTCTGATGCTAAAGGGGCAGGATCAAACATAAGTGATTTCGTGTCCCTATCAGAAAGGGCTGATGAAATTTTAGAAGATGATTATGTGAAATCTTCTTCTATGTTGAGTCTTTTAGGAGATTCTAAACTAGTTAGTCTTAATGATTACAAGAAGATTAGATCTTTAGAGGCTAAAGGTTATATCAAAGGACCTTCAACATCTAAAGGATACTTAATGATTAAGCCAGATAGTGCTAAGGGAGCAGCTTCTCTCCATACGTTTGCTCTATCTCAGGAATTAATCATGTCTGAGTTCTCCGGAATATTTGACTTTGTAAGAAATACTACTCTAAAAGCTTTTATCCGTCCTTCCAAAGACAGTAAAAAGATAATTGAAAAGGCTGTTAGACAGTATATTAACAGTAACCCTGAGCTTTTCTCTGGTGTTACTAGGCAACAATTATTGTACGGGTCTGAGGTCGGTCCTAGTTTAGCCCAAATTATTGAAGTAGTTAAAGATTCTCCAGCCCTTAGAAACAATGCACTGATCCAGGAGTTAGAGCCATTTATTGAGGAAAATGCTGCCCATACTTTAACTTTTAGAAACTCTGCAGCAGACGATCTTGTAACTGATAAGCATGCAAAGGCTTTCTTAGATTTGTTATTAGGTCCTAACAGTAATACAGTTATCCCGTCTATTAATATGACTCCTAATCAAGTAGGCCGAATGTTAATTGACTATGCCTTTTTAACTGGAGGGGTAAAAACTGCAGTAGACTTTGTACGCTTTGTTCCAACCAGCTACTTAATTGACTTAGGCTTTTATGCAAAAGTTAAAGAAGGTTTTACAGCCCTTAAAACTAGTACAGCATTAAAGGCTAGTTTTACTCAACAGTTGCTTCAGCACAATCCAGAAATGGCTCAAGCAAGGGTTAAATTAGATAAGAATGAGGGAGTATTCTTTGACAATAAAAACTCCAATGTAGCAGAAGGAAATGTGCAATTTTCAACAAGTGCTAAGTTTAAAGAAAGAGCTGGAATTACTCTTGGGGATAATAATATCTTTGAGATAGACCCTACTTATCTATACATATCTGTTAAGCCTAATAACAGGCCTCGTAGAGTTCTGAAGTTTAATAATTTAACAGGACGGTATGAGATGTTAGATAACCTCGGAACAGGTACTATAAGTGAGTATAGCTACGGAGCAGGAGTTGCTGAGTCTGTTATTGCAGACAATAGAGTATCTAATTACTTAGGAGTAAATCCAGATTATGACGAAGACTTTGAGGATAATTACTACGAGGATTCAGACGAAGACTTAGAAGAAGAAACTTCTGAGGAAGAAAGGCCTACTAAAATCAGAAGAGAAAAAAGAGCAAATCCAAATGATGTACTTACTGGAGAAGAGGGATATCAAGAAAAATGGGAGTCATTATTTAGTACTCCTCCTTCTACTTCTTCACCAACTCCGGAGCCTGTAGAAACTGGTACTCCTACTTCAGAGACTTTAGATGATGAACAAGAGTATGAACTAGCCTCTGAAGAAGATTTAAAAAAGTGGGATGAACTATTTGGAACATCTCCTACTCAAAGCGGACCTACTATTGAAAGTACAGCTACTGAAGATTCTACACCAGCTTTAGCTGCTTATCAGAGTACTTTAGAAGCTAATCCTAATAGTACCGTTTCTTTGGAAGGAGAGGCTATAAACTCTGTACTGGAACAAGTAGCCCAATCAGATGATATGGCCCATAAATATCTAGCTAAAGAAATTTTAGATTCAGATATTATTCAAAAGACCGGAGTAAAAGTTGTTATTAAATCCGGTAATGTTACAGATTCTTCAGCTGTTGTTGGAGAAGCTAGAGTATTTATAAATAGCTCTACAGGTAACTGGGAATTTGAACAAGCTTTCCTCCATGAGTTAGGTCATGGTTTGACTCTAGAAGCTATAAATCTATATCAAAATCCTGCTACTAGAAACAATCTTTCTCCTGAGGTTAGAAAAGCTTTAGCTAAGTTAAATGCTATACGTGAGCAGTTCTTCCAAAATATTATGGAAGCTGATCCATCTCAAATAGCTTTATTCTTTGCCTTTACCAATGCATCTAAGTCTGGAAATTTAGAGATAAGTTCAGAGGACGTTAATAACTACATTACGAAGGTTAATGAACTTATCCAAGCACAGGATTTAAAGGGTCTACAAGAGATGCTTTACAAGGCTTATGGTGCTACAGACTTAAAAGAGTTTGTCACCCTTGTAATGAGCTCTAAGACCTTTAGAGATATGTTGGACCAAGAGTTCAAGCTTGACATTCTAGGTAACCCTGATAAGAGCTTCTTGAGTGAAATCTTAGAGGTCTTAATGGATGTATTTAGGGGAGTTCTTAATCTGGAGAAAAGACCTATCTCTGAGTATGCTCTTCAACAGACTATGGTGGTTATGAAGAATGAGCCTACATTGCCAAGTACTAAGAATGTTAGGACTGAGCCGATGATAGTGAACATAAACAAAAAGCCGTACACTATTACTCCTAATAACCTAGTATTGGACAAAGGGAAGAAGGTAACTTCTCAAGGTACTATTACTCAGGCTGAAATGAAGTTAGCTGAGAAACGGAAAGAACTTGGTAAGGTTGTAATTCCTGACGGTACTTTCTATGTATTCCAAGGCTTTGAGGAAATTAAGGTAGTTAAGATATCTCCTAAAGGCTCTATTCAACTTATTAAGCCTTCGCATAAAAACTA
>Ga0196905_1000704_pt1 | contig 13296 bp, 14 predicted proteins | sample CB_VirMetaG_3_FD_169098 | JGI IMG/M metagenome (GOLD analysis project Ga0196905, IMG submission 169098) | Freshwater to marine saline gradient viral communities from Chesapeake Bay - CB_1508_1S Viral MetaG (v3) (version 3) | ecosystem: Environmental > Aquatic > Marine > Coastal | place: USA... | reverse complement strand
CTTCAATTTCTTCCTCTTTATCACGAACGGCTTCTAGCTCTGCTTCCGTTAAACCTAACTCATCCAGACCATCGTCTATAGTTTCTTCAATTTCATCACTCATGCGATATTACCTTTGTGTTGGTGTTGTTAGTGCCCTTTCTACAGACCAGTTATAAGTGTGTAAACGGGCCCAAATAGTCGATAGACTAATACCCGTTGATTCACTCCACTCCGCTATACATTTTGCCTGGCCCTTAAATTCTATCTGGTGGATATTTCGTTTATTACGAGCTTGCTCTTTCCGCGTTGCCCAACGGCAGTTTTCTTTAGAGTATCCTTTAGCATTATCGATTCGATCAATAGAGTGCTCTAAGGATGGCCTTGGCCCCATATCGGAATAGAATCGCTCGAAACTATCCCGCCATTCAGGGCACATCTCTATACCGCGTTCTATGTAAATATAAGCCCTATTTGTGTTATGCTTAGTCGTCCGGGCCTTCATCCCGGTCCATATCGTATATTCTGGTGTCTGGCTCATATTATGGATTGAACGCAACTTCGACAAGAGTTCGCCTCTACTACACCCACAAGACTTAGTACGCTTACTGCGTAGATTACTTGTACTAGTGGTAGTGGACCCTCCACACTCGCATACGCAATTCCATCTGGCTTTCCCGCCTTTACTATTTTCCGCTCTGGATACAACCGTCAGTCGGCCAAATACCTGCCCCGTTAAATCTAATGCTTTCATAATTAGTCCTCACTAATACCTATCGATAGGACTGCGGCAGGTTAGTAGGTTGCTAACTTTTCGAGTGCGCTCTCTATCCGCAGTACCCCTATATTATATCACTTCTGCTGCGCGGTTGACCCCTTCTTTAGGACCCCTTTCGAACGTCCAGTGCCACCTGTTTTACCAGTGGGTACAGGCTTTGCCGCCGCTTTCGATTGAGCTTCCCTTAACTTAAGATCGCTGGCTTTGTCTGCTGTTAAAGGATTGCCATCGTTATCCGAATCCAATCCCGCTTTCTTCTGGATAATAGTTCGCTCCTGCCTAGACATCGGCGGAAGTACCGGTTTGTCTGGTGCATTAAACAGTGGGGGCGGATTCTTATCTATGAACCCAGCGGAGGTAGCCACCGTGTCTCCGAGCATAGCGGAAGTAGGGGTTAAGGCTATCTCCGTTCCGGTCTGGATACTTGTGTACAAAGAGTTAACATTCGTATTGACGGCGTCCGCTTTAACCTTCTCAACGTCGGCTAGCGTTTTACTAACATCGGCTTGTAGTTTCTCAATCTCAAGCTCAATACGACGACGCTCAAACTCTTTCATCATCTGCTCTTCTTGCGCCTGCTGCTCCATCCGTTGAATCTCTTCCGGGTCATTCTGCTTCTTAGGATCAGACTGACCGTTCAGTTTACGGATACGAGACACGATCTCTTCACGTCCAGGCAGGTCGCTGTACTCGAACATCAAATCCAACAACTGCATCGAAGTCTCTGGGTCCATCGTCTTCAGCAACTCAGCGAACATATCAAACATCGCCCGTCGCTGAGTCGCACGGTACTCAGACTCATCCACGATGAAATCACCCTTAGTCGAAGTGATATCGTTCATGATGCGAAGCTGACCTGTAATCGGATCAATCTCTGGTTGGTTTACATTCAGATATTCTGGCTGACCATTATCCCCAACGATGCGGATCACTTTCGTATGATCATAGTACTGCTCAATCAGTGACAGCTGCTTCTCACCCTGCAACTGAAACGCATAACGCAGGTTATCAAACAACTCAGAAGTCAGGACACTGCCCTGCTCTTGGCGCGCAGTCACTGCCCGTCCGGACGTAGCGTTCGATGGTTTACCGAGGTTCTCATCAGTCACGCCTGATACGTCTTGTATCATCCGTGCATCGATCTCCATCAGGTTCACATGCTGCTGCGCCAGTGCCTTATCATTAACCAGTTCAAATCGTGCATCTTTACGCCCATCCAACAGCAGGATACCATCCGGTCTAGCCGCCTCATCACGAATCTCATCCCAGTCAGTCGCTGCGTCTTCTTCAGCGATAATCTGGTTCGAGCTCAGGATATGCAGCGCTTTACTCATGCGCTTATTCAGATTCTCCTGCGGATCACGGATATTACGTACAATTCCGTAAGGCGAGTTATCACGGCCACGGCGATATGCCCATATCGGTGTAAACGGAAACTCATTATGACGGTACGGACTCGCATCCTTGAACAGCAACGCATCCTCAGTCATGATACACAGGTTCACTTTCATCACGATCGCGTCATACACCGAGGCATACTCGTTCTCGATCGCTTCATTCATCTCATCATTATCATCCTCGTACTCAGCACCGTGGAACATCTCACCTCGTACGACGCGCACAGGGGTGGGTTCTCGGTACCAGCATTCAATCAACCGAACACGTTCACGCTGACGATTCGGCTCGCTGGACGCATAGCCCTTACCAGCCTGATACAGTAATCCACCTGCAAAGCCTTCCCGCCCATAGTACGTAGCCACCGTATCTTCCTCGCTATCCACATCACCGTAGAACGATGAAGCTTTAGCCGCAGAATCCAGTGTGCGCTTCCGATCCGGGAACATCGCTTTCGCAATATCCAGATCGATAAACTTCGAACGGAAGATAAACCGAGCATCGCTCATATCGCGCTCAACGCTCAGCGGGTCGTACCAGATGTTGCGCCATGACTCATAGCGACTGAACAGCGGGTCGTCGGTGCTATCGCCACGAACACCGTCTTCAAGCCAGCCAACCCCCACAGTCACTGCATCGTCGAATGCGCGAGAGCGATGGAACGGCGTCTTGTTAACATCAGACAAATATTTAAGGACTGAGGTCTTCGTCTCGGCTACGTCAGTGTCTTCTGAGCGCCTCGCGTAGACAGCGAAGTCCATACGACTGCGCTTCTCCGTACCAAGTACCCAGTCGATAGCGGGTTTGATCTTGTTATACACCAGCGGCGCTTGACCTCTCGACCGAAGCTCATCCGCATCCTCCTGACTCCACTGCAACCCGTCCTTAAAGTCAGCATCGAGGGCTTGCTCAATACGATTCGACGACTCATGATCTCTGGCCTGAATCCACCAGTCCATCAGCTTGCCGTGCAGCTTCTTATTCGCTTCATTATCAAGCGGGTTCTTACGACGCTTACGCTTAGGCTGAGGTGCTTCTTCGTATTCGTCTGCGGAGTGGGATTGTATATTCTCGATCATTTTACTACGTCACCATTAGTCCAAGCTTCAAACTGCTCGATCCGCTCACCATTAACACGAATCTCACCTTCTGCAAACGCCTCGCCCTTAGTGTCTAGTCCGACGGGCTTATGCTTAACCAGCGTTTCCAAGTTGTTGACTATAGTATCAGCAATCCGGTTCACAAGGAACTGATCCGGGAACATATTCAAATACTGCGCAATCGCGAAGCTCGCTCGCAGCAAATACCCCTGATCAGTATACTTATGTGCCGCGCTCAACGGTATTGCGTACATGTTCCTCGTACTTTGTCGTGGGTTGTACAGACCCATCGCTGGCTCCTTGCCATCCTTGCCATCGTCCACAGCACCAAATCTTACAGCGATGTCCGCCATATCGTCACCAATGAAGGAGTTATAACCATCGCAGCCAGAGCACAGATCAATATAATACCCAGCCAGTCCACATCGTCGTCGTTCATACCCAGCTCCACAATCCTGCGATTACGTAAATCAACATAATCCATAGTGTCACCCCTAATATACGCTCGCCACTCACGGGAACACCCCATGGCGACAGTAATATGCAAAGTCCCAGTCTCTCAGTGCTTGCAACGCCGTATCAACCTCTTCGTGCGAAGTGCGTAGTTCGTCCTGTGTTCTGGCCAGCATCCGGAACGTAATATCCCGCCTGTGCTTATGCACGTCGTACATCTGTATGGCTTCCGATGCTTTTCGTATTAACTCTATTCGTCTCACAAAGTTCTCCAGTTGATCGTCTTCTTGCGCCGTGAACCACGGGGCCTTGTTATAGGGTTTACGTTCTCGGCGAAGGTGAGGCTAAGCGCATCGGCGCAATTTTGCACAAGGATTCCATTCGCGTAGTATACGTTTTCGAAATCAAGTGTCAGGTTGTACACCTCTACGTCTTGCGCCTTGTAACTTGTTGTTGCAGGATCTAGAGCAACATTCGGTCGCCCTGGATTTATGTGTGGAGTTGATATAGGTTTCTCCACACCACGCGCATATTGCAGGTTCGGTTTTGTATCTATCGGACTGATACGCGTGTCGTTGAGCGCACGCCCTAGTGCAAAACTTAGATCGGGATGGAAAGAATGTCTGGTACGTTGCACCGCATTCGATACATGATGCATCCACTGTGCGCCTATCATCCCAAGTTGTTTTGCCATGCTCTGCGTGCCACGCCAATCCTTCAGTAGATTTGTGCCATGCGACTGCGGCGATTTGAGCCTTTTGTAGGCTCTCAGAATTCTGCCGTACAAATTCCGGATCCTCAAACCGTTCTTGCATGTGCTGGACTGCGTGATCTCTTGCGGACATACACTCAAGATTCGACAAGTCATTATTCGTCCAATCGCCGTCAACATGATGGATGCAATGATTTTCTGGAATTTGTCCGTTGGCGTCAGCCCAGATTCTACGGTGAAGAAGTCGTTCATCGACAGTCTTTCTCCCTGACTGATAGTAGCGACGTGATGTTTGAAGGTAAAAGGGCTCACCGTTGTATATAACTTTTGTAGCAATTGCCATAGAACTAGTCTCCATGTTGAGTCAGATTCAATGACATTGTACTTTGTTAAGTTCTCTAAAGCAACCCAACCTGAATCCCAGGTGAATATTTTATGCGCACCCTTGCCGGTTAGGGTTTTACCGTTATCAAACTGCACTGTAGTCAGCATATTAGTGGTGGTCGCATGAACTTTCACAATAGTATGAACGCCCCTCGGAGTAACCACGGAGTCCCCTTCGCGCATCCGTTCAATGGGAACGTAGCCCTGCGGGGTTAATATCATCGTACCCGCTACAAAACAGTCCGGCGAGGGTAATCCTCTTTTCTTCATATCCGATTTCTTTTCTAATCTGACTCGCATTCTCTCGTCATAACCGTACTCAATTCCCGTAAGGTCATAGAGCAGTTGGTCATGATCAGGCAAGTCTGCGTGTTCAATCCATTCACGCATTTTCCACCACATTTCAGCTCGCAGGTTGACGTACTTATCCGGATCGAATGGACGGCTTCCGGCTTGGACTTCGATGCATCGGTAAGATAACTGACGTAATCGGTCAATAACACCAGCCCCAAGGCCAGCGCCATCAACAAAAGTGGTATGCGGTTTGTACTCATCTATAGCCTCTACGACTCGTGCAGCCATCTGCATCAGATCAAGTTCTCGATAGGAGCGAATCTCAACGACCTTACGCCCGTGTCTTACGATCACCACACTCTGATCATCCCCAAACCGGGCCACGTCCACACCAATCACGATAGGATCAGTATCATTAGGTTCGATCTCGCGCTGCATCGCCATCTCAACAGCTTCCGTCGATATAAACTGACTGTCGCCCACACGAGGGAACTGACCCTTAACACGAACCCGGACAAAGTCCGAATCTTCTCCATAGTCAGCAATCCATGTGTCAATCAACTCCTTGTTCGTCATCCTCGCGGTGCGACTGTCGATCTGCCAGTTGATCCACCGATGACGATTCTTCCCGAACGTATCAGCGAAGAACCCTGTACTTTTAGTGGGGTTTCCAAACAGGAACATCATAGGTTCGCCATCCGTTTGCGATCCCATAGCTACTTCATATACTTCTGAAGGTATCGCACTGGCCTCATCAAACATCATGCATGGAGTGGAGTTAGCATTATGTAGCCCAGCGAACGCATCGCGATTCTCCTTGGTAGAAGTTTGCCCACTGGCTATCCAACTCTCTTTATTATCTTTTTTGTAATACGCCAAATTGCCGATACTACAACTATATTCAAACCAGTGCTTAGTCAGGCTCATCTTGTGCCACTTAGCCAACTCGGACCATGTTTTCTCTTTTAATTGGACATATTTTCCAGAGGAACAAACTATTTTCGCCCATGGCCGTGTAGACATTATGAATATAATTATCCAACTGGTTAAACATGATTTTCCTGTACCGTGTCCGCTAGCAATAGATATCCATATGGGTTTGACGGGCTTCACCCCGTCGAACTTACGTTCTCGAATTTCTTCCCCCCAACGGATTAAAAAGTCTCGTTGCCATTTATCAGGCCCTTCCGGCCATGGCTCTAAAGGTGTTCCTTTCTCCCCCCAAGGAAAATTAAACATAACAAACCCTAGCGGATCTGCATAAAATTTAGCTATTTCTGTGGCTAGTTCGCGGTCAAACTCGTGTTGCTGCATGATCCAGTCCTAGTATATCTTTAGTAAATAGCTCAGAATTGCCTGAGGATAGCAGGTCGGGGCCCTTCCATTTATAGCGTTTATATTTACGTTTTATTTCGGTTTCGGCCCTCGCCGCATCGTATCCATTAGCGTAGTAGACCTCCGATAAAACCTCTATTTTTGATCTATCACCTGTTTTATACCGCTGCATCACACTTTGATTAGTGATTCCTATTTTATAAGCGGCACCATCGCATACCTTTAGATAATACAAAACACCGGACTTAGTCTGATCGTACCCTCGATTAGCACACGCAGGGCACCCATTCCCTGTTATATGGTCGTTTGGGCGCTGTTTAAAAACACCGTGATTTGGGCATATTATCGAAACTTTAGTCTTATTATTTTTGTGCTTAGTGATTAGGGAATAATCGTACTTATCCCCATGTACGTTTCTAAAAGCGGTTAATACTTGCTCGACAGTACGCTTACAAGCGTTATTACATATAGGGCATCCTGCCCCATTGCGATGATTTTTAGGTGATTGTATAAACTCGCCATGCTCTCGACATATTATTTTTATTGGGGTATTTATCCCGACGTACTCAACCAATGAATAATCATACCGATCTCCGTGTGTTTCTCGTATGCCCTGCAGTACATGTGCCCAGGAGTTCCGTTGGCCCAATCCAACACATAATCTGCATCCAACAGTCTGCGATGCTTTCCAATGATTAGCCGCGCTAGTTTCAAATACTCCATGTTCGGGGCATATGACTTGTATTCGATCTTTTGCTACTACGATATCGGTGGTTACCAACGAATAGTCAAACTTATCACCGTATTTTGCACTAAATCGAGCTAGGGCTTCATTTCTAGTCATCCTCACCTCTATGCCTAGCCCCGATGCGATACAACTGTACGAACGCTATCCCGATGATGATCAATATCGTTGCCATCGTTACCGCTGCTCCAAGTCCAGTCATACACCAGTGTGGCCAAACCCACCCCGACCATTGTCTTCCCATGAGTCAACCTCCAGTAACTGAACCTTAACCACAGGGGTAAACATCATCTGAGCGATACGATCCCCGACCTTAATATCAAACGCTGGGCCCTCAGTGTTGCGATTCCACGCTGCGATGAACACCTCACGGGTGTAATCACTATCGATCAGCCCCACGAGATTCGCCAGTACGATCCCGTTCCTAGCACCAAGTCCTGAGCGCGGGATCAATAGTGCCGCGGTATCATCAGGCATGCTCAACGCAATTCCGGTTGGGATCAATTCACTTTGTCCTGGGTACAGGGTTACGTTGCGAGCCGCACACAAGTCCATCGCTGCTGCGCCCGGCGTGGCATAGGCTGGGAGCTCGGGGCAATGGGGTAATTTCTGGATGTGAACACCTCTACGCATCGGGCAACTCCAGTGATTTTGAGAACGTCGCACCGAGCTTATCGGCTCTATGAGTGTACGCACGGATGGCTATGCCCATCGCTTTACTCACAAGGAGTGAGTCATCACGATACGCTGAAGTGCCGGACAGCAGCCCTTGCAAGGCTATCTTATAATACTCATCGATCTGCTTGTTACGCGCTGCGTTGAGCGCTTGTGGGGATTGGTTTGACTCATTGGCCATCGGATTCTCCGGCGTCGTTTGAAATAACAGGTTCGCATGTGGAGTCAATGGTCGTGGATACACGCTTACGGGCCGCTTCCAGCACGTCCGTATAGTTGTTGTTCACGTTGATTTCAATCTTGGGTTCGACCGGGATCAGCTTTGTATACAGCCTATAGAACTCAGTCTTGTTGTCCTCAGCCCATTCAAAGAAGCTGACGTGTCCGCCCAGCATCTCATAGACAACAGCAAGACTCTCCTTACACGAAGAAGTCAGGATTGCGTTCTTAGCCCGTTTAGCCTCTAGAGCTTTTTTGGATGTAGCAGGGGTAAAATCCTTGCCACTGAATTCACTCATGCGAATATTTATGATTGGGGTAATATGATTCAAGTCTAACACACAAAATGGGGTGACACAATGGCAGGAAAAGAATTAACGCCAGAACAGCACGAGCGGAAACTAACTTATGATCGGGAGTATCACAAAAGAACACGAGAGCGGCAGAATCAGAACAGGAAAAAACGCGATACACATCGAGCTGTTCGTGGGGCCACCATGACAGAGGAGGATGCGGCCAGATTAGCGCCTGATTCCCCCTTATTGCTGGATTTTTTGCGTAATCAACTGCGGGCTGAGAATGAAAAGAAAGCACTGCGTATTTTGAGCCGTGTGAGGAAGAAACAGTTACAAGCGGGTGTGGATGAGGGACTTGCGGCTAAGACTAAGGACGAAGTGCTTGCGATGAAGCCTCTGCTACATGAGCAGTCGATACAGGCGGCTGCGAGACGAGCGGTTTTGAAGGCCGAAGAAGTGGCTGAGCGCGAGGCACGACGGGGTAAGGACGGGGTGCTGAGGAAGAAACCTAAACGGGCTAAAGCTAAATAACCTTACTTTTTGTAAGGTTATTATTTCAATAAGCCCGCATTTTTTGGTATATACCCCTCCTCGAAGCACGAAGTGCTTCGAGGGTATCCCCCCACCCCCATACCCTACCCCGAGCACCTAACACACCGTACCTATCCCTAGAGCGCGGTCTTTTCCCTTGTTGTGCGCTGTCTTTCTCCCTGGTACTGGGCGGGAAAAGCCCGGTTCAGTGTTGCTTTGTGCAGCGGATGTCGCTGTATTAAATTGGAGAGTGTCATGAAAAACGTAGTATTAAACATCGCATCATTGAAAGAAACATCTAAACCTGTTGTGTTAGATGGAGTGCATACCGTCACTGTAACCGCCGCTGGAGTCAACAGTGTGGGTAACATCATCCTCATGATCCGCAGTGATGAAGGCAGCTCGTGCATCGTCTTAGCTCTTGGTAACCCGGCATGCGCACAACAAGCCGCTGCACAACTACTTAAGTTAGCCGAACTGGCTGACATTGATCTTGAAACAGAGGAAGACTTCGAAACATCTGACTTGGTTGGAACAAAATTCACTGCCGAATTCAAATCAAACAAAGATTTTACCAACATCAAATCATTTAAATGAAACAGAGGGAGCGAAAGCTCCCTTTTTCTTCGCTCGTAGTTCTAAGAATATGGTGCTGAGGCCGCAAAACTTAGCACTTAAAACGCCGCACGAGGCACTATGTTTTTGGCACGTTGTGTGCTTGTAATTGGAGAATTTATGAAAGTGTTTAAAATCAATAAGTTATGGTACGTTATGAGCAAAACTCAATACCATACATTTAAAAATTGGGACGAAGTTATTGTTTACTTAGAAGAAACAATGAGTTTCTTATATGGAAACGGCTAGCGCCACTTCGTTTGTTTGTGGGGTAAAAGCGCTCCGCGATTTTCGTAATTTAAGGAAAATCAACAACATGGAAGTTATTCTTAATACCATTTGGAGATATTGAAATGAATAACTTTGACAGAGTAACACCCATAGCAAATGCAATTTTTGCAACTTTGAACAAAAAAGACTTCGATTTTGGCATGCCAATAATCAAAGTTAAAAATGTAACGGAATCTAGAAACCAGAAAAAAGACGTATTTTCATTCGTTGATGTTAACGCACATGCGTTATTAGCAGCATTAAACGTGATTATGGTAAACCAGGGAACACAGGACAACTGGCTTGTATCCGCATTAGATACAGCCATGCAAGGATTGTATACACCAGACTTAACTGAATGTACAGCGCTCAACCGATTCTTAATTGAACAGGGAATTGTTAACAGGCGATCATCACCGCACCACATTATGGTGAATGGACGGCTCGAATCCAGAAAACTCTGGAAATTAATGCCTGATATCCAGGAAATGATTGATGCTGTAGAGATTAAGGAAAAAATCAAAATACGGGAAATAGGCGAGAATCGTATAACAGGCTTCACGAAAGGACAATCGGAAGCATCATCTAAAGTAAAACTGGTATTACGTAAATTAGACTCAGTACCATTATTATTCCACGCAGCAACCGAAGAGTTCTGTGAAGAATACTACGACACTATCGAGGAATTACCATATAACGAAAAGAAAGCCAAATCGCTCGAAATTGATGCACTCTTAGATACGTTTAACGATAAAGGTGATGAAGTTTTCCAATTAACACATCGTTGTGATACGCGAGGAAGAATATACGCACTCGGTGGATTCATCAGCACTCAAGGAAGTAAATTAATGAAATCATCGATACAATTCGCTGAATCAGTGGAACCGGTGGATGAACGGGCAATAGCCACATACCTCGGACGTGAACGAGGGTGTAAAGGAACTGACGATGAAGCCTTCGCATTAGGGATGAAAGCTTACGTCAAACCCGAATCATTAGTAGAAGTCGCCACATTAAGCGATCCAACTCGGGCAATTATACGCCTTGATGGGACCTCAAACGGTATTCAATGGATGAGCGCATTCACAAATAACATCAAAGGAATGGAACTAACAAATCTTACAGGAATTAAACCATCCAAAGACTTATACACCTTTGTAATGGAAATGTTTGGGCTTGATTCACGTGATCAAGCTAAAAAGTTAGTAATGCCCTGGAGTTATGGGGCTTCAGAGCAATCATTAGCCAGGAGCACCGGCATACCATTGAAAGAAATCCAACCCATGCTCACTGAATTGGATGCAATATTGCCCATTAGTAAATATCTACACTATGTGGAACGTAAAGCAAAACAAGCTGTACGCAAAGGGGCTGCAGAATTCATGTGGGAACTGCCAGACGGATTCATAGTGGTTCACGACTATAAAACCTGCGATACCATCAATGTAGGAAATTTTAGCGCCAGGATAGGCGAAGAAAAGGTTGATGAACGCAAAATGGTAGGAGCATTAGCTCCAAATATAATTCACAGCATCGATAGCTATCACGCAAGACTCATTATCGACCAGTGCGATTTCCCGGTCATCGCTATCCATGACTCATTCGGATGTCATTCCGCGCACGTAGATGAAATGCGACAAATTATCATGGAAACATTTCAACAAATACTTAAAGAAGATGTGCTTAACACAATCTTCGACCAGTTAGGATTTGGACGTAAATGGGAACCCGTTGATCCTAAATTAATCACCAACCCTTATATGTTCATGTAAACCACTCACCTACGCACAAGGACGTGCGAAATTTCCAGGAAAATCTTATGAATTACTTATTTATGTGTGCTTTCTTACGCTTAAAAGCAACTGAAATGAAACAATTAGCTAATTCCAAAGAAGAATTTGCTTATGCTAAACGATATAAATTATTTGTAAACAAACTTACCGCCCACCAACTGTGACGCTCAGCACAAGGATGTGCATTATCGGAGAGCATATGGGGCACGGGGATCGGCCCATTCACTACTAACCTGCCACAATAGTCATTTAAACGGAGGCCGCATGACTGTATACATCGACTTTGAGACTTACTACGATAAAGAAGTCAGTCTCACAAAAATGACTACGATTGAATATATCAAACACCCTAAATTTAAAGTTTTAGGGTGTGCTGTCATTACAAATAACGAAGAGCCACAATGGTTCGAAGGGGATACATTACCTAATATTGACTGGGCTAATGAAACCGTAGTTGCACATAATATGTACTTTGACGGGTCTGTTTTATGGCATCACTTCGGTATTAAACCCAAAATGTGGGCTTGCACAGAATCAATGGCTAGAGGGTTAATCGCATGGCCAAGCTATGCGCTTAAAAGTATCTCCAAAGCATTAGGAATTGGAGAAAAAACAGAAGGATTAACTGAAGGTGCTGATGAGTCTGATCAAAAATTAATTGATTACGCGCTAAATGACGTGATTTTGTGCAAACAAATCTACGACCTGTTATTACCGCACATGCCGACAAACGAAATGGACTTAATCAGCCTCACAATGAAGTGGGGGATCGTTGCGCAACTGTGCATCGATATTAAAAAGGCTCTAAAAGCGTCGAGAATCGCTTCTAAGGCCCGAAACGAATTAATAGCTACTAGTGGGTTACCTGAAAGCCTTCTCGCCTCTAATAAGCAATTTGAAGGTTGGATCGTTGAACAAGGGCTAAACCCACCTATAAAGAAAAACGACAAAGGATTAGATACCGTAGCACTCGCTAAAAATGATGTGCAATGGGTCGAATTCAAAAAAGAACACCCTCACTTACAACACGTCTGGGAAGCCCGTGAAGCCGCAAAAAGCATCATAGGTATACAAAGACCCAGAAAATTAGCAAAAGTAGCTATAAAAACACCAGAAAGACTTCTACCAATGCCGCTTGTTTATTACGGAGCCCATACAGGTAGATTTTCCGGTCGGGACTATAATGTACAAAATCTGGATAAAAAATCTGGTGTGCGTGAATGTATCGTGGCTCCAAAAGGCCATATGATTGTGGTCGTAGATTCATCACAAATCGAATTGCGCATGAACGCTTGGTTCTCAGATGAACAATGGATACTAGACACACTAAAAAATAAAGAAGACGTGTATTGCAAAACCGCCGAAGCTATTCTGGGCAAACCGGTAACCAAAAAAGACGAGCAAGATCGTCAGTTCGGGAAGGTCTGTTTAGCCGAAGGAACGCCCATACTAACCGACAAGGGAGTAATCCCGATAGAAAAGATAACTACAGCCCATAGGGTATGGGATGGGTTAGACTGGGTTTCCCACGACGGAATTGTATTCAACGGAATTAAAGAGGTAATCACCTATGACGGAGTTACAGCAACACCAGAACACAAAGTCTATACGATTAGCGGACGGAAGATTTCAATCAGGCAAGCGGCATCCGAGATGGACAGACTCATATCCACCGGAGATGCTGAACATGCAATTCGGCTCGCTAACTGTTATATCAACCGA